>Ga0194116_10007607_pt1 | contig 11157 bp, 11 predicted proteins | sample TA2MahsurfametaG_4_FD_148617 | JGI IMG/M metagenome (GOLD analysis project Ga0194116, IMG submission 148617) | Freshwater microbial communities from Lake Tanganyika, Tanzania - TA2015008 Mahale S9 surface | ecosystem: Environmental > Aquatic > Freshwater > Lake | place: Tanzania: Lake... | reverse complement strand
CTTTTTGCAAATAATAACTCAATAAGTATTGTTTAGATCCTGTTTCAGCAATTCTAATTTTTTCTTTTGAAGATTCATCGCCCATTATTGCAAATAATGATAAAAATGGATTAGTCATAGTTTTTCCCCACAAATACCCTTTAGTGGTTGTTGCATCTACAACCTCTTTAAACAATAAAGTACAATTTACTCTTCGTAAAATTTCATTTTTAGCAACTTCTTTTATAATCGTATTATCCTTCAAATCAAGTAAAGGCGCATATCTAATGGAACTAACTAATATAAAAAAGAAGGTTGCAAAAATTAAAAATTTATACTTAACATTTGATTTAATACTATTAAATAAGGAGTCAAATAAAAAGACCAATAGTACAAAAAAAAGAACAGCTGTTCTACTATTAAAAGCAGAAAAAATAGCTAAAGCTATTAAATTAAAATTAAAAACAAGTTTAAAAAAAAATCTAAATTTAAATCTTCTATTTAGTCGAATTGTAAAAAATGCAAGTAACAAATATATGTATTGAGATTGATCATATAGTTTCATGAATAATTTATCGAGTGAATTCATATCACCATAAATAATAGCAATATTCTCAGTACCTATCCTTCTAGTTAAGATGTCATATTTATATAAAATTAAAAAATAAATTATTGGAAGTAATAAAAAAACAAAAGATATCGGCAAAGGATACTGTACTTCAATCTCGTAAACTGATTTTTTTGATGAAGTATTAAATAAATAATAAACAAAAAAAATTGGAAGAAAAAAAAATATAAAAACAATGAACTCTTGAGAAATATTTATTTTTGTATTATCTATATGAGACAAAATCCATTCGGATAAAAAACTATAAACAAAAATTTGAATTAAAAATAATTTTAAAAAAAATGCAACAAATTTATTCATTACTCTTAATTAAATTAAGATATGTAAATAACTTATACTTTAAGTATTCATATAAATTTAAGGCATAAGAATTTTTTATTTTTATTAAAATAAAAAAATATAAAATTAAAAAAATAAAAAAAGAACTAGTACTTCGTAAAATTGTCAAGAAAAGTGTTTCACTGTATGATTTTGAAAAGCCAAATATTGAAAATAATTCTTGAACTGTAAGAAATATCAAAATTGATAACAAAAAATTAATTAAAAATATTTTTATAAAAAAAATAAATGTTTTCTTAATATTAAATCCAATTAGATATTTTGAAATTAGCCAAAATGAGGTTGGCAATACAATTAATAAATCAACAAACACTTTACTTATAGGCAATCCCCAAAATCCAAAATATTTCGAAAATAAATAACAACAAATAAGCATTGATAACTGGAAAAATAAAGCATATAATGATGGCCAAAATGTTTTTTGCATTATATAATATAGTCTTGTAATAATCTGCAACATAGATGTTGAAAGTATTGTGATTGAATATATCATTAATATTCTAGATGTCTGAATTACATTTTCTGAACTAAATGAACCTCTTAGAAAAAATATTTTGACAATGTCTTCTCTGAAAAAATAAAAGAAAAACATAATAGGCATCATTAATAAAATTACTATAGATTGAAAATCAAGAAATTTATCAACCATTTGCTTAATATCTGTATGATATAGTTCGGAAAATTTAATACTAATAACATCTAACAAAGGAGTAAAAAAAAGTAAACCAGGCAAAAAAGCTATTAATTGTGCATATTTAAGTGTGGTTAAAATTCCTGCAGGATAACCACTTGCTAAAAAATCAAAAAAATAAGTTACAAACAAGGTTAAAACATGCGCAATCAATAATGGAATTCCAACAGCAATCATTGATTTATGCATATTAGTCAAGTTAAATGAAAATAATGGACAGATCTTTTTATTTAACATATAAATTATCAAGAAAAATATTTGAACTAGCATTGAGTAACTTAAACATAGTACTAGTGTATTATTACCTAAATTTTTATTAAATTTTAATAAAATTATTAGAAAAATAAAAGATTGTAAAAAATAACCTATTGCAACTGCAATAAAATGATTTAAAGATTGCAAATATGCTTTAAAGAATTCAATCATAACTGTCATTAATAATACAATTGAAAAAATTGACAGTGTTCTGCTATTTTCTTTAATTTGGACAATATTAATTTTTGAGATAAAAGTAAATAAGTTTATTGAATATAAATATCCTAGAAAACAAAAAAATAGTACGGGAAGAATAATAAATAAAATGAAAGTACCAGCAAATTTTCTAGCTTCAATCAGTGAATTATTTAATCTAATATTAACAAACACAGTTGGAAATATACTACTAATTACAATTACAAAAATACCACTTACAGCAACAACATACGAATTACCGAGATAGTAAATGTCTGTGATTAAATTAGGACCCCATATATAAGCAATAATAGCATAACTGAAATATGTTATTGACTTAGTGAAGACATTTAATAACATATTAAAAAACAGATTATTTCTAAACGCTTGTCTCATTAATTTATTCAATGAAATTTTTGAGAAATGGTAGCTTGGATTTTATTAATAAAATTCGAAGAAACCTCATATTCATTAAAATTTTTCTTTACAAATTCATAGCTATTATTTGCAATGTTTTCTAATATAATTGTATTTTCTTGGTAAAAAGTAATTTTGTCAACTAAATCTGTTAGGGTGCCGTCATATGATATGAAGTTTACTCCATCTTCAAAACCAAGCTCTTCATAAAAATCACCAGCCTTTCCAATTAAGACACAACCACACATTGTCCCTTCAATAAAACCAATACCAGGTAATCCATTAATTTCTTCAGGAACAACAAACATTGTATGTGAATTATATAATTTAACTATATCAAAAGCGAAATAATTTGTTTGTTTATTATAGAAATGTGAGAAGCAAAAATTACTAACCTTATCAAAAAAATTAATATTGAAATTTTTACTTTTTTTATTCTCTCCCATTTCAAAAATGAATGAATTAATCATTGATTTTAAACTATTTCTATTTTCATAGATTTGTCTTCTCATTGGGTGAATGTCTGTAGTATTAAAAAATTCAATAAACTCATTATTTTTCATCGGGAACGGAAGAGTGCCAGTAGCTACAGCTAAATTTTGCCTTTTTGAAAAATGGGTGTAATTTTTAAACCTATTTTGAGCAACAAAGGGTAATACAGAAACTTCGTTGTTATACCATGTAAAATATTTATTAAAAAAATGACTATTTTTCTTAAGGTTATTTTCTGCTATAAAAATATCAATTTCTGCTTCTTTAGTATTAATACCTAATTCTTTTGCATCATACATGAAATGAGTTAAATGTCCAACCTTTAATGCTTTGGTATTTTTAAGTTCCTCTATCAACTCCTTTGTAATTTTTTTTCCTTTACCCGAATTGGGTGTTGACATTAAACTACCATATAAAAATATAAAAAGGACATCTTCGTTTTCTAATTTACTAATTTTTGATAAAACTTTTATTTTAAATGGATTTATATTATTTAAAAAAGCCCATATAAATATTTCTAATTTGGCTAAAAAAATTGAGTTGAAATATTTTCTTCCAAAAGAAAAGTTTCTTCCATCAGCCAAAAATGAAAAGTCAATTTTGTTTTGAATAATATAATCCAAAAAATACTCATATTTATTAACACTCTTTCGATTCGTTAAATAAAAATATAGGGGTTTTTTAAACCAAACATTTGTATGTGGATTATAAAAAACTATTCTCATAGCAGGAAAAAATTTTATAGTAATACGAATAAAGTGTCAAAATAAGTAAGTTAAAGAATCTTTGATTCTATATTTATTTTAGAATTCTTATATAAAAATTAAATTCAAAAATTAAAAAAAGTCTTTGTTTACAAACGTCTAAATTAATTAAAGTTGATATAATTACTCGTTCTGAAAAAATTATAATACTGGTATCATAAATATTTTTAAAAAATTTAATTATTCTAAATTTGAATGCCTAGCCCACATTGTATCATGTGTTTCCCCCATTTTTTCCATTAATAATAAAACAACTGTATCAAAAAATATTCCCAAGGATTGTTCATTGAGTGACGTCATTGGTTGTAAAGAAACAAATCCATCTACTTGCTTGGTTTTTGATGGAGCAGACACTTGTACAATGCAATCTGCCAATTTGCCAATTCGAGAATCTGGATTTCCAGTAACAGCCAATACCTTACTATTATTATTTTTTGCTATAGCAACTAGATCAAAAATTGTTTGAGTCTCACCCGATCCACTTGCAACAATTAAAATATCACCCTGAGAAATTGAAGGCACTACAGAATCTCCTAAAGTAAACGCTTTTAGACCAAGATGAGCTAGACGCATACCAAAACCTCTTATAGCCATGCCAACTCTGCCTGCACCACAAACTACTATTGTGTTTGAGGCTAAAATTTCATGAATAAATTGCTGAACCTCAGATTCGTTGATTTTACTTAATACTTGTTTGATTTCATTTAAGATTTGATCATTTTGGTGTTTGAACATTTTTTTTAAATTAAATTGTTAAATAATATGTATAATGATTTCCTGATGAATTGACTTAACTTATCTTTTTGAGTACATGATCGAATGAAAAAATTGTTTTTGTCTTTTTTGATAGAATTTATAAATTCATTTCTCGATTCATTAATGTTAAGTCTATTTTTACCTTGTCCTGAATGAAGTCTATGTAAATATTTTGACTTGTAATTAAAAGTATACCTTATGTTTTCTAAACATAATTTAAACATTAATCCATAATCATCAGATCCGAAATTTATTAAGCTTGGGAAACCTCCTATTTTTTGTACTACTTCAGTTTTGAAAACTGCTTGCCCTGGAGATAAAATAATATTATCAAAATACAAAAACCATTTTAATTTTCCTAAAGTTTTATAAAATTTATAAATTAAAATTCGAAATCGCTTATATAGATCTCTGGTTTTTTTTTCGTTAAAAATGACGCAATTAGCAATCATACAATCACTTATATAAATTATGCTTTTGTAAAATTTATTATCGAGTAGATCATCTTGGTCAATAAAGTGAATGTAATCTGTTGAACAATGTTCTAAGCCTAAATTTCTACAAAAAGCTTGTCCCAAATTTTTTTCATTTTCTAATAAAAGAAAAAATAAAGGGAACTTTTTAATGTTTATATAATCTCTTAATTTGTAATCTGGAGAGTCATTAATTAAAATTATCTTTTTAACTAAAAATTTGCTTTCTTCTTGGTCTAATATAGAATACAATAAACGATCTAAAAAATCAAAATTTAAATCTAGCCTATAGCATGGAACTACTACCGTAATTTCGAATTTAGTATCTAAATTATTCAATTTCACGTATTAATTTAGCAGGAACACCTGCAATTATAGAATTTTTTGGGAAACTTTTTGTAACAACGCTATTCGCTCCTATAATTGAATTATCCCCAATTACAACATTAGAAAGAATAACTACAGATTCTCCTATCCAAACATTTTTTCCAATTATTACAGGTCCTTTCGAAACTAATTCCCTTTTTTCAGGTTCAATATTTATAGATTCAACATTACCATGTGAGTGATCTGTAATAAAAACCTTACTAGCAATTAGACAACCATCGCCAATTTTAACTAAATCAATAGAACCAATATGACAATAATCATTAAATTGTACATTGTTACCAATTTTGATTTTTACACTATTATCAGGTTTTACATTAATCGACTCTAAACGCAAAAATAAACCAGATACAAAGTTTTCTCCTATTTCTATATTAGCTGCTCCAATTAACTTTATACCCGTATGCTTTAACATTGTGTTTTTACCAAGTGACCTAATTTCAAGCTGAAGAATTGCGGCCCGCAATGGTATAAGTATAATAAGATTAAAAAATTTATGAAATACTATATATATTGGATATATGTAGTATAATATAATTATAAAAAAAATTCGAAAAGCTTTTTGTATAGAAAGCAAAATATTAAATAATTTTTTATATTTTAACTTCTTGTCCATATAACAGGAAATTTATAATTCTTAAAAAATATATATAATTATTTAAGCATTATATATAATCTTAATCATGATTTTGGGTTTTACGAATAATATAATCACTAACTTCCATGATCATTTAACAATTTAAACAAGAATATTATAATGTTTAAAAAATACAATTTCTTAATATAAAAAATATTTATCGATTGGTTATACTAATAAATTATTTTATTGCAAAGAATTATATCTATGTATATTTCTGTAAAATAAATTTAAAATTTTTATTTTGAATCTAAATACGCTTTGATTTTTATGATTTTCTTGTCAGAATTAAATTCTATTATATCAATTACATTTATAATGTTTTTATCAAAATGAATTACAAGTTCTGCAATCATTGTATTGGTATAATAATCAACGAATATTCTTTTTTGATATAATTTTATTTTTTCTGAAGATTTAAAAAAATCTCTATTTACTTTTAATACATTTTCAATACCTATAACTTCCTTAATTATTGGATCAGAAAGTATAATTTTCTTAGAATAAATATTTTTTAATGAAAGAATATCCTTATTTTCAAAAAAAAGAAAATATTTATTGCCTAATTCAATTATTTCACTTTTATCCAAAAAATTTATTTATTAGATGACCAAATACCAGAACCATTTGACAAGTCCAAGTTGAGAATATCAAATTTTTCTTTGAATATTTTTTCAATTATAAAAATCACAGCTTCTGCAACTGCACCTTCACCACCTTTTGAAGCTGTTACAAATTTTGCATACTTTTTGGTATTATAAAATGCATTTGCCGGTGCAATACTAAAACCAACATGTTTGAAAACAATTGGGTCATATATACCATCTCCCATATAAATAGTTTCAAGAGGATTGAACCTTTTCCTAATCCAATCTATTCTTTCAAAGGTGCTAACAAGGTTTGTGGGAAAGCCCATGTCATCTTGAATTCTTTTTTTTGTAATAGAAAACCCTCTTTTATCGCCAGAAACCATTTCAATATTTAGCCTATTTTTTATCAAAGATAAAGCATCATTGTCAGCGTCACCGAATACTTTATACATTTTTCCCTCTTTAGAATAGTGAAACTTTCCGTCAGTGAAAACACCATCAACATCTAAAATAAAGTTTTTGAATTTCATAAAATAGTTTTTATATAGACACCCATGTATAATTCAAATTGTTTTTCTGCTTGTATTACCCTGAAATATTCACCAGTATCAGTTGTTACTCTGCAATCAAATAAAAAATTGTTGGTATTTATTATAAGATCTATAGGAGTACAATTAAAAACAAAACTATTTTCTATTTTATTTAATAAATAAGAGTTCTTTCTATTGACTTCAATAAATTCTAAATTAGAACTTTTTAAAGCTGCGCAAACAGCTTTTCCTAATCCTCCGATTCCATAAACATAAATATATTTATACTCTTTTGTTTTATATTTACTAATAACATCAATGGCTGCAAAATAATCAGTATTAAACCCGTAGATTAAATTATTTTCAAATATAATTGTATTAACAGAATTAGATAATATTGCCGAGTTGTCTTTATTATCTACAATATTAAATGCATCAGTTTTAAAAGGCATTGCAATAGCACAACCTGAAAAATTTAAAATTTTTGCTGAATTTATAGATAAAAAAATATCTTTTGAAGCAAATGACTTATAAATTGCATTTATCTGATTTTCTTTAAATTTTTTATTAAAAAATTCGCATCCTTTACTACCAGGATTCAGACTAAACGATCCATATATTTTTGTATCTTTATTAATCTGTATCATGTTTAATAAATTTTACCTCTAAGGCATTCATTCATCAATTCGATTGACTTAAACCAAAGTGCTTTTGAAAATTTAACTTCATGTAACGGAGACATGTTGATAAAAATAATTGAAGTGAGGAGTTTGATTTTATCAATATCGTAACCTTCATGACTTATTTTCTTTTCAAGATATAATTTTATAGTTGAAAGTTCTTTTGTATCGGGTAATTTAAAATTAACAGCTAATTTACTTTCTTTAAATTCTATTATATTTTCTTTTTTAGCTGCTAAATACGAAATTAAAACACCTCCATAAAGTTTTGCAAGATCATAATAAACATCTCCGCCATTTGTTATTTGCGAAAAACTATCACGCCAATCAATATATGTAAATTTATCATTCTCATCATTATATAAAATATTATCAAATTGAAGATCTCCATGAAATTTTTCATAGCCAATTCCTTGATATAAAGAAGAAAAGTTGATTTTTTGAAATAAGCTTGAAAATGATGGATGATTAACGCCATTAATTTGATAGGCAGATTCCATATATTCTGATTTATTTTTAGACACAAATAAATCAATTCTGTTTTTTGTTTTATTATAATAAAAATCAGCTAAAATCGATTGATCTATACTAAATTTTATGGATTCCTTTATAATATCTTCAAATAGAAAATTTATAAATTTTTTATATAAGTCTATGGAATTAATTTCGTACAAAGTTTTCCCATTTTCCCATTTATATTTCAAGAAATTATTTTTTATTTCAAACTCATCCGGTATTAAATTTTTTAAAAATACAGCACGAAGTGCTTTTCCTTCTACAATTTTTATTTCTGGAATAAACTTTAAAAATATATTTTTATCAATATTTTTGTAGGTAATCTCTCCATTATTTTTAATTAAAGAAAGTGGGTCGTCTTTCATAATTACTTTTGCATGATTATAATCATCATAATTTCCTGTATCAACCCAATGTAGATTTTTTATTTTTAATGATGGATAATTATTGACATTTTTAAAGGCAGAAATTATTTCACCGCTTTTGTCTTTTTCTAATTCCTCCCAAAATTTATGATAATCTAAAATTGCTGCTAAGCCTGTGAAAGCTAGGTCATATCCATTGCTTTTCTTATTTACAACTTCAATTACATTGTTAGTTTTATCATCAACTTTAACAGTAGAATATTTCTCTGGAAAACTTGTATGCGAAACACTCAGCCAGTTTCCGTCTATCAATGGAATTTTATCTAAGATTAAACAGTCGACCGTAATAAAATAAAATGGCTTTTGCAATAATTCACGACAACATAATGCAGAATAACCTGGTCCAGAATTAGGACTTTCAAAATCATCGACATCAACAAAATTAATATTTCTATCTGAATGATTTAGGTAACAATAATCTTTGATTGAATCCGATTTACTACCAACTGCAATAACATATTCAATTGATTTATCAAATTTTTCAATTATATGAGAAATTATAGCTTTATTATTTAAAGGAAGCAAGGCCTTATTAATTTTATTTGTAAGTTCAAGCATCCTAGTGCCAAGGCCTGCTGCCAAAATTAGTACGCTTTGTGTTTGATGTTCTGATTCGATTTTACCATCGGGTCTATTAAATTCATCATTTATTCTAAAAACATCATCAACATGTGGAGTTGATACCTCTTGTAAATGACATCGGTAATTGCAACTACTCTATGTTTCCTTGGAGGATCAACATTAAATAAAGAACCAGGTCCCATTAAAAAAGTTTCAATTTCGCCATTTTCATTTTCAAGCCAAACCTCTGCTTCTCCAGCAATTATATAGTTAGACTCTTTCTTGTACTCATGATATTGTAGACTTGTCTTGTAACCAGCATTTAGATAAATTCTTTTATAACAATAGAATTCATTTAATTCTAACCACTCTTCTTTACCCCAAGGCTTATTTATAATTTTATGCATATATTTTTTATTTAAAAAGTTTACGAAATTCAATTATTTTATTAGAAATAGTATCTTCTTGAGGTCGAAAAATTGTTCCAGTACCGCAAACTAAAATATCAGCACCTGCATCTATCATAGATTTTCCGGTTTCAAATGTAACTCCACCATCAATTTGTATTAAAAGCTCATTGTTTCCATTTTTTTTCGAAAATTCTCTAAGCTCAGAGATTTTTTCAAGCATATTAGGAATTAATTTATGGCCAACTATGCCTGGATTTATAGCCATTAACACAACCATTTTTATATCATTAATTATGTAGTCCAATGAAGATAAAGAAGTGGCTGGATTTAATGCCACTCCTGGCTTCATTCCTGCATTTTGTACTTTTTTAATAATTCTATGGGCATGTAATGTAGCTTCGATATGAAAATTATAATAATCTGCACCTGCATTTTTAAAATCATCTATATAATCTTCTGGATTTTGCACCATCATGTGAACATCCACGCTTATATCACTTTTCTTTTTTAAATAAGTAAGTATCTCAGGATATAAGCCATATCTAGGAACAAATTGTCCATCCATAACATCAAAATGAATAAATTCAGCTTTACCTTTTAATATTTCATCTATATCTTTATCTAAGTTTAATGGATTAGAACAAATAAGAGAAGCAGCAATTAAAGGATTTTTTTGCATATAAAATTGGTTTTGTAAAGAGGAATATATTTCAAATATAAGGTCTAATTTTAGACTATAAAAGCAGCCGTTTGTTTATACCATCTAACAAGTGCTACATATATATATATATATTTAAGATTTGATTTTGAAATTAGTGGATTTTATATAATATCCTAAAATGCACTTTTTGATGGGTTATTATTCTTAACAAGTAAGTCTTAGTATTAATCGCAATTTTTCTATTTTTGATGCTCCCACAAGAAATTTTAAATTAGTTGTATTTTAACTTCCAGAATTTAAGTAGCCAAGTTACTAATTATTGGATCAACATATTGTCCAAGCCTTAATACTAATCCACTAATAAGATATTGAACTTTTCCTAAATAAAAAATATTTATTTAAAATTTTAAAAAGGCAGAATTGTTTACCGTATTCATTAAGAAGTAAAAAATTAAAGATATAATACTTGGCATATTGATCGCCATTTAAACGTACTAAGTTCGATACAATAAAAACCATCCTCCTGTAATTAAAATATTCATTTTTCTAAATTATTCCCTAAAATAACGCACAAAACTGCGCACATTTAAACTATTTTTTAACCTTTTCTGTTTACCCATAAATTAAAAATAAAACATATAAAGTGATTGATTTTCAACTTATTAATGATTTAAGAATATCTGCAAACATTCAAAATTAGTGTGGACCACACTACTCCAAATTAGAATTTACCCCCCCCCCACTCCCCATTATAAACAAACAAATGGAGCA
>Ga0194116_10007604_pt1 | contig 11160 bp, 10 predicted proteins | sample TA2MahsurfametaG_4_FD_148617 | JGI IMG/M metagenome (GOLD analysis project Ga0194116, IMG submission 148617) | Freshwater microbial communities from Lake Tanganyika, Tanzania - TA2015008 Mahale S9 surface | ecosystem: Environmental > Aquatic > Freshwater > Lake | place: Tanzania: Lake... | reverse complement strand
GCCTTGGCTATTGCATTTTTTGCCCTCTCGCAATTAGAGGAAACCTATCACAAGAATCTCGATTTTTATGAGTAGATCAGAATCTTCATTTTTGAAGTATACTGGTAAGGGCAGAGCCGAGATGGTGAGTATGCTGGCGGAGTGTTGGTATGGGGGGTAGATTGGAGACCCATCATCTACGTTGGGTACAAAATGGACATACAATGGATTGACCACAACTGCAGTCACGATATTATTTCAATTTTCACTAAGTTTTATTTTACAGTATACACATTCAGGATCTTTACATGTCTTTTTGAATTCCATCCTTTCAGTTTGATGCCAGATAATTTTTAGCCATTCTTTAAAAGGTAAATTATTTTCAGCTTCAAAGGGGAAGACTATCTTATTAATCTCAGGGTAATGGAATTCAAACTTCACATCCCCTGTATCTTTAAAATTCTCTTTAATCAGGATTGAATACATCATTGCCTGTCTCCAGTACTTTGAACCTGGTTTCATTATACTTTTAAATGGCTGAAGAGTTTCTTTGAATCGACCTGTTTTATAATCAATTACTTTCACACAATTAGATCCGATTTCTACCCTGTCAAGTTTCCCCTTGATTTTAACGCCGTTATCAAAAACAGTTTGAAATACATCCTCAATATATTCTGGTCGTTTTTCAATTCTACACAGCTGTATGTATCGCGACAAAAGCCATTTTCCATAATTCCTATATTTTTCTATATGTGTGCTATGGAACAAATGTCGTTTTTGATTTATTTCCTCATCTACTAATCGCTTGATGAGTTCTGCGTCCTCCTGACCTTTAAATTCCTCTACATATTTCTGCATAACATTATGAACGACTGTTCCAAAACTGGTTGCTTCAGTGCCGATTGTGCTTAACTTCAGTACTTGGGTAAAGAAAAATTGATTTTGACATTGCTCCCAAGTATTTACACTTGTAGGTGACATCTCAAAGCTATCGACTTTCTCACGTATCAATTCCATTAATTCAAGATCGCCTTGTACAACATAGGTATCTTGCGCCAGCTCGGGTAATTCAAAATCAGGAATCTCTTCTAACTCAAAATTGCTTAGGTTGCCAAAGGACTCCAATAATTTAGTCACAGTGTGCGGTTTTTCGGCTGGTGATAATCTATTTAGACTAACTTGAAGTCTTGTTTTTGCTCTCGTACATGCTACATAAATTAGCTTTCGCAAGTCGTCTAGAGAATCCGCTTCAGGTGAAATATACCTATTCAGTAAATCTGGAATGTGTATTTCTCCTTGGTGACTTTTGTCTTCCCAATTTTTATTATGACAAGCCATTAGGTAAACCGAATCGTACTGCAGGCCTTTTGTTCCATGAATCGTAGACAGGGTTACTGTATTATTTTTATATTCATACTCTTGATTATCTACTTTGATTGGAATACCATATAGGTTATGATACCACAAAAGTTCTGCTAGTGAGAATAAAGTTTTCTGATTGTAAGTCTTTTCAAATGACTTTACAAACTCGCCAAATACCTTTCTTTCCTTTTCATCAGGCGTCATTCCGCTTCCGCAGTAGATCGCTCGCTCAATTTTTGTTATCAACTCATCAGAGAGTGCGGAATTTTGACATTTTAAAAGCACCTCTATTATATCTTTTATCTCATCAAACCAGGTAATTCTATGTTCATTCTTTTTAAGCCAGCTATATAGATCGTATTGTTTATCTTTTCTTGATTTCAGGTAGGCTTTTACTAGTTCGTTTATGTTTTCCTTGGTTTGCATGAATTGTAAAAAGAAGCCAGCAGCATCGCTTGTAGAGATGGGGTAGATACGTAAAAACATCAGCAGGTGGAACATTGTTTTTCCGTAGTGCGTCTCCAAAAGATCATACCAAGACTGGTTCATCTGCCATGGAATATTAAATCGCCGTAGCCATTTTTTCACCGGCTCAAGGTCGTAACGTCTTCGTACAAGCACGGCAATATCTTTTGCACTTTTTCCAAAATTTAACTCTGCTACGATTGATCTAGCAACAGCACAAGCCTCCTGTTCAGCATTTGCATAAGAGCGTAATGTAGGACGGTCTGCCGCTATCAAAAGGTAGTCTTGGTTTCCCGCAATCAGGGGTTGTTGTTTTTCAGGCTGACGGCCCGAATTGGGGCTAATCAACCTAAAAGCTTCTTGCAAGAGTACTTGAGTACTTCGGTAATTCGTATCAAGATGAATGATTTCGATATGCTTAGCAAACTTATTTCTCATCCAATTGAAGTTGAAAGTGGACGCACCTTGGAAACGATAGATACATTGGTCATCGTCTCCCACAATAAATAAGTTGGGCACCATTACGGATGAGACAAGCAGGTCAAGCAGTGCAATTTGTTTTTTATTCGTATCTTGAAATTCATCGACCAAGATATATTGATATTTCTCTTGTAGCCCTTTTAATAAATCTGTATTGGACTGCAACATTAGAATTGCCTCAATAAGCAGGTCTTCATACTCAATAAGGTTTCTTTTCTCAAGTTCCTCGCAGTAGTCTAAATACATCGGAAAAGTCTTATCAGAAAAATTTAAGATTTCTTCTTTAAGATCTCGGCCGTCTTTATTCAGACCCTTGCCACTTTTCAAATTATACTCTTTTTCAAAAGGCAGCAGGTTATTGAGGCAACTTTCCGTGTATTCGTTTAATTCATCTTTAGTAACTCCCTCTTGCTTGAAAAAAGAGAAAATCCTTTGCAAGTTGATAATCTCCTTCCCAGACGCCGGTTTAATCTTTGAGGGATTACTTGGAGACAAATGTTTAACTATGAGGTTTTCAATAATCATGTAGCGTTGGGCATCGGTAACCAGTGTTTTACCTTGTAGTATACTTGGGGCATGCGAGGATAGGAGTCCATTGCTAAAACTATGGTAGGTACATATGTTGACCTTTTCAGCAAAACTGCCAATTAATTCTTTTAGTCGATTTCTCATTGCGTTAACTCCTGTATTGGAGTAGGTGAGACAAAGAATATTGTTCGCATCCATCCCGCGTTCTTTGAGGATGTGTACAATACGGAGTGTAAGCACTTCAGTTTTACCAGTTCCTGGTCCGGCAAGCACCATAAGCGGTCCTTCTGTTTGAATGACAGCTCGCCTCTGATTTTGATTTAGGTTGGTGAATGCGTCGCAGTATCTATTAATATTACTCATAATTTTTTTAGATTTGATTTGGTCAAGCCGCTTGCTAAATAAAATATGCCAATTGCAAATAAGCAATTGGCTATTATGGCACCTCCGTATAAGAAAAAAATATAGCCACGACTTCTTTTTTTTTCAGATACCCGAAGAGCTGTGAGTCTGTTGCGCTGTCGCTTAGATAATTTGTGTATCACTCCTTGTGCAGCGGCGTGTAGTCCAAATTTTTGGAAACTGACTCGGGGTCGATATTAACGCCTCTTCCCTCTGCTTCGCGTTTTACTTTCTGGGTATCCTTCTCGATCTCGCCTACGGGGATAGACTTAATCCTCTTCTCGAGGGGTGGATTTAGCTTCTCTGCTTTCTCGTACTCTTTTACCTTACTCATAATGTCCTCCGGAAGGTTTTTTTCGCACGCGTAGGCTAGTTCAATGGTCTGAGTAGCAAAGTAGTTGTCTACCTGTACCCTTCGCTTGGCAAGATGCGCAAAGCGCCCAATCACCCTGCAAATGTTCGCACGCTGGTCAGGAGTCAGCTCACTAATAAACTCATATTGCTCAATCTTCTGAAGGCTCAGTATAATAGGCTCAAGTGAGTCTACCGATATAATATATACATCATGGTCGGCATGCGGGTACACAAACTGTGACAAATGCTCAATGGTATTGGACGGTACAACAAAGAAGATATCCTTTTTTACATCCTCCTGCTTGGCATACTTTATTGCCTTGTCTGCTTGCGTCTTCAGGTAATTGGGAAAATTACTCAGGTCATCTCCTGCGGGACTCTTTGAATCAAACACCACAAACTCATTGCAGATTAGAATAGTATTGTCTGGCTCTCCTTTAAACGGCACCTCTTTCACAAATGGTATCGTATGTTTTTGACAAATGGATTTGATTTGTTCAGTAGTACTGACTTGATGCTTTGCCCAGGTGGCTTTCATGTTCTCGAGTCGTGCAATCTCTTTTTGATTTTGCTCCGCTACAAAAGCATCTTGGTCTCGTTGGATCTTCTCTTGAATCTTGGTCAAATTGCCCACGGCCTGGTCGCGCTCTCTGATGCGCTTTTCCTCCTCGTTTTTCAAGACGGCATTTTCTTGTTTAAGCGCAGAGACTTCTTCTCGAAGCTTTGTGAGCTCGGCATCGGCAGTAGCTTTTGTTTTCTCAAGCGTCATCAACTGTTCTGTCTTACCGCGGGTCTCAGCCTTCGATACGGAGAGTTCTTCTTGTAGTTCACCTAGCGTTACGTCGTAGCGCGTGGCCCGGTCCAATAGTACTTCTAGCTCCGCTGTAGCAGTAGCGATAAGGTTCTTTACTCGTCCCCATCCGAAAATACGTCCCCAGAAGCCGATGGAGTTCACTTCGCTGAGGAGCTGTTTAAGCGTATTCATAATTATTAATTTACAGGGTTGTTTAATGATTCTTTGTCGATTAGGTCGCGTACATCCTCTAAGAACTGCTTCATCTCGCGGAACTTCTTTTGTTCGGCGTGCCACTCATCAGGTATCATCATCAGTCGTCTCAGTCCATGTTCGGGGCAGCTGGCAAAGTCGTCTGTAGGGTCACTAAGACTAAGGTCGTTGATAACCATATTCTCTCCATTAAAGTCAAAGAGGTACCAGGTGTCATCGGGGTAGCCCATGGCCAGCCGAAAACGCTCAGCAAAATCACTGGGCAGCTCTTCCGACACCGGTCTAAACCGACCTAGGGCCATGCACTGGCCTTCTTTTCTAATTACCACATCAATTAGTCCATGCAAGGGGCTGGCAAAGCCGTACTCGATGGATAGTTCCTGTCGGGTTTGCTCAGGGAGCTCCTGAAGCAGGCGGTCAAATGCAGACCGTAATTCAAACGTGCTTTTCATATAAAGGGGTATTAGTTACGTTAATTCAATATGATATATTCCTTGGTTGTTGCGGGAAATGTCTCGCACCCGAAAGCTGCCGGAGCCTGCCCGCTCTACCAGGTGAAACGATTTCCAGTACCTCGGGATTCTTGGAAACAGCAGCACAAACTGCTTTAGCTCTCCCGACTTATTAAAATAGTGTCTGAAAGGGGAGAAGGGTACCCCGATGGCAGTGAGCATCTCTAGCTGCTCAAAGGTGTCGGCATTTTCCAGGTAGGTATCCGCATCGATATTTAGCCATCCACCCATTTTATATCCAGATTTAGATATGTATCGGCAGTGAAAAAGGGTTTGCCCCTCGTTCTCTTCTGCTTTACTGGCCAGCTCGGTCCAGATCATCTCGTTGTTTTCTGGCTCTTGCTGGCTGTCATCAATTGGTCTCCATTTCATAAAACTTGCTTTAGTGGTATTCAATTACGTCTTACTGAGGAGCTATAGTTTAAAACCAATGCTTGTTCTTGATTTTTTTGAAGCCAGATATTCTCTCAGTGCATCAAGTTTAGCTGGAGCCTTTTTTTCAAGCATTACTTGCATTAGGTATAGTTTATTGAAGCTTTCAATTTCAGCTCCGTTAAAATTGAACTGAGCGGCCATCTCTTGTAAAATGCTTGGCGGCAAATCACTAAAAAAGTGATTTAGTAACTTCTCTCGCGTTGACTCTTCGGGGGGAGTTATTATAGTTTGAATCAAAAAGCGACGGCTGAATGCAACGTCGAAACTATCTGGTCGGTTTGTAGTACAAATAAGTATGCCGCTGAACTTTTCCAACTCATTCAACAAAATGGTTTGAACTACATTTTCAGAATTGCTAATACTAGAGTCATTGCTATGGCGAGCCTGGAAAATACTATCGGCCTCGTTAAAAAATAGAATTGGCTCAAGACTTTTTTCGTTAACTAGGCTGTTATAGTAATCGAATACCTGTTTAATCTTTTTCTCGCTCTCGCCATAGTATTTATCGCGCTGCTCGGATACATTAAAGAGTAATAGGTCTCGTCCTGACTGCTTAGCTAGTTGTTTACCCAGCTCAGTTTTTCCAGTACCGGGCCCACCCGAAACTAAAATGGTTAAGCCGGACTGGTCTCCAATTTTTTTCGCCTGCCGTGTAAATTTCTTAAAAGCCGACCTCTTTATTATTTTGAAAAGTGTTTTTATTGTCGCCTCCTCTGACGGGTTATAGAAAAGTTGTTTGGGAGGAATGCCATCCGCAGCAATTTTTATCAGCGAGGGCGGCATTTGGCTTATTAATTTTCTTGGAGTCTCACTTATGCCGTAAATGACGGGTTGGACTCGCTCTGATGGTGCCACTAATAAGGGGCCCATTGAAAATTGCCTAGTGGTTAATAGTCCCAGCTTTATTGGCTCCCACTCCGGGTTATTCCATTGTAAGAGATTTCTACGGGCCTGGATCCGATTGGTTGAAAACAGAAAGCAAAGCGGCCTCCATTCTGTAGAGCTTGATTCTACAGCATGCATCAGATAAATGAATAAGACAACGCTCTGTGTTAGTCTGTCTAGTTTTACTTTGCGGACTATTTTTGCCAGACTGTGTGTCGAACCGGAGATGAATCCATAACTTGAGGACTGCCAAGAGTCTAGTGCAGTTATTTTTGCTTTGAATAGCACGGCATGAGCATAAATGCACAGCAGCATCCTGTCTTCGCTATTATTTGTACTTATGAAAGTTTTTTGTGATAAGTCTTCACCCGAGCGAAGGGCGACCTCGAAGTTGTGCGTTAGCGTTATTGAATAAGCGTCGTCATCTTCTTGCTCAACTTGTATGAATCCAGAGGCTATTAACTCAGAGAAGGCTTCTTTTAACTCATAACCCCCAATTAGTGGGCTCAACTTTTCAAAAAATACATTCAATGAGGTTGAACTCCTTTTTTTATAGTTAGCACAGATCCAATAAACTACCAGGAAGGCAACATTAGGTAGCCCTAAGGCATCTTCGAATGGCTTAAGAAGTTCCGATGAGGGGAATTCATCTTTATTGCCATTTCGCTTGAGTGACGGTAATTTTGAAAGCCAGTTTATCATTCTTGAGTTTTGACAAATCTAGTATGGAGATACGCAAACTATTTGCGTTACCGATCATAACTAGTTGATTAGTAATTTATAGGTTTTGCATATCCAAAAGGGGTTGCACCTCGTCCAAGTACGATATGACTAGAATTTCGTCGTAAAACCGTCGCTTTTGGAATATGTGTATTTGAAAAAAGAGTTGAAAAACTGCGCTTTTCAGTTGCGATTCTTCTAACTCCATCCCCATTTCGTTCTGAAGGGTTACCAGCTCCTCCTCGTTAGAGACCATCATCATGAACGTCCAGTAATTTTCGGTAGCTAGTGGGTTGCATTTTTGTGAAACCACATCAGCCGCTCGGTGTATTTGCTTGACTCTAAGAGGAAATAACTCCTCTATAAGTATGTTGATATTTCTTTTAACATCCTGAAAATCATTATTTTCAGGTGTTATTTTTTTCAACTTTTCGTTTAGCGACTTAAGATTTTCCATACGCTTTTTATTCAAACTTAGTGCTTAGCTACGCAAAATAATTGCGTGATAATGTTGTAAATTCACAATATGATATTTGATGATATCAAAACGAAACGCATCAGGTTCATCTGCCAGTTTCTGACGGCTGGCGGTGGGACTTTAAAAGAAATGCATGAATGGGTAAACCATAAGTTAGTGGAGGCCGGGGAAAGCCCTGTTGGGTCGAGGACCATTCAATATTGCATTGAAGATCTACGAAAGGGTCGATTTGAGCATAGTGATAAAGAGAAATCCAAAAGAACCGGTGCAGAGCCATTTAAAATAAAAGTTGTAGCGGGAAATAAATATAAATGGGAGGAGTCGTCTGTGATGCCAAAATTTGGTGACCTAGAGGAAAATGAGAGATTTACATTACCCTTTTTAGCAGGTATCTTAAAGCAGTATGAATCTATTCCAGCCGTACAAAAAATTTTAATTCAGCTGCCCCAAATATTTAATATATCCGAAGCCGAAATGGCTAGCAAAAAAGCAGTATTTCACACTGGCCCTGAGTTTTATGATGACACAGATCTAAATTTTCAACAAAAAGTTATTGATTGCGTGATACAGTTATTGTCTTGCATCCATCACGGCCAATGTATAGAATTTAATTACACGCCAACAAAGAACTACGAAAATACTAATATAGCCCTCAATCTAAAATCAATTGCGCCACTTCAGATTCGCTTTTACGAAAACTATTATTACCTAATCGGGTATGAAGTAAATAGTAAGTACCTGGCTACCTATCGGGTAGATCAAATTCATCGACAAAAAGTTGATTTGATGCTAAATGAAAATGATGAAGCTGTAACTTTCGATCTAGAGGAAATCGAGCGTATTACTAAGATAAGGTCAAGGTTTAAGCACTCACTTGGGGTGTGGCCTGATTCTGATGAAGATCAGCTATATGATATCCATATAAAATTTTATGATTTTGCGGCCACATATGTAAAGAGATTACGATTTCACCCTTCTCAAAAAATAATTTCTGAGAGTAAGGATGAAAAGTCTATTACCATAAGCCTTAGGCTTAGTCTGCGAAAAAAAACAGAGCAGAGAAAGGAAATAGAGGAGAGACAGTTTGACTTAGCTTTTCTACTAGGACGATTTAGAAAGTACGCAGAAATTATTGATGCAATACCAGTTTAAATATGAATAAGATCAAAATCCCAAAATTTTCAAGAAGTAAAATTGACCTCTTTATAGAATGCCCTTGCTGCTTCTACTTAGACGTTGTGAAGGGGGTAAAAAGACCACCTCCCTTCCCCTATTCACTGAATAGCGCTGTTGATACCCTTCTTAAAAGGGAATTTGATGGTTACAGGGGGTCAAAAAAAATGCACCCACTTCTGCAGCCGCATGGGTTGGTCCCTTCAAATCACCCGTCTTTGGATAATTGGAGAGATGCATTACATAAGGGAGTAGAATATCATCACCCTAAACATAAGTGTATTTACAGAGGAGGAATTGATGATCTATGGCAGAACAAGAAAAGCGGAATTTTTCATGTGGTAGATTACAAAGCGACAGCTAAAAAAGAAGTGGTTAGAGAATTACCAGAGTGGGCTAATAGCTATCGGAGACAGGCTGAAATTTACCAGTGGCTACTTAGAAAAAATGGCCTAAAAGTATCCGATACCGCATATTTTCTATACTGCACTGGTAATGTTCACGCCAAAGAGTTTAATGCTAACTTATCTTTTCACATGGAACTTATACCCTATAAAGGAGATGATAGCTGGGTTGATGGCGTTTTACAAGGCCTGCAAAAGTGTATAAAGTCAAAAACCCCTCCACCACCTAAAAAGGAATGTTTGTTTTGTAAATTCCGTACTCACCCATTTTAAATTTGAAAGATGGCAGGGAAGAAAAGAGTTGTAAAAAAGACTGAGATAAAATTAAGGAAGAGGTTAATTATTTTAAGATTTAGTTTATTGAGTACAATTATCAAGCCTTTATTCATCGCGCCACTTGGGTATACTTCTCCAAGTTTTTCTTTCCACTTTTGCATTGTCCGCTACTAAATAAAACCACAAGCCTTGTCCGCTTTTTCCGATAAAGCGCTTTATCATTGCATCGATTACTGGTTTGATTTCGCCATCAACAGTGAAAAGCGCTTTTATATTCTTCATCCATGATCTAGGTACGGCAATTGCATACCAGTTATAATTGCTATTTTTTTCTATTTTGAAAATCAATTGGCCAAGAACTGTATATAGATTGTAGTTTATCTTATCTTGGACAGTATCGCCTTTTGCTTCAATAATAATTTTTCTATTTATTTTTTTCCTTCCGTGCTTAAAGTGCCCCCCAATGTCTGCTCCTTCTCGTTTGAAACTAGTATCTGTTATAGCTAAGCCATTTTTTAATTTCTTTCTTATATCATTTTTTGCTTTTCTACTTTTTATTGATAAAGTCTCAAGAGTGAATTTCTCTTCGATACTTAAATGAAAAACGGTATAAAGCACGACATCGTGTTCTTTCATTTTAATAGGTTTTTTTCTATCTCTGTATGATTTCTTCTTTATATGAAGATTTATCCCACATGATTGTAATTTCACGGGTGGAATTTCTTTTGAATCTGTTAAAACTGTTATCAATAGAAGTATCTAGATTTATAAACGAGCCCTTCCCATTCTTCCCGTATAGGGCTGTTTTATTTAAGGGCAAAACATAACTTGGGTATACTTTTTTTCTCATAATTTTTCTCATAGTTTAAAATTTGTGTATGTCGTCAAAGAAAGTGGACAGTTTAGTTGTAGAGGGTTTCGTTGTTCAAATGTAGGATCTGGTTACCATCAAACAAAATAGCCTGTTCGAACCTCTCCACCACCTAAAAAGGAATGTTTATATTGTAAATTCCGAAATAAATAGCTGTGAAATTTTTATTTTTAAAATTATTCTTCAATTAGGTTTTAACTTTTCATCGCTTTCATTTATTGATTCCCCCGTTTTAGGTGTAATTTATTCTTAAATCTTTAAAGGAACTAAACCTTAGCTCTTGATTTTAATTTATTTAAATATAGTTACCCCATTTTTAATACTACATTTCTTCACGGGATATTTAATAAAAAATCTTCCGAACTAATTATCAGTGCAATCTTTATAATCTTTAGTATTTCATTTTGATCAATTATTTCTGAGTTTTCGATTCGATTGATTATAGGATCGATAAAATCTGAATGAAAGCCACCTTCATGACTTTTTAGATAATTCAAAATTACCCAAGGGTTAATTTCATTTTGCTTTACATTTAATGAATAGATATTGTACGTGCCCCTTTTAACAGACAGTGTTTAGTTTGTGAATTTAGGTAATTTCTAGTTTACTTTTCCATTCTTCCGGTGTTAGATTATTCAAGGCTTCGTGAGGTCTTCGGTAATTGTATTCTTCTATCCATTCCCTTGTCAGGTATCTCACTTCTTCAAGGTCCATGAATACATAGGCATCGAGGATAGCTTCTCGATATAGCCTGTTGAATCGCTCTATGTAACCGTTTTGCATGGGTTTACCAGGTTGGATGTATTGATTTTCAATCCCCTGATCTTTAC
>Ga0194116_10007602_pt1 | contig 11164 bp, 9 predicted proteins | sample TA2MahsurfametaG_4_FD_148617 | JGI IMG/M metagenome (GOLD analysis project Ga0194116, IMG submission 148617) | Freshwater microbial communities from Lake Tanganyika, Tanzania - TA2015008 Mahale S9 surface | ecosystem: Environmental > Aquatic > Freshwater > Lake | place: Tanzania: Lake Tanganyika... | reverse complement strand
TTAGTTGCAGTACGCCGCCGTAAGAAGAGCTGATCAAGTGCAGATTCATCCAGCCTTTTTCTGGATTTGGGCAACGTTGATTGCCACATCTGTAATCAGGCTGGATAACTTCCTCGTCTCTAGCGCTGCAATACTGGCAGCGCTAGTGACGGTTCGAATCGCACCAAAAAGTTTGCTTCGCCTTAACGCCTTTCGCCTCGCCGTTCGGCTTGCAGCCATCGCAATATTCATCAGGATTTCTGTTGCAATCCTGATCGGAGTTCCTATGCCAGGAAAAGCGCTCTTCACCATTCCTCAAATTACGCTCCCTGAGTTCTTAGTTGGAATTAGGTTAGGCGGAGAGGTCACGTCCCAGCGCATTAGTGGGGCGTTAAATGAAGCGCTTATTTTTGCAGCTTTAATACTTTTATTTGGGGCATCTAATTCGTTAACAACGCCAACAAAAATATTGAAAGTCATCCCTCAGCGCCTTTACGGAGTTGGAGTTGCCACTGCGTTAGCCACGAAGTTAACGCCGCAGTTTGCAGATAGCGTGATGAGAATCAAGCAAGCTCAATTCTTAAGGGGTCAGCCAGCGCGCGGTTTTAGAAGTTGGAAGCGGATAGGTACTCCGGTTTTGGAAGAGACCATGTCTCGATCGCTTGACCTCGCTACTTCACTAGAAGCGCGCGGATACGGAATAAAGCGAGAGACCACGCGCTATAAAGCAGACTCTTGGCGTAGCGCTGAAACCATCGCGCTTTTGCCTGCAATCTACGCTGCGACGCTTCTACCGACTCTCTCTATCGCTCTCTTTCTAGTTGCGCTAATTCTCTTCCTCTCAGCGCTCGCACCGGCAGTGTTGCGATGATTGAGTTTAAGAACGTATCTCTCATCTATCCCAATTCCGAGCAGACCATTATTGAGAATCTAAGTTTCAAATTGCATGAAGGTGAATTTGTTCTAGTCATAGGCCAAACCGGGATTGGAAAGAGCAGCATCTTGCGCTTGATGAATGGCCTTGTCCCCCATCACACTGGCGGAATCCTTAGCGGCGAGATAGAGGTCGCAGGAAGATCCACCCGAATGTTGCGCCCAGGTGAACTCTCTGACCTTGTTGGAGTTGTCCCTCAAAATCCAATAAATGGCTTTGTCTGCGAGATCGTTGAAGATGAAATCGCCTTCACTATGGAGACGCTCGGCATCCCCGTTGAAGTTATGCGAAAGCGCGTGGAGGAGGTTCTAGACCTACTCGCTCTAGCGCCGCTGCGAACACGTAATATCTCGTCGCTTAGCGGTGGCGAGCAGCAACGCGTCGCCATCGCAGCCGCCCTAGTGACGCAACCAAAAGTTCTTTTACTAGATGAACCGACTAGCGCTCTTGATCCGATCGCGGCGGAAGAAGTTTTATCGATTCTGCATCGATTAGTAAATGATCTAGGACTAACAGTCATTATCGCTGAGCACCGGCTAGAGCGAGTGATTCAGTTTGTTGATCGAGTCCTCCTTATAAACGGTGGTGGCGACGTTCAACTCGGCGAAACGAGGCAGATTCTCCTCACTTCACCAATCGCTCCACCATTAGTTGAGTTAGCTCGAGTTACTGGATTTGAAGAGTTGCCATTAACAATTCGCGAGTTCCGTCGCTCCGCTATTGAGATAGCTCCTCTGAAGAAAAGTGCTAGCAAATTGCGGGGCGAGAGCCTGATTGAAATTCGCGGCCTGAGTTGCTCTTACAACGAGGAGAATTCAAAGTACGCGCTGCGGGAGATTAATTTGGAGATTAAATCCGGTGAGATTGTCGCTCTGATGGGTCGAAATGGCGCCGGGAAGTCGACGCTTCTAAAATCCCTAGTCGGGCTATCGCCAGTCATAACCGGTACCGTGAAAGTTCTGGGCAAAGATCCGCGCGCCTTCGATTCAAAGGAATTGATCAGTGCGATTGGTTATGTTCCTCAAGAACCGGGTGACTTACTAATAGAAGGCACTGTTGGTGATGAGTGCAGGCAGGCCGATATTGATAATGGAGTGACCTCGGGAAAAACATTTGAAATTCTTACGGGTTTAATTGGAACGATTTCCCAATCTATCCATCCCCGTGATCTCTCCGAGGGTCAAAAGCTTGCCCTTGCGCTGAGCGTTCTTCTCTCCGGAAATCCACGCGCCATTGTTCTTGATGAGCCGACTAGGGGCTTTGACTACGAAGCAAAGCGGAAGCTCGTAGAGATGCTGAAACAGATTGCCTCTCAAGATCGAGCAGTCTTGCTTGCCACACATGATGTGGAATTAGTTGCCGATCTTGCAGAGCGAGTACTTTTCATAGCTGACGGGGAATTGATCTCCGATGATTCGACTACAAATTCACTTACGGCTTCACCGGCTTTCGCACCTCAAGTTGCCAAAGCCTTTCCAGATAGAGGCGTTCTAACAGTCTCTGATGTTCGCAAGGCTATGGAGAATTCATGAGATTAGCCTCAACTAGTTTATTCACCCTGATAAATTTATTCGGTCTCTTCCTCTTCACCTGGCCACTATTCCTAAATACTGAGTCACTTGGACTAGCTACTTTAAATCAAGCTACTTGGCTTGCGGCGCTCTTTGGAATTATTTCTGTGGCCATTATTACCCTCCAAATCAATGCAAAATTATTGGATAGCAAGATCGTTGCGATAGTCGCTGTTCTGGTAGCCCTCATCTCAGCTCTTCGACTCTTAGGGGCAGGCGCCGTAGGAATTGAGCCAATGTGGTTTCTAATAATTCTTGCAGCGCGTGCGCTCGGTCCCCAAATAGGTTTTGTCATTGCGTTACTCGCAATTCTGGTTAGCTCATTGATAACTGGCGGGATCGGACCCTGGCTGCCATTCCAAGCCCTCGCTGCAGGTTGGATTGCTGCAGGAGTATCAGTAATCCCTAAAAAACTTTCCTTTCAATTGGAGCGAGCACTTCTTATGGCCTATGGGGTTTTTGCTGCGCTCCTTTTCGGGGCGCTTATGGATCTACAACTCTGGCCCTGGCTCTTAGGAAGTGATACCCAGCTCTCTTATCTTCCTGGAGCGTCCGTCATAGAAAATCTCAGCAGGTTCTTAACGTTTCACTTTGCCACAGCTCTATCTTGGGATCTTCCGAGAGCCATCGTGACGGCTTCGTTAATCTTTATCTCAGCTAAGTCAGTTTTAGCAGCGCTGAAAAGAGCAAAATCTCGACTTGATACTGTTGCCGTGTGGCGGGCGGCTAACGAACTCGCGCGGGAACAAAAGGTGGCTTAACAACTTTAGCCCTCACTTTTTTCCCTCGAATATCAACACTGACTTCCTCCTCGGGTTGAATCTCCCTAGTGATTAGCGCTAGGGCGATTCCTTGCTTCAAGGTCGGTGAGAAAGTTCCACTCGTAGTTATCCCAACCTCAACATCGTCTCTAAAAATTTCCATTCTCGCTCTTGGGATTCCGCGATCTAGCAGAATCAACCCTCGTAAGATTTTCGCACTTCCCTCCTCGCGCTCTTTGACGAGAATATCTCTTCCCCAGAATTTCTCTTTCCGCCAAGCTACTGCCCAACTCGCACTCGCTTGAACCGGTGAAATGGCAAGGGACAGTTCATGGCCATGAAGCGGGTAGCCCATCTCTGTTCTAAGAGTGTCTCGCGCGCCCAAACCGGCAACTAATCCACCGGCATTTAAAACCGCGCTAACCAATGCATCCCAAACTAATCTTGCATCCTCCCATTTAGGGAGAATTTCAAATCCCAGTTCCCCGGTGTAGCCGGTGCGACAAATTATTGATTTCTTTCCGGCAATTTCGCCTTCTGTAAATGACATGAATTCCAAATTGATATTGATCTCTAAATCTCCTAAAACGCGCTCTGCAAGAGGTCCTTGAAGGGCAAAGACTCCATACTTCTCATGGAGATTATTAACAACAACGCCCTCGGGAGCAGCTTTCTTCAACCGTTCAACCACTTCGGTCGTATTAGCGGCATTCGGGACCAGGAAGAAATCTTCAGTGCTTCGTCGGTAGACAATAAGGTCATCAATCACGCCACCGGTTAGGTCATCACAGAGTAAGTTGTATTGGGCCTGACCATCAGTAATCTTCTCTAGATCACTTGTGATGCAACCATTTAAGAATTGCAGAGCTCCAGATCCCTTGACCTCAGCTTTCCCAAGATGGGAGACATCAAAAAGACCCACCTTTTCACGGACCGCAGCGTGCTCATTTAGAACTCCGCCACCTCGGTCTTGGGGATATTCGATCGGCATCTCCCAGCCACCAAAGTCGGCGAGTTTCGCGCCCGCGTTCTTGTGGAAGTCATGTATCGGAGAGTGCTTCAATGGCGCAGACATCATCACTCCAATAACCTAGCGCAATGACCCCAACAATTCGCGCGACGGATGCCCAACTAACTTCTGATGTATTGGTCCTTGGCCTAAAAAGAGACGATAAGAAGAAGCTCGCAATTTCGACAAGTGGCATTAGATTCAATACCGCATCAATTTTGGAAGCGTTAGAAGATCTGGGTGCAACCGGAGCAAGCGATGAGGTAATCAAATTGCCGGGTGAGAGTACAAAGTTGATTCTCCTGACCGGTCTTGGTGGCGGTGAAGTTACTCATGAAGTTCTCCGACGCGCTGCCGGCGCTGCAGCGCGATCCCTTCTAGGCCAAAAGAGCGCAACCTTTGCACTTCCACATAAGACCCGTGAAGAGGCGGCTGCAATCGCTGAGGGCGCCCTTCTAGGTTCCTACGCGTTCGATGAATTTCGAGGCGCAACAAAACCAGACCGCAAATCTCCGCTATCGAAGATAGAGATACATACAAATTTTGCAAAGGATAAGAAGCTCCAAGAGGCGCTTAAGCGCGCTGAAGTGATTTCGAAATATAGCCATCTCGTAAGAGACTTGGTTAACACTCCCCCAAGCCATCTAAATCCAGTTTCTTTCACCGCAAAGTTTCTGCCATTAGCTAAGAAGTTCTCCCTGAAGGTAGAAGTACTAAATGACCAGCAACTTAAAAAGTTGGGTTATGGCGGAATCATCGGAGTGGGTCAAGGTTCAGCAAACCCTCCTCGATTACTCCACATTTCATATCGCCCAAGAGGCGCCAAGAAACGGCTCGCATATATTGGTAAGGGAATCACTTTTGATACCGGCGGTCTTGCGCTAAAACCTGCGCAAGGAATGGAAGCGATGAAATCAGATATGAGTGGCGCCGCCGCCGTATCTGCAGCAATCCTGGCCATCGCAGAATTAAAAGTGCCGATAGAGATTGATGCTTGGGCACCGCTTGCCGAGAACATGGTCAGCGATACCGCAACTAGACCAAGTGACATCATCACGATTTATGGTGGCAAAACTGTTGAAGTACTAAATCCCGACGCGGAGGGTCGTCTAATTCTTGCCGATGCCCTTGTTAAGGCAGCCGAAGTTGGAAATAAAGGTGGCAAGCTAGATGGAATTGTTGATGTTGCGACTCTCACCGGTGCTCAGGTCGTTGCACTTGGAACTCGTACCAGCGCGGTAATGACAAATAATGAGAAGTTCCGTGATCAATTCCTGGAGACGGTCCATAGGACTGGCGAACAGTTCTGGCCAATGCCGCTTCCTGAAGAGTTACGCGCTTCTCTTGATTCTCCTGTTGCAGATATTGCAAATATCGGTGAGCGGATGGGCGGAATGTTGGTGGCCGGATTATTCTTAAAATACTTCGTCGCCCCAGATCTACCCTGGCTCCACCTCGATATTGCTGGCCCCGCTTATAACGAATCAAAACCTCACGGTTACACCACTGTAGGCGGAACAGGTGTCGCACTTCGCACTCTTCTCGCATTTGCCGAGGACCTAGCTGGTCGGTGAAACTGGCAAGATAGGCCAAGTGTTACTAGTACTAGTGAAGCTGTGAGGTTAGCGTGGCAGATTTCGATCTTGTAATTCTCGGCGGTGGTAGCGGTGGATATGCCTGTGCACTTCGCGCATCCCAACTCGGTCTTAAGGTCGTTCTTATCGAGAAAGACAAGCTAGGTGGCACCTGCCTACATCGAGGCTGCATACCAACGAAGGCGCTTCTACACGCTGGCGAGATTGCCGATAACACCCGCCATGCTTCGGAGTTTGGAGTTAAGGCAGATTTTCACGCGATTGATATGGCTGGAGTTAACTCATATAAAGATGGAGTCATCTCAAAGCTGCACAAGGGCCTGCAAGGTCTCGTAAAGTCTCGAAACGTAACTTATGTAGAGGGCGCAGGAAAATTAGTCTCGAAGAACACTGTCGAGGTCAATGGAGAGCGTTACACCGGAAAGAATGTTGTTCTCGCAACGGGATCCCACGCGAAGTCACTTCCTGGTCTAGAGCTTGATGGAACTCGGGTAATGACGAGCGACCATGCCATGCACCTTAATTACGTGCCTAAGTCCGTAATTGTTCTCGGCGGCGGAGTGATTGGCTGTGAGTTCGCATCAGTATGGAAGTCTTTTGGTTCGGAAGTAACAATTATTGAAGCGCTTCCTCATTTGATCGCACTTGAGGATGAGTCATCCAGTAAGCAACTTGAGCGTGCATTCCGCAAGCGTGGTATCAATTTTGAACTTGGAACGAAATTTAAGAGCGTTGCAAAAACTAACTCGGGTGTCACGGTGACGCTAGAGGATGGAAAGACATTTAACGCAGAGCTCCTATTAGTTGCCGTCGGACGTGGGCCGGTCTCGGCAAATCTTGGGTATGAAGAACAGGGCATCAAGATGGATCGTGGATACATCATCGTTGATGATAAATGTCGGACTAACGTCCCAGGAATTTGGGCAGTCGGCGATTTGATTCCAACGCTCCAACTCGCTCATGTGGGTTTTGCTGAAGGAATTCTTGTTGCCGAAGAGATTGCCGGATTAAACCCTCGTGCAATTAATTACGATGGAGTTCCCCGAGTGACATACTCTGAGCCTGAAGTTGCATCAGTCGGACTTACTACTGCTGCTGCAAAGGCAAAGGGTTTTGATGTGGTCGAATTAAATTATGACCTCGCCGGTAACGGTAAGGCGCAGATTCTCAAGACTGCAGGTTCGATCAAATTGGTCTCTGCGAAGAATGGACCAGTCCTTGGTATTCACATGGTTGGATCACGAGTCGGAGAACTTCTCGCTGAGGCACAATTAATCTTCAATTGGCAGGCCGATGCCTTTGATGTTGCACCACTTATTCACGCTCACCCAACGCTTTCTGAGGCGATGGGCGAGGCTCACCTTGCGCTGGCTGGAAAACCACTCCATGCACATGGATAATCGCGCCATTGTTAGCTATACGGTTTTAGGTAGAGATTAGGAAAAGAGAGGAAGCGATGACTTTTTCGGTGAAGATGCCAGCCTTGGGCGAGAGCGTCACAGAAGGAACAGTCACTCGTTGGCTTAAGAAAGAAGGAGATCAAGTCGCTCTCGATGAACCGCTATTAGAAGTCTCCACAGATAAAGTCGATACCGAGATTCCATCACCAGCAGCTGGAGTTCTACAGAAGATCGTTGTCGCTGTTGATCAAGTCGCGTTAGTTGGCGCAGAGTTAGCGGTAATCGCAGATGGCGTTGCTCCTGCCGCTTTGCCGACGGCAACTCCGCCAGTTGCTGCCGCGCCAGTGTCGACTCCAGTTCCAACTACTGCACCAGTTCCAACTCCTGCACCGGTACCTCCTGCGGCACCGATTGTTAATTCTTCTGCCGGAGCGACCTTGGTTGTAATGCCAGCGCTCGGTGAATCTGTATCCGAAGGAACCGTCACTAGATGGTTAAAGGCAGTTGGCGATCAAGTTGCTGCTGACGAACCACTTCTTGAAGTTTCGACCGACAAGGTAGATACCGAGATCCCTGCCCCAACTTCAGGAACTCTGCTTTCGATTGATGTCGCTGTTGATTCAACCGTTCCAGTAGGAGCGCGCCTTGCAACAATCGGTTCAAGTTCTGCCGCGCCGGTTTCAACTCCGGCTCCGCCTGTACCCGCACCAGTCGCACCAGCACCAGTTGCAGCAGCGCCAGTTGCGCCGGTACAGGCTGCGCCAGTCGCTCCTAAACCAGTACCTGCTCCACCTCAAATTCCACCACCGTTGGTGCCAAAACCCTCAGCTCTTGATGACTCCTATGTAACTCCAATTGTCCGCAAACTCGCTGCCGAAAATGGCGTTGATCTATCGCGAGTAAAAGGAACCGGCGTTGGCGGGCGAATTCGAAAAGAAGATGTTCTCGCCGCTGTACCTCGTGTATCCGCGCCATCATCAACTCAAGTTCCTTCCCAATCCAGCGCCCCTGCTAGAAGCGCCACTCCCGTTGCCGCATCGCCTCTGCGTGGAACTAAAGTAACAATGACCCGTTTACGTAAAGTTATTGCAGCAAGAATGTTGGAGTCACTACAAGTTAGCGCCCAACTTACGACAGTTGTTGAAGTAGATATAACCAAGATCGCCAGGTTGAGAGATAAGTCAAAGGCAACCTTTGAAGCTCGTGAGGGCGTGAAGTTAAGTTTCCTTCCATTCTTCGCTGTAGCTGTTTGCGAGGCTCTCAAAGTCCACCCCGTCCTTAATTCCTCTGTTGAAGGTGATGAGATCACCTACCACGGCGCAGAACATCTTGGGGTCGCAGTAGATACCGAACGCGGTTTATTGGTTCCTGTCATCAAAGATGCGGGCGATCTCAATATGGGAGGAATCGCACGACGAATCGCAGATGTTGCTATTCGTACTCGTGAAAACAAGATATCTCCGGACGAATTAGGTGGCGGAACATTTACCATCACAAATACTGGCTCGCGTGGAGCTCTGTTTGATACGCCAATCATTAATCAGCCACAGGTTGGAATTCTTGGCGTCGGTTCAGTCGTAAAGCGGCCCATGGTTGTGAAGGGTGAAGATGGCGGGGAAACTATCGCTATCCGTTCCATGGTTTATCTAGCGCTCTCATACGATCATCGAGTTGTCGATGGCGCCGATGCCGCAAGGTTCTTAACGACGCTAAAGGAACGACTTGAAGAGGGTCGTTTCGAATCTGATCTCGGACTTTAAGGGTTAGTTATGGCATTACCTCAGAGAATTGCCATTACCGGAGCATCCGGCATGATCGGTTCGGCGCTAGTGGGACATCTCAAATCAGAAGGCCACACCGTGCAACGCTTGGTGCGCAGACCGGTCTTATCCCCCGATGAAGTTTTATGGAATCCCAAGACTGGCGAGGTCGACCTAGCTCCCCTTGAAGGAGTAGATGCCGTAATTCATTTAGCCGGCGCAAATGTTGGCGATAAGCGTTGGAGTAAGAAATACAAGGCTGAGATATTGAATTCCAGACTCCTTGGCACAAATACGATTGCCACCGCTGTTGGAAAATTGAAGCCACAGGTCTTTATCTCATCAAGCGCAATTGGATGGTATGGCGAGACCGGCAATAGATCTGTTACAGAAGATGATCGCCCCGGAGATGACTTTCTAGCCGCGGTCTGCAAAGAGTGGGAAGCAGCTGCTGATTCTGCATCCGGCACTCGAATAGTAAAGATTAGAACTGGCTTGGTTCTAGAACCAACAAGCGGTGCGCTCGGCAAGATGTTGCCACTCTTTAAATTGGGCGTAGGCGGAAAGCTTGGAAATGGAAAGCAATGGTGGTCTTGGATCACACTTCACGATCACATTAAGGCAATCTGCTACTTATTGGAAAGAGATCTCGAAGGTCCAGTTAATTTAGTATCACCAAACCCTGCAACTAATCAAGAATTAACCGCAGCTCTAGCTCGCGCTCTTCGCCGTCCGGCGCTCATTCCCGTCCCCAGCTTTGCCCTGAAGATTGCGCTCGGTGGCTTCTCCTCTGAGATTCTCGGCTCGAAGAAAGTATTACCGAAAAAGTTGAGTGACTCTGGTTTCGAATTTGATTATCCGCACCTTGCGCCAGCCTTAGCTGCGCTTATAAATGAGAAATAAGCGCTCGCGCCGCTAAGCGACCACTCAATAAAGCTCCTTGCTGAGATGGCGTTGCCCGCCAATCCCCCGCTAAATAAATCCCTTTTTCGGTGAGCTCTTTAGCAACAAGTGGCGAGCCTGGCCTATGAAGAGGCAGTGAGTGAGGAATCGAGAAGCACTTAATCAGTTCCCAATCAGAAGCATTCGTATCCCATAGATAACTTAGATGTGCACGGACTTCACTCTCTTTCGCAGTATTGAGATTTGTAGCGGCAATCAGAGTGGAACTGACAGGCGCATAACTCGGGCAGATATTTGAGAGCGCAACTGAATTCACTATCGGTCCTAGCCCACCAACTCGAAGGTGGTTACTATCTATTTCACCTTTAGGAACCTTGAAATACCAGGTTTGTGAGGCGCTCATCTCCGGCGCTTGACTCTCGAGAAATTCAGCAGCGGAAATTGGATCAGTCGCAAGTATCACTGCGTCAGCGGACTCTCTACCTTCACTTGTTACGACTCCTGAAGCGGAGAGCGACTTAACCTCAACATTGAACTCCATATCTAATCCTGCGGCGAGCGACTCGGAAACTTCTCTAACTCCACCATTAGGCAACCCAGGAGCCCCTTTGATAAACCAATGAATCAGCTCCCGGGCCATCTGATTTGATACCTGGTTACTATCGGCAAGAAACACCCCGTCAAGAAATAGTTTTAGCACCTTTTCATAGAAAGTTCCGACATCTCTCATCGCCACTTTGAATTCAGTATCTACGCTCTTCTTACTTAAATAACTCAGAAATGCAAACTTCTCTCTTACGCTCCCTAACTTTGGATTTAGGGCGCCACGTAAATATCCAATATCGCTCCGAAAATCTCCAATTCTAAGAGTCTCGATTCCGTACCTGACGTCGAGCCCCTTAGGCAGTGAGTTCATCTCGATCGAATCGATAACTCCAGTCTCTCGAAGTTCGGCATATTTGGGATTGATTACCTGGAAACCATGATCAAGAATGAAGCCATCGATGTAATCGCTTGTGATTCGACCACCCACTCGATCGCTCTTTTCAAGAACTCTTACGAGAAAGCCTTCCTCACTTAGCACTCGTGCGGCGTTCAATCCGGCCCACCCCGCACCGACCACAACAACTTTCTTGCTCATGATTTAACCATTGGAGCGAATGTCGATCTCCCGGGCTCGATCGAGAATTCGCGCTACTCGTAAAGCAAATTCACGAGAAACAGGAAGGGGCGCACCGGTACTAAGGGACTG
>Ga0194116_10007600_pt1 | contig 11170 bp, 9 predicted proteins | sample TA2MahsurfametaG_4_FD_148617 | JGI IMG/M metagenome (GOLD analysis project Ga0194116, IMG submission 148617) | Freshwater microbial communities from Lake Tanganyika, Tanzania - TA2015008 Mahale S9 surface | ecosystem: Environmental > Aquatic > Freshwater > Lake | place: Tanzania: Lake Tanganyika... | reverse complement strand
TACTTGCCGGCGTTGATGTTGCAATAGAGATATTTAAAGTGCTTGATCCAAATCTTCAAGTGCAGGTTTTGATCCCTGACGGTGAAAGGGTTAGTTATGGTGATATTGCATTTTATGTTCAGGGAAGTGTACATTCTATACTTAAAGCAGAGCGTTTAGTATTGAATACCATGCAAAGAATGAGTGGTATCGCCAGCATTACCAACCGAATTGTTAATATCCTCAAAGGTACAGGAACCAAGGTGTTAGATACCCGGAAGACTACTCCGGGAATTCGATTTCTTGAAAAATTAGCAGTTAAAATAGGTGGAGGGGTAAATCACAGATTTGGACTTTACGATATGATTCTGATTAAGGATAATCATGTTGATTATGCTGGTGGGATCAGTAAAGCCATAGAATCAGCGCAGGCATATTTAAAACAAAAGGCTATGGCTATTCCAATTGAAGTTGAGGTAAGAAATTTGGAGGAGTTGAAGGAGGTGATGAAGTTTGGCCATATCGATAGGATATTGCTGGATAATTTTAGCTTTTCAAAATTAAGAGAGGCCGTTAAAATGATTCATGGTACTTATATTACAGAAGCTTCAGGCGGTATTACCGAGGAAAATGTTTTGGATTATGCCCGTTGCGGAGTGGATTATGTTTCTATGGGTGCTCTAACACATTCTGTTCGTAGTCTGGATATGAGCTTGAAGGCAGTTAAATCTTAAAAAATTTATTTTTTATAAATTACCTAATTGAATTAGTAACATTGTAGAGAATGATATCAATCTATTCACTGTCAGCCTTGATATTTGCCTATCTTTTTGGGTCAATTCCTACAGCAGTTTGGATAGGTCAGGCATTTTATGGGATAGATGTTCGTGAATATGGCAGTGGCAATGCCGGGGCAACTAATACATTTAGGGTTTTGGGCAAAAAGGCCGGTGTTGCTGTCATGTTTTTGGATATATTCAAAGGTTATACTGCAACGAATCTTGCATATCTCATCGGACTTTCTGTAACAGGTCCACAAAATTCAGTTCAATTTGTTAATTACCAACTTGCACTGGGTGTAACAGCAGTTTTAGGACATTTGTTTCCAATTTTTGTAGGTTTCAGAGGTGGAAAGGGGGTAGCAACTTTATTTGGAATGATCCTGGCAGTACATTCGCAGGCCGCAATGCTTTGCGTCCTGACCTTTGTACTGTTTCTGGTAATATTCAAATATGTATCACTGAGCTCCATTATGGCCGGATTTTCTTTTCCCCTCAGCATCATTTTTATTTTTCAATCTCCTATACGGTCTGTACTTCTTTATGGAATGTGTATTTGTGTCCTAATTTTGGTAACGCATCAAAAGAATATCGAGCGACTCTTGAAGGGAAAGGAATCCCGTGTAAATCTTTTTAAAAGAAAAGCCTGAAAACTATTCAATTTCACGCAAAATAGGGCAGAATAAGGTGTTGGAATAAGTTGTGAGCCACAAACCCTACTTTCCAAAAGCTGAAAGAAATAATTAGGCTCCGGCAGGATTTACTATCAATTTCAGGTTAAATATATAGTAAGATTTAAGCACATAGATTGGATTCTATAAAGTTTAAATGGGAAAGGAAGCGGCTAATATGCAGATTAGAAAAATATAGTCCTATGTTTTCACGCCTAACAGCAGGTAGGTATGGGGTATTGCTTTAAAAAAATCAGACTGAATTCAGGATATACAGCAATCAGAGTATTTTAGGACAAGAATTAAAATGTAGGTTCTTTTATTAAGGAAGAATCAGTCATTAGGTTTGACCGAAGTTAATACATCAATTATTGCCTTCCCCTTTATTAGGCATTCTTCATATTCGCCTTCCGGATCTGAATCTAGGGTGATGGCACTTCCAACGTGAAATGAAAGGTATTTGTTTTTAGCATTATATAGCAAAGTTCTGATAACCACGTTAAAATCAAAATCAGCATTGGGAGCGAAGTAACCAACTGCTCCTGAATAAACACCACGCTTGCTACTCTCATATTTTTCTGCGAGCTGCATGGCACGTACTTTTGGTGCACCAGTCATTGAACCCATTGGAAAAGTATTGGATATGATCTTTGCATTTGATAAATTTTCATCCAAGTCGCACACTACGGTTGAGATCATCTGATGAACTTGTTTAAAACTGTATACACCAAATAGTTCCTCTACTCGTACAGTACCCTGCTTGGCACTTTTAGTCAGATCGTTACGAACCAGATCGACAATCATCACATTTTCAGCCCGTTCTTTTTCATTGCTGTACAGCGCTTCTTTTTGTTCTGTATCCTTAATGAAATCTGAATTTCGTGAGGACGTTCCTTTGATAGGCTGACTTATTAATTTCCTTCCCCGGCGACTTAAAAACCGCTCGGGGGTAGCGGATATGATGTAGTGATCATTAATTTTAAAATAATTGGCAAAGGGGGTGGGCGACAGCTTATTCAAGGCAATGAAAACTTCCAAAGGATTAATAAGGCTATTTTCAGCGTAAAATTCTTGGCAAAAATTAATCTCATAAATATCACCCCTGCGGATGTGATTTTTAATTTCTTTTACTGTATCTAAGTACTCTGTCCGATTTATTCTGCTTTTTATCAAGGCTTGGCTATTTTGGATATGGCCGTAATTTAAAGGGGTGTGACGAATAGAATTCCAAACCTCATCAGCCTGGGCGCTCAGGATATGAACTTGGTTGTTTTTGATCCAAATGCTGTGCTCAGGAAGAAAAAAATAAATTTTAGGGAATGAAAGTTGATCCGGATTTTCAGAGCTGAGATTTTCTATATCATTTTTCAGGTCATATGAAAAGTAGCCGGGTACATAGCCTTGATTTGCTTTCAGGAATTCATCCAGTTCTGTAAAAATATTGCCCCCACTTAGCTTAAATTCGCGGGCAATGCCGGCTCCAATAAAAACCTCGAAAGCTGAGTATGGATCAGGATAATTATTAGAATCGAAAAAGCAGGCCGTATTAAATGAATTAGCCCATAACAATGCCCTTGTTTTAAAGGTATCACCATCATCAGTATCAAAAACCTTTAACATAGATACTTGAATTCAATTAAGCAGCTCAAGAGGAACTCCTGATTAAATTAGCTAAGGGTCAATGTTTGAACACGATCCGGACCTACGGATAGATATTTGATGGGAACCCCGAGATGCTTTTCTAAGTATTTGATATAATAACTAAGTTTTTGCGGAATTTGATTGATTTCACGAATGGAAGTTAAATCTTCTTTCCATCCCGGAATGGCTTCAAAAATCGGTTCTGCTTTGATCGCGTTGATGTCATATGGCATATAATCGACCAGTTCGCCATTATAATGATAATGAGTACAAGCGTAAATGGTCTCAAATCCACTTAAAACGTCTGCTTTGGTCATTACCATTTCTGTAACACCGTTAAGCATGATTGCATACTTTAATGCAGGAAGATCAATCCATCCGCAACGACGGGGTCTTCCGGTTGTGGCCCCAAATTCATGGCCGATTCTTCTTAATTCCTCCCCTGTTTCATTCTCCAATTCTGTTGGAAATGGTCCGCTTCCTACGCGGGTACAATATGCTTTGAAAATTCCAATCACCTGACCAATATTTTTTGGAGCTACCCCAAGACCCGTACATGCACCTGCAGTGGTGGTATTGGATGAGGTAACAAATGGGTAAGAACCAAAGTCTATGTCCAGCATGGTTCCTTGTGCACCTTCTGCCAAAACTTTTTTACCGTCTCTAAGGTATTGATTAACAAAATGTTCACTATCAACTTGAGGAATTGATTTTAATAATTCAACAGCATCAAAGAAAGCAGCTTCCTTCTCCGAATAATCAGGAATCTCACCATAGTGAGATAAAATAGAGCGGTGCTTATTCACCAGGCGCATGTATCGCTCGCGGAAATCAGCCAGCATGGTGTCACCCACGCGTAATCCGTTGCGCCCGGTTTTATCCATATAGGTTGGACCAATTCCTTTTAGTGTTGACCCTATTTTACCGGCACCCATATTACTTTCCGAAGCGGCATCTAATAATTGATGGGTTGGTAGAATAAGATGTGCTTTCCTTGCGATCACCATCTTTTTTCTTGCCACCGGGTCAAAACCATTTTTCTTTAGATTATCCAGTTCTCTTTTTAAGATAATCGGATCAATAACTACCCCATTGCCAATGAGATTCATCGCCTTATCGTTGAATATTCCTGAAGGAATAGTGTTCAGAATATATTTCTGCTTATCAAATTCTAAGGTATGACCAGCATTGGGTCCACCTTGAAAACGGGCAATCAGGTCATATTCGGGACTTAATACATCAACAATTTTTCCTTTTCCTTCGTCGCCCCATTGGAGGCCTAACAATACGTCAACAGTCATGATTTAAAATAGGGGAGTATGAGATAAATATAGTTTAATTCTTATTACCAAAGGAATCACAATGCCCTTCTTTCAGTCGGGTACAGTTTCCGTATAAATTTAATGAATGATGTTTGATGTCAAACTTAAGGATATCACCCATCATACTTTGGATTTGTTGTATTCTAGGATCGCAAAATTCAACGACTTTACCACAATCGATGCAAATGATATGATCATGCTGCTTGTAACCATATGATTTTTCAAATTGTGCCATGTTTTTGCCAAACTGATGCTTGGTAACCAAATCACAAGAAACGAGAAGTTCTAAGGTGTTATACACTGTAGCACGACTTACCCGATACTTTTTATTCTTCATGTGGATATACAAGGATTCCACATCAAAATGATCATTACGGGAATAAATTTCTTCCAGGATAGCGTAGCGTTCCGGGGTTTTACGGAGGCTTTTATTCTCCAGATAAGCCTCAAAAATTTTTTTAACAAGTGCAATAGTATCTTTTCCGGGCATAGTTATTTGAATGACGACCAAATTTATCCAAAAAATAAGAATAATTTGTAATTAATTCAGGAAGCCTTAACTATATCCTCGTCTTGCGAGTCAAATCGGGTGACAGAACTAACACCAGCCACCTCTTTGAGCTTTGAAATCAGGTTGTCGAGATGTTTGGTATTATTAACGTAAACCATAATAGAGCCCTCAAAAATACCATCATCTGTATCTACCGTAATAGAGCGCATATTCACTTTGAAATCGCTGGAAATGACATTCGTAATTTTGTTAATTAATCCCACATCATCAATTCCGGAAATATGAAGTCCCGTTAAAAACGCAAGTTCTTTTTGAGAATTCCATTTGGCTTTGACAATTCTGTATCCATAATTTGCCATTAATTTAGCGGCATTAGGACAGTTGGTGCGATGAATTTTTATTCCATCACCCACGGTCACGAAACCAAACACATCATCACCCGGAATTGGGTTACAGCAAGTGGAAAGTTTATAATCCAGTTTCTGGAGATCTTCACCAATTAACAGGGTATCTCCGTCGTATCCCTTAACTTTCTGTTTAAGTTGTTCATTGGGTATAAACTCGGTCTTTTCGGGTTTATTTTCAATGATTTTCTCGGAAGCAGCAAACTCTTTGAGTTGTTTTAGATCAATTTTCCCTTGGGCAACGTTAAAAAACAGTTCTAAGGTTGATGCAAGCTTAAAATAATAAGCAAGTTTGTAGAGGTTGTCTGAATTATAGGTGATTTTAATTGACTTCAGCTTACGTTCAAGAATTTCTTTTCCATTTTCAGCAATTTTTCGTTTTTCCTCTTTTAATGAGGATTTGATTTTTGATTTTGCCTTTGCAGTTACCACAAAGTTTAGCCAATCCTCCTTTGGTGACTGCTTGCTTGAGGTAATAATTTCTACCTGATCTCCATTTTGTAATTTGTAGGATAGAGGTACCAATTTATGATTCACCTTAGCGCCGATACAACTGGCGCCAATATCCGTGTGGATCTCGAAAGCAAAGTCGAGGGCCGTAGCATCAACAGGAAGTTGAATAAGTGCTCCTTTCGGTGTAAAAATAAAGATCTCATCAGAGAATAGGTTCATTTTGAAATCATCCAAAAAGTCGAGAGCATTAGCTTCTGGATTACTTAATAATTCTCTGACCTTATGAATCCATTGATCGAGTCCACTGTCACTGTTCGGTTCTTCTTTGTATTTCCAATGGGCAGCAAAACCTTTTTCGGCAATTTCATTCATTCGTGTGGTACGGATCTGAACCTCCACCCATTGTCCTCTTGGCCCCATAACCGTGGTGTGCAGTGATTCATATCCGTTAGCACGTGGGGATGAAATCCAGTCGCGAAGCCTGTCAGGATTAGGATGATATAAGTCAGTAACGATAGAATAAGCCTTCCAACAATCTGATTTCTCATTCTCCGGCTTACTATTTAAAATAACTCGAATGGCAAAAAGATCGTATACCTCGTCAAAGGGGATATTCTTTTTGCGCATTTTAGTCCAAATGGAATGAATCGACTTAGGTCTTCCATAAACGTCAGCTTCGAGGCCTGATTCATTTAGAAGTTCTTTTATCGGACTTATAAAATCTTTAATGAAATTTTCGCGTTCGGCTTTTTTCTCGTTTAATTGCTGGGCAATAAATTTATACGTTACAGGCTCCATGTATTTCATGGCTAGGTCTTCAAGCTCTGATTTTAGTGAATAAAGTCCTAATCTGTGCGCCAATGGGGCATAGAGATACACGGTTTCAGAAGATATTTTGAGTTGCTTATCTCGTGGCATATACTCCATGGTACGCATGTTGTGTAATCGATCGGCAAGTTTGATCAATATGACTCTGACATCATCGGCCAAGGTTAATAACATCTTTCTGAAATTTTCTGCCTGTAGAGAACTATTATAATCGAAAACCCCGGCTATTTTCGTCAATCCATCGATGATTTTCGTTACTTTTTTCCCGAATTCTCTTTCTATATCATCAAGGCTAATGTCAGTATCTTCCACCACATCATGCAGCAGGGCACAAACTATAGATGTGGTTCCTAAACCTATTTCTTCTGCAGCGATCTGGGCCACTGCAATCGGATGATAAATATAAGGTTCTCCTGATTTGCGTCGCGTGTCCTTATGACTTTCAAGAGCCATATCAAATGCAAGTCGGATCATGCGCTTATCACCCTTCTGCATGGTTGATTTACATGCGCGAAGCAAAGCCCGATATCGTTTAAGTATCTCTTTTTTTTCCGCTTCCAGATCAATTACAATTTCTTTCATATTGTCATCAAACAGCTATATTTTAACGCATAGTCTGTTAATACCGGGTTACATTGTGTAACTTTGGGGTTAATTTATATAAAATTTAGCTGTAAATTTGCAGAGTATAAATTTATGAATTTTTTCAGGCTATCGATAATTTTTTCTGTGGTATTGATGTCAAAAATGACATCAGGTCAGTATAAGAACGACCCAACCATAAAGGGGCCTAAAGATACTATTCGGGTTTCTGTTACCAATATCGATAATGAATTGATTCCTTGGATCGTGATACCTGAAGTTTCAATCATTGATACCCGCCTTTTTAGAACTCCTGAAGAGAAAGTCAAATTTAATCGTTTGAGATATAATGTATTGAAGGTTTTGCCTTATGCCATTTATGCCAGAAGAAAATATCAGGAACTTCAGATGAATTTGGCCAATGTTAAGAACAGAAAGGAGAAAAGGGTTATGATTAAATCATTCGAGGGTGAGATTAAGGACATGTTCAACAGGGAAGTGAAAAATCTGACGATTACTCAAGGCGGGATATTAATCAAACTCATCGACAGAGAAACCGGAAACAGCAGTTTCGATTTACTCAAGGACATGAAAGGAGGAATAACCGCATTTTTTTATCAGTCTATTGCCCGAATCTTTGGCAATAATCTAAAAAATACTTATGACCCTCAGGAAGACCGTGACATTGAGGCTATTATTCAATCTGCCGGTTATTATTCATACAGCTACTTATGAATAACAGATCGGTATACCAATTCAGTGTTCAAAAGCTGAATGGGGAGCAGGTGAGCCTGAAGATTTATGAAGGGAAGGTTTTGTTAGTTGTTAATATTGCCTCTGAGTGTGGATTCACACCTCAATTAAAAGAGCTTGAAAGTCTTCGCCAGGACTATCAGGGGGAGGATTTTGAAATACTGGCATTCCCTTCAAATGATTTTGGAGGGCAGGAGCCCCTTGAGGGCTTTGCTCTGGGAGATTTTTGCGAAAAGAATTACGGTGTAAGCTTTCCCGTTTTTGAGAAAATAAGGGTTAGAGGTGAGTATGCACATCCACTTTACAAATTTTTGTCTAACAAGGGGCTCAACGCACATGTGGGTGCATCTCCAAGATGGAATTTCCATAAATATCTCATCAATACAAAAGGTGAAGTGATTGACTTTTTTTATCCATTTACCAAGCCAAACTCTTCCCGAATTAAGAAGAAGATCAATAAGCTACTGATTACCGAGAAATTATGAAATTAGATTTACTGGTTTTTGCAGCACATCCTGATGATGCTGAACTTGGGTGCTCAGGTACCCTGTTAAAGCATATTGCAGCAGGCAAAAAAGTTGGAATCATTGACTTGACCCGTGGTGAATTAGGTACCCGTGGTACGGCTGAAACCCGTGATGCCGAAACGAGGGAATCCAACAGGATTCTTGGTTTACATGTCAGAGAGAATTTAGAAATGAGAGATGGTTTTTTTCGAAACGATGAAGAACATCAGCTTAAAATCATTCAGATGATCAGAAAGTACACTCCTGAAATAGTATTCAGCAATGCTTTACATGACCGTCATCCTGATCATGGAAAGGCGGGTGATTTAGTGAATGATGCTTTATTTCTGGCCGGACTTCCAAAAATCAAAACTGAGATTGATGGAGAACAGCAAAATGCTTTCAGACCTCGTTTATTGTTTCAGTATTTACAGGATAGGTATATTGAACCTGATATTCTGGTTGACATCACTGAATTTTGGGATAAAAAAATGGAATGTATACGAGCATTTAAGACTCAATTTTTTGATCCCAACAGTGAGGAGGAGCAAACTTACATTTCCGCCCCAACCTTTCTTAAAGTGGTAGAAGCCAGATCCAGAGAATTAGGAAAGGCAATTGGTGCTGAATATGCCGAGGGGTTTACCAGCAGAAAATTATTAGGCATTGATAATTTGTTTGATCTGAGGTAATTACAAAGCGACCCAAAATTGAGTTCTTAAAATTGAAGGGCTCTGTAAGGAATGTTCTATAAAGAAGGAACAATACTTTCTAAAATTTGCAAGCCCTCATCTATATGTTGCTCCTCAATAATTAAAGCCGGTCTGAATCGGATTGACTTTTCCCCACAACCCAAAAACATCACATTTTTTTTCATTCCTATGGAAATGAACCTGTCGCGCATACTTTTATCAGGAAAATCAAAGGCAGTGAGTAATCCTCTTCCTCTAACATTGGATATTTTTTCCTGATGTTCTGAAATTTTACGAAGTCGCTCCTGAAGGTAGTTTCCGGTAATGCTTGCGTTATTAAGTAATTGATCTTCTTCAATAATCTCTAAAATTCGCGTCGATCTTACCATATCCACAAGATTACCACCCCAGGTGGAGTTAATTCTAGAGGGAACTTTAAATACATTGGTTTTAATTTCGTCAACTTTTCGGCCTACAAGAATTCCGCAAACCTGCATTTTCTTGCCGAAAGCTAAAATATCAGGGCGTGCCTTAGGTCCAAAATGCTCATGTGCCCAAAATTTACCTGAAAGTCCAACACCGGTTTGTACCTCATCGTAAATTAAGAAACAATCATGTTCATCCGCAATCAATCTTAGTTGTTCAAGAAACTCCTGACGAACATGATTATCACCACCTTCTGATTGGATGGGTTCTATGATGATGGCACAAATATCGTCTTTGTTGTCTATGAATGCTTGTCGGATCTGAGCGAGTGAGAGCGCCTCTCGCTTCTTCAGATCTTCATAAGTTTCATCTGAAAACGGGAATTGGATATAAGGAATACTAACCCTTGGCCAATTAAATTTGGCATACCATTTCGTCTTATCGGGTATGGTATTGGTCAAGCTCATGGTATAACCCGTGCGTCCATGAAAGGCTCTTTCAAAGTGGAGAATCTTGAATCCATGCTCTCTGGTATATCCCTTTTGAAAGTTTTTTTGAACTTTCCAATCCATGGCAACCTTCAGGGCATTTTCTATCGCAAGAGCGCCACCTGCTATAAAAAAGGCATGGGGTAAATAATCTGGGATACCTATGCGGGAAAATGTTTTAACAAACTGGGCGTATTGGGTAGTATAAATGTCTGAATTGGAAGGATTAGTCAATGCGGCGAGCAACAGATTTTTTTTAAACTCCTCGTCGTTGACCATCTTGGGATGATTGTATCCAAGCGGAACTGATGCAAAGCAGGTAAAAAAATCCAGTAATGTACGATCGTGTTTGGAGTCATAAATATAAACACCATTGCTTTTTTCCATATCAAATGTCAGGTCATACCCATCTGCCAGGATATGTTTTACGAGAGTCTCCTGAACCTTATCGGGTGACACTGAAAGTTTGTACATGTGATTAAGTTTATAGTCAAAAATACCAAAAACTGCTTGAATGAGCAAATTTCGACGTTTTTATAGTTTATGGAGAAAAACAGGTTTAAAACGTTTAAAGGTATTTTTTTCAGCGGATGATCCTCGTCTCAAAGAAATTGGGTTTAAATAATTCAAATTAAAAGATGCAATTCTGCCTGATTGAGGACACTCAGAAATTAAATTGTTTGGTCATACCTAAAATACCGGTAAGGCCTCCGGTGTGTATGGCAAGTATCCTGGATCCTCTAGCAAAATAATCTTTCGCAATCAAATCATAAATACCATAAAGTAATTTTCCAGTATAAATCGGCTCAATCAATATGCCGGTAGAACCGGTAAAAGTTTTAATAAAATTCAGCAATTCATCATTTATTTTGCCATAGCCTCCACAATGATAATCCTGATGGAACTCAAAATCTTGGTCTTGACATTGATTTTCGATTTCAACCTGTAAAAAGTCCGCTCCCTTTAGAACCGGAACTACGTGAATTTTTGTCGGGACTGATTTTTTTTGAAGACCTTGAAGAATACCTAAAGCCGTGGTGCCGGTTCCGGCAGCACAAAAGAGGTGGTCATAGACTTCTTCGAGTTCATTTATCAATTCTGAACAACCTTTCGCACCCAGGCTGCCCCGTCCACC
>Ga0194116_10007598_pt1 | contig 11173 bp, 4 predicted proteins | sample TA2MahsurfametaG_4_FD_148617 | JGI IMG/M metagenome (GOLD analysis project Ga0194116, IMG submission 148617) | Freshwater microbial communities from Lake Tanganyika, Tanzania - TA2015008 Mahale S9 surface | ecosystem: Environmental > Aquatic > Freshwater > Lake | place: Tanzania: Lake Tanganyika... | reverse complement strand
CAATCCCCAATCCCCAATCCCCAATCCCCAATCCCCAATCCCCAATCCCCAAACACACATTAAAACTCTATTAAATTCAAATTTTAAATAAGATCATATAAGAAGAATATTGGTTTTAACTTTCAGTATTTCAATTATGATGTTTTTTTTATGTAAGTCATCAATAATTTTAAAATTAAATTGAAAAATGGTTCTTAACTTGCGGTTTATTTTTTTATTATTTTATACTTTTATAATTATTATAATAAAAATTATAATTCTTTTTTTATCAAATTTTAAATGGGAACATTATAAAAATCATCAAATTACAATAATTATTTTATTCATGTTAAAATTAGCTTCGAATAATCAATATTCTATTTTTTAAGAAATATTTTGAATGATAATCGAAAAGAATATTGCAACTTTTAAAGCTAAATTTATCTTGTCAAACTTTAAATAAAATATTTAAATTAATTAAAAATTAAATGTGCTTAATAAAACTATCCTTTTCCATTCCTCTCTATTTCTAGTAGAAATTATTGTTAAGGGAATTGTCTTTATCATTTTAAATATCATCATAATTTATTTTGCATAATTAATACTTTTGTTGTATTTTTTAGAGAAATCTTTAAAAAATAATCATCATATATCAATCAACTAATGTCTTTCAATACCCATAATTGGTATGATAAAAATCATATTTATTCTCATTACTGAATATGACTTGATTTTCAATAATTCATAGCTCAAATAACTTCTGAAATACAGGAAATTTTAATGACCTTGTTATGAGATCTTATATTCCATGATTTGTATAAATTAAATTTTTTGAATTTAAAATTTTTATCAGTTAATAATACTTGTAAAAAAAATTTATTAAAAATATAAATGAATTACTGTATTTATAATATTACTTTTCAAAAAACATTATTTCGTTTAATTATTAATTTATTTTATTTGAATAAAAATCTCATATAAAATAAATTTTTCTAAAAATTGGTGTAAAGTAGAATTTTTTTAACTAAATGATTTTTAATTTTAATAATCTGAAAAATATTAATTTAATTAAAAAGCATAAATTAATAAATAGTTTCTTTTGAAATATTTAGAAAAAATTTAAGCTATTTTATTAATTAAGGCTCTCTTTATTTGTTATTTGTATTTATATTTTTTAATTTTGTAAATTTTTACACATTATCTCAATTGAAAAAAAGATATTTAAAAATAATATTAATTATCTTTAACAATTTATAATCAGCTATTCCTTATAATTCAAATAAAATGATAGAAGAGCCTAAAAAGAAAGAAGAGCCTATTAAAGAACCTCTTAGGAGCATTAGAAGTTTGATTCAAAGATCAACAAAAAATTTGAAAAGTTCATCATCGAAAGGTAACGCTGTTTTAATTTACTTTAAAATCATTGAAAATAGTTTTTTTAAATTGAGTAACTATTCTTATTTTCTTGCCGCTAAGCAATTTAAATTGAAGAGATATTTAAGTTAATCACAAATTAAAAAATGCTTTTTATAAATTGGAGGCAATGACCAAAAACAATCAATTTCAAAAAAATATTAAATAGAATTATTCATTTTTTAAAAGTTTTTTCTGCTATTTTCAATTATTAAGTCTAACAAAATTTAAATTTTCTCTATCTTAAAATTAAAATAAAGAAAAATCTTCAATTAAAAAACAAAAAGCTACTTTTTTACTGCTTTCTTCTACTATTGATAAAATTTACTCATTAAATAAAAGCATTTTTAGTAAAATTTTATTTAGTTTAACTTTTGAATAATTATTAAACTTATTTTATTTAATAAAAAATCCTTATTATAAATTATAAGCTAAATTAAAATTGAATTTTTATTTTTTATAATTAATAAATTATTTTATTTTAGTTTCCTTTTCAGGTTTTAACATATTCAAAAAATTTCTAGAAGACATTACTTTTGATAAATTCATAGAAATGCTGAAAATTAATCCTAAAATAAGATCTGATGAACAAATTGATTTCTTAAAAGCTTTTCTGCAAGAAAAAAATTTCCTCGAAATTTTGATTAAAAACAAAACTCAAGAAATTGATAAGCCTGCTTTATTAGATTGTTTTTCCAGATATATGGAAATTCAAACAGCTCAGAAAAATGAAGTTTTATTTCATATTGGTGATAATGCCGAGAAGTTTTTTATTGTCTTAAAAGGTAGTGTAGAAATATCCATCCCAGAAAAGAAAAAAATATGGCTATCAAGATGGGAGTATTATAAGAGTTTAGAAAAAATCCTGTATGAAGAAGAAATTACTTTGGTAAAGTCAATTTTGAATAGCAATTATGAAAAAGTTTCCTTCGAATGTTATGATGACTTTTTCGAATTTGCTAAAGCAAAGGCGAAAATTGCTATTAAAGATAAATTTAATACTGTAAAGGATAAAAATTCTCTAATAAATTTTTATCAACAAAACTCTAAAATCTTAAAGATTTTTAAAATCGCAGATGAAGATGATTTTAACTACTTAAATTATTTTCCTGAAAACAAATGTAATTTAGCATCAGAAAGCAAGGAAAAATCTTTTTCTGAAGAAGATGAATTTAATTCTGAAAGCGATGATGATGAACAACACTCTAAATCAATTTCCCAAAATTTTAAATTGAATGAAGATAATAAAGAACCAAATCGAATGCTTAAATTAGACAACAATCATTTTTTGATGCTAACAGCAAATAAGCCTAATGAATTCAAGAAAAATATCCAAATATCCAATTTAGACATCAACGAGTCTATTACTCAAAAAACGGAAAATAACTTAACTAAAAATGAGAATCTTAGTAAATGTAAAAATAATAACTCAAAAACCGGAAGAAATATTAAAAAAAATTTTCATGAAAAAAACATATCAAAAACATCTGATTCTCCATTCAAAATAAACGAAAATGTTTACTTCAAAAAAATTAAAAAGGAAATCCTCTGTGAATTTTTTGAACTAACAATTAAAGAACTTGAAATTTTAAAAAAGTATTCATTAATAGAAAACGACTCTTACAAATTAAAATATTTTTTATTCTCAACTAAGAAGGTATGCTTGAGAGAAAAAGAATATTTTGGAGATTTTGCACTTGAAGATAAAAACAAAAAAAGGACAGCAACTGTTAAATGCTGTGAAAATAATACTATTTTAGGCTTTATTAAAACTGAAGTTTATAATGAAAATATTTTTAATAGAAACCAAAAAAATAATTTTAAAAACATGCAAATGTTAAATGATATCAGCTTCTTTAAAGATATATCCTTAGCCAATTTTCAAAGTTTTTGCTATGATAGATTCGAAATAAGAAAGTTTGTTAAGAATGAAACTTTAATGGAAAGTAATAGTCAATCATCAGAAATTTTAATTATTAAAGAAGGAAAAGCTGATGTTACTTTATATGCTAATATTTTTGATATACAAAATATTATAGACGAAATCCTCAAAATTTTTCCGATTAATAACGATAATTTAATCCCTGAAGATATGCAATTAATTAAAGTTCTTAAATATAAAAAGATTTTTCATAATAGTTTCAATCAAAAACAAAAAGACAATCTTATGATAAAAAAAAATGTTAATTTATTTTCTTTGGAAAGATCAGGAATAGTAGGATTAGAGCATTATTTTCTTAAAATGAAATCCTTTTTCAAAGTAATTACAGTTTCAGAAAAACTTTCTGCTTACACCTTATCAGACGAAAACTTAAATAAAATTTTCACTCAATATCCTGATTGTCGGAGTAATTATGATAAATTAGCTCTCAAAAAATGCTTAGTTGCTTTATCACGATTGAATGAAATTAAAAACTCAATTATGAACTTGAGCAATTTAAAATACAATAATTCTCCTTTAAACAACTATTTTGGAGATCATGATTCACATAAGAATAAAATAGCTTCTTCAAAGGATAAAATAAGCAATATTAAAATGTCTAAATATGCAACTTCAGGTAATTTACCGAATATAAGATTTAGCATTATTAATGAAGATTCAAAGGAATATTTAAAAAAAAATCCATCTATTAAGAAACTTCAAAATTTGAATAGAAAAATAATAAATAGGAACAATTCTTCTTTCACAAATAATACAAATAATCAATTTTCAAATATACAAAATAATTCTATACAAAATGATAATAGTAAATTTATGAATTCTGAAAAAAAGAATTCAGCTTTAAAAATTCATAAAATCCCTGATGAGGTTAATGAATTAAACTCAGATGAGCAAAATAATAAAATACAAAGTCCTATTTTTAAAAATAATTTGAATTCTAACAAATCTGGGAAAGATCTAGATGATTATTATTCATTAGGAACTAAAATTCATCAACAAGCTAATTTTAGAACTAGTATGAATAAATGCATTTCAAATTATTCTAAAAGTACAACAGATTTGCCTTTTCTTAGTCCTTCAAAAATTAGTAATTTAAATGTCGAAAAGGTAAAGGATAGGGTAAATTCTATAAAATGCGAAGATGAATCTATTAACTTACAAGAAAAAAGTATAGAAAAGAATTTTAATTCTTCAGAAAAAAATGCATTAATTGATTTGATAAAGATATCAAAAGAAATTAAAATTAATAATGAAAAAAATAAGGGGTTAAATTCCCTATTTAATGAATCTCAAGTTTCTAAGCTTTTTAAATCCCCTATGAATTTTAAAAGTTATGAAAATAAAAATAATTGTTCAATTAACGAACAAGCAAAACTTGAATGCTTAAACTCAAATACTAATTTTAGAGAATATAATGAAAGTGAAGATGATATTGAGGAAAATTTATTCCCTTTCAATAAAAAACTCTTTAAAAAAACAAGTAGAAAGTTATCCTTGGAAGAAAACACAAAAAATGCGAATGATGTATATAATTATAATAAAAATAAAAATCAGCAAAATATGTTTACAAATAAAAAAAATTCAATTGAAAATAATAAATTTACTTCTATGAACGCAATTCAAAAAGTAAAAATGGTAAATTCAAATAAAGGCCTAAATCAAATGATAAAAACTCATGGAAATTTTAAAAACTTTAAAAAATCTAATGACAATGTAAATTTCAATATTGTTATTAACAATTTTTCTAATATATATAATTATGGAGCTGAAAATCCAGAAAATGAAAAGATTTCTTTAGATAAAACAATGAAAAATGATGATCATCAAAACAAAAATTTATCACCAAATATAGATAATAATTTCATGGATAATGTAAATAATGATTTTAAAAAAATAAACTCTGATTTAAATACTTTAAATGATGATAAGAATTGCCAACATGTTCAAAAATGTAACCCAGTAATTTTAAATAAAACTGCTGTAAATTTTAATAAAAATGAGATAAATTTATCTCAAAATAATGGTAATGAAAATAATGGAAAACAAGAGCCTTTAAATAAACCTCTAGCAATAAAACTTTTTCAAGATATAGACTTTGATGATAAGATTCCTAAAACTCAAACATCTAAAAATTCTTTTGTCAATATACAAAATTTAAGGAATCGGATTAAAATCTCGAGTGTTAAAAAAATAATGTTATCAAAAAATTAAAAAGAATTATATATATCATAAATTTATATATATTTACAGCTTATTCTGAAATTTTTCCTTTTAAATAAATAATATTTATCTTATAAATTTATATAGTCACAGCAGAAAACTCTTTTTAATTATTTTTAACACAAACGCCATTTAATTAATTATTAAAAATTAATTTGTTTGTGTATAAGCATCAAAGCAATGAATGAAAAATTTTAAAATTTCTTTTGAATTAGAAAGAAAAAGTAAAGAAAATCCAACTCAATATTAGCTTTTAAATATTATAAAATAAATGTTAAAAAATATTCGAAGTTTATTAAATACAAGAATAATAAGAAAATAAAATTTAAATTCAAAATTAATTAAATTGTTAATAATTTAATATGATAATTAATCAAATAATTGAAAAGTTTTTATTTTTTATATGTAATAAATTCTTAAGAATTTATCAAGATTTTTTCAAATAATATATATTTAAAAATACTCATAAATATTTGGTACTTTAATAAAAAAGTCTAGAAATTTAATTTTCGAGCTTATATGTTTAAGCTATAAATTAATATTCATCTTCTAATAAATATTTTTTAATAATCTATAGTAATATTTAATGCTGTTTAATTAATAAATTTTCAAAAGAAATATTAAGCTAGATATTTCTTAACTTGAATAAAGTTTATTATAATTTTTTTATCATTCAAATTATTTTTTTAAAATTAAATTGTTTTATTCATTTATTAATTTTATAATTTGAATAACTCTCTGAAACTTATTATTATATTTATGATAGGAGCTGATTATAAATTTTTCTTTATTAATTATTTTGAAAATAAAAGAATATTAATTAAATTTAAAAGCATGAATGAATAAATATTTCTTAATTAATATACTAATTTATAATATTATTCAAATTTTAAGTTGTCTTGAAATTAGGTTATTTTTTTTATTTTCAATTTATATTAATTATAAGATTTTTTACAAATTATCTCAATTGAAAAAATCATTATTCCAATTAATCAGATTTATATATTAACAATTTATAAGCAGCTATTACCTATATTTTTCAAATAAAATGATTGAAGAGCCTATAAAAGAACCACTAAAGAGTGTTACAAGTTTTTTCAAAAGGTCAAATAAAAGTCTTAAAAGTATCAGTTCAATAAGTAAGACAATTATCGATTCGTTTAGTTAAAATATCTTTTAGATTAAAAATTATTTCTTAAAATCAAATGAGAGAATTTAAAAAATAAAGTTCATAAATTTTAAGTAGTTTATAATTATGAATTAGAAAATATAACATTTTCTTTTAAGAAAAATCTGTCTTATATTCATCTATAAAAAAAAAAGAATTCCTATTATTTTAGATTTTCCCCTCAAATTGATTAACTCTTTTCAAAAATATTTTTCTTCTAAATTCAAATCTTAAAAATAATGCAAATTTACAGTTGTAACAATTATTATTTAATAGTTTATTTGAGATTTATAAATTTTTTTTTTAACAAATTTTGTCAAAATTTTAATTATTAAATTTTTCAATTTATTGAATAACTTTATTTTAGTTTCCTTTTCAGGAATAAAAATATTTAAGAAATTTCTACAAGAAGTAATATCCGATAAATTTATCGAAATGCTAAAAATAAAACCTAAATTAAGAACTGAAGAACAAATCGAATTCCTAAAAAATCATATACAAGAAAAAAATAAACTCGAAATTTTGATAAAAAATAAAACTCAAGATATTGATCAAAATTCAATACTAGATTGCTTTTCCAAAAATATGGAAATTCAAACTGCTCACAAAAATGAAGTTTTATTTCACATGGGCGATAATGCTGATAAGTTCTTTATTATTTTAAAAGGTGGTGTGGAAATTTCTATCCCAGAAAAGAAAAAATTTTGGCTTTCCCGATGTGAATACTATAAATTCTTAGAAAAAGCTCTCTATGAAGAAGAAATAGGAATAGTCAATCAAATTTTAAATAGTAATTATGAAAAAATTTCATTTGAGAATTACGATGACTTTTATGAGTTTTCAAAAGCAAAGGCCAAAAACTCTCTTATTGAAAAGTTTAAATCTATAACTGATAGAAATTCACTAGTAGACTTTTACCAACAAAACTCAATTATTTTGAAAATTTTCAAAATCGCGTATAGTCTTAATGATATAAATTTCTTTTCAGATCAAATATATGATTTAACTTTATCAGAAAAGAAAAAATATAATATTTCTGAAAAAGATGAATTTAATTCCGAAAGCGATGATAATAATGAAGAAGAATCTCAATCAGAAGTAAAAAATCTAAAATCAGAAGAAAACCAAGAAGATCCAAATCGAAGAGTCAAATATGTCAGAAATAATATTTTGATGCAAAATGCAAACAAGGCTTCTGCTTCTAAATTGAAAAAAACCATAAAAATTGACAATTTTGACATAAATGAACTAATTCCTCTCATAAATGAAAATTATTTAACAAAAACCAAGAATTTTAACAAAAAAAATAAAACTAATTCATATTCTTGTAATAATATTATAAATATTTGTGAGGAAAAAAAAAAATTAGAATTAACTGATACACCTTCTAAAATCCCAAATAATAAAAATGATTTAAATTTTAAAACAAAAGAAAATATCTGTCAAGAATTTGAGTTAACTGCTAAAGAACAAGAAATTTTAAAGAAATATTCCTTGATGAATACCCAAGCTTATAAATTGGAATACAATCTAATCATTACAAATCCCTTATTCTTAAAAGAGAAAGATTATTTTGGTGACTTTGCACTTGAGGATAGAAACAAAAAAAGAACAGCAACTGTGAAAAGCACTGAAAATAATACTTTGCTCGGCTTTATTAAATCTAAAATTTATGATGAATATATTTATTCAAAAAATCAAAAAAACAACTTTGAAAACATTCAAATGTTAAATGATATCAGCATTTTCAAAGATATGTCTTTACTGAATTTTCAAAGTTTTTGCTATGATAGATTCGAAATAAAAAACTTTATTAAGAATAAAAGATTAATAGATAGCAATATTGAATCATCAGAAATTTTTATAATAAAAGAAGGAAAGGTTGATGTTACTTTAAATGCTAATATTTTTGATATACAAAACATTATAGACGAAATTCTCAAAATTTTTCCTATTAATAATGATAATCTTACCGCTGAAGATAGGAAATTAATAAAAGTCCTTCAATCAAAAAATATTAACCAAAATAGTTTCAATATAAGACAAAAAAGGAATCTTATGTTCAAAAAAAATTTTAGTTTATTTTCTTTGGAGAGATCTGATATTTTAGGCTTAGAACCTTGCTTTCTTAAAATGAAATCCTTTTACAAAGCTACTTCGGTATCTGAAAAAGTGTCTGTTTACTCCTTGTCAGAACAAAATCTCAATGTAATTTTTACTCAGTTTCCTGATAGTTTGAGTAGTTACGATAAATTCTCTCACAAAAAATGCATGCTTTTATTATCACGATTGAATGAAATTCGAAATGCAATAATGAACCTAAGTAATTTAAAATACAATAATGTTCCAATAAATAACTATTTCGAAGAACAGAATTTATTGAAGAATAAAGTTTCTTCTTCAGTGGATCAATTAAACAATATCAAAAAGAATAAATACGCCACTACAGGTAATTTACCAAACATTAGATTAAACATTATCGATGAAGATGATAAAGAATATTTAAAATGTAATCCATCTCTTGAGGTAATTGACCACTTAAATAAAAAAATAATCAAAAGAGATACCTCTTATTTCCAAAATAAGTCTTATAATCAATATTCAAAATTAGAAAATATTTCTATTGTAAAAGATAATAGCAAAATATATAATCCAAATATTAGCAATTCTAATTTAAAAGTTGATAAAAAGCCTGAAGACTTTAATAAGCTATTAAGTGGTCAACAAAAATACAAATCACAGATTTCATTTTTCAACAAAAATATAATAACACAAAATTCTAAAAAAGATGGAGAAGCTGATTATAAAGTGGTTATCAAAACTAATACTCAAAATAATTGGAGAACTGGATTTAAATCAAATGACTCTAAATATTCTAAAAGTACCTCAAATTTGCCTTTTATCTATCAAGCACTGATAACTCCTATAATTTCAGATAAAATTCAAAATCTGAAAAATTCTATAAAATTACCAAATGATAGTATCATTGAAGAAGAAAATTATTTTCAAGGAGAAAACGAAAATCATTTGTTTGAGAAAAATAAGAAATTAAAGGATTTAAATCAAATAAATCAAAATAATCAGTCATTTAATTCTTCATATTTTGAATCCACAGGATCAAAATTTTTGAAATCCACAATGAATTTTGATAATTCTAAAATTAACATATTTTCAAATGCTGATAAAGCAAAAATTAAATTGTTGAATACTGGAGAATTTATTGCTAATAACTCAAATATTTCTGTTACACAAAATAATCAAGACAAAAATGATATTGAGGAAAATTTATTCTCTTACAATCAAAAAATTTATAATAATAACAACAGAAAAATATCCTTGGATGAAAACTCTTTTTATAATAACAATAATAAAAATGAAAGCAATAGTTTTAAATTTTCTAAAGATAAAAAACAACCAAGTTTTCGAATAGCAAAATTTTCATCAAATTTAATAGACAATAATAAATCAAATTCTGTCAACGATAATATCCAGAACGGAAATCTACTGAGTTCAGATCAAGGCTTAAATCAATTTATTAAAACAAATGGAAATATTAAGAATTTTAAAAAACCTGACGAGAAACAATTTTGCAATATTAATGTTTATAATTTTTCAAATATTTATAATTATGGAATCGGAAATTCTGATATAGTAAAACCGTCTTCACAAAATAAGAAGATGGAAACTGTTGATAATCAAAATCATAAATTTTCAAAAAAAGATTATGATTTTTTAAATAATTGAAATGATGAGTTAAGTAATGTTAATTTTAATATAAAAAATATTAATGATGACTTAAATAATATTAATTTTAATATTAATGATATTAATGATGATAAAAATTGCCAACATAATGAAAAAACCAACTTTGTTTTAAATAAAACTGATATGAATTTTAATAAAAGTCAGAATTTATTCTCAGAAAATAACATTCTATCGAAAACTAATAATAGCGTTGAAAAAATTGGAAAGCAAGAATCATCTAATCGACTTCTACCTATAAAGATTTTTCAGGATGTAGACTTCGATGATAAATTTCCCAAAACGCAAACATTCAAAAATGATATTTTTAACATTCAAAATTTAAGTAAGAGAATTTACGAAGTGAAGTAGAAGACATAAGCTATGACAAAAATAAAATAAATTAATATCAATCTAATTTATATAAATACAAAAAGAATATTTGCCATTTTACTAAATAAAAACAATGTAAATAAATTAAAGATTTAGATTCAAGTAATTTAATTTTATTATATTAGTTTATTTTTGCTGATGAATTTTTTAAATAATTCTAATTATTCTAAAATTACATAATTTTTAAATTTTAAATTTTGAGAAAAATTTTTATATATTAATTTAATAATCCAGGTTTTGAATTAAAAAAAAATATTAAGAATTAAAAGAATGAATATTTCAAAAATTTAAGTTTATTTATAATTTAAAATAGAGAT
>Ga0194116_10007597_pt1 | contig 11173 bp, 10 predicted proteins | sample TA2MahsurfametaG_4_FD_148617 | JGI IMG/M metagenome (GOLD analysis project Ga0194116, IMG submission 148617) | Freshwater microbial communities from Lake Tanganyika, Tanzania - TA2015008 Mahale S9 surface | ecosystem: Environmental > Aquatic > Freshwater > Lake | place: Tanzania: Lake... | reverse complement strand
CAATCCCCAATCCCCATAATTTGCTTTCTCTATTTTCATTATTATTAGATAAAGATTATTTAAAATTTTTTAATATTTATTTTAAGAAATTTTATTTTAATATAAAAAATTTAAAAAATAATTAATAATGTCATATTATTGGACTAAATTTCTATCGACTGAAGAGCAAATTTCAAAAGAAGAAGAAAACTTATACAGAATTAGAGATTACGATGATCCCAATATTAGCAAAGGAAAATTAGTCAATTTAAACTTTTTGTACCAACATAGAGATTCTAAAATTAAACCTGATAAAACCAAAGCATTAACTATTACTCCTAAAGACCCTATATGGGATTCTATGACTGAAACCGAAAGGCTTGAAAATGGGCTTCCAACCAAAACCCTATATAGAATTTATTCTTTTCAACATTTTACTATATTCGGTTTTGCATTAGGTAAATAAAATAAAATTCAAATTAAAACGATTTCCTTATATTTTTTTCAAAATTTTCAAATAAGTTATTGATTAGCTATATTAAAGCAATTATGATATTTTAGAATACAAAATAAATAAAATTTTTTATAGGTCTTGCTCTTTATAATTATCAAACAATATACTATCCTTTTGGAGTTGTTTTGAGGGCTCAAAGACATGAAAGTTGGGGAAGATATTTAAGGTAAGAATATAATTTTTTAATTGAGAATTTATTCAATTAAATATGATTAAAAAAATAAATAAAATTCAGATTAAGAGCTCCATTAACTCTATGTGCATTATGGGGATTTTATTCAATGTATATGTATTCTAATAATTACACAATCGATTTTTCTTCACCAGATGAATCAGATTTGGATAAAGAGTTCTATAAAATTAATAAATAAACAAATTTTAAATAAACAAATTTATACAATTAAGTTGAATAAAAGAAAACTTTACAAAAACTTTTAAAAAATGAAATAATAGCGTATTTACTATTGCTTTAATAATATATCATTTTAAATTAAATTTATAAATATTATATATATAATTGTTAAAAAAATTTTCAACTAATTAATATATGAATGTAAAATTAAATAAAAATGAAGTATTATTTGTTAGTATTTTTACTTATTTTGATATCTGTTCATGTTTCTCAAAAAATTAATATAAACACTCAGGCGAAGGATGAAATTAAAAATAAATTTTCTTTTGGTAATAAGGAGTCTTGTAATGAAAATTGTCTCTCGTGTGAAAATGCTATTTGTAAAATTTGTTCAAGGGGTATGTATGCTTTGAAAAATTTGTGCTATGAAAAATGTCCAGAGGGATTTTATGCTGATAATTATTCTTTTAGATGTAAAATTTCACAAGGTATTTATTTTTATTTTATAATAAAAATTAAATTAAACTTCTATTAAAAAAAAAACTTATTTAAAAATCAGAAAACCCTGTTTTTATAAAGGCATATACAATTTCTAGATGTACAAACAAATGTGGACAAAAATTTAAAGACTGCTCATGTGAGAGAGATTGTAAATATAATGGAACTTGTTGTTCAGATTACAAATACTGCGATTTAGTTTATGATTCAATTCAAGAGACAGAAAATTCGAAAATTCCATGTAATATTCAATATTGCAAGTCTTGCACAAATAATAAAGATAATCCTCTTTGTTTAATGTGCTTAGAAGGATTTTTTTATCATAAAAATAAATGTGTAAAAAAGTGCCCAGAAAATACATTAATGATAGAATCTAATAATATTTGTTTTGAAAAAAGTAAATGCAATATTGAAAACTGTGAATATTGTGATATTTCAAATACAAAATGTACAAAATGTATACATGGTTTTTTCTTACACGAAAATGAATGTAGTAGAAGATGTCCTTCTGGAACAAGAGCTGACAGAATTCATTTTACATGCGCTAATAAAACAAGTATAATTACTTTTAATTACATAGGCTTTGCTTTTTTTATGATTTTTCCTTCAAAAGGTTCTTGTTATAATAAATGCGGATTTCAAGGATTAAATAAAGATTGTTCTTGTAATGTAGATTGTTTAAAAAATTCGAATTGTTGTGATGATTTCGAAAAAGAATGTTCATCTGAATGGAGTAAAATATTTTTTATAATTGTTTTATTGTATGGTTTATTTCTTATTAGAATTTTTAAATTATATTCAAATTTAATTTTAAATAATAATCAAGAAAAAGAGAAATGTAAATCATGTCATAACTGCCAAGAAGGTAAATGTAAACAATGCTCTGAAAATTCAGAATTACATGAAGGAGACTGCATTTGCAAAACAGAGTATTTTTATGATGACGATTCTGATAAATGCTTAATAGGCTTTGGAAAAAAAAAAGCATCGAGAAGATTCAAGCAAGAGACACAACTTATCAATCCAGAATTGATTAAAGATAATTATGATACATATTCCTCAAAAAATAATCTTTCAAATTTACTCTTAGGATTATTTCAAAATTTTGATATTGATGATAAAAATAAATATGGGTTTAATATCCCAAAATCAAATATTGAAGTTAAAGGAAACATTACTTTAAATGTATTTGAAGGAAACGTAAATCCAAATATAGTCAATGAAAAAATTGTTAATGAAAACTCATATAATAATTCAACAATAATCGAGAAAAATATTAATTCACAAAATTCATACATTGGAAATAAGTTTATTGAGCCAAAAATCCACTTTGAGGAAAAACTTAAAGTAAACAACGAAAATCAAGATATTTTAAAAGATAATTTAGAACTTAATAGTTCACGAAAGAAAAATAATTCAAATAAATCTATTTCTAGTGTGATAGGAAATACAGGGTTGAAAGAAGCCTTTAATCCTTTGGGAGCTATAATAAACTTAGATTCTGAAGAAATTATAGGATTAAGAAAAAAAACTAATAATAACAAAGTCAAAACCCCTCTTAATAAAAAATTTAGAAAATCAAAAATAGAAATTCAAAAGCATAATCATTTAGACCATGAAATGAAATTTCCAGAAGATTTAGAACATGATGAAAATAAAGAATTAGAAGAACTTAAACCAGTAAAAAAATCAGAAATAAAAAAAGAAAATCATAAAAAGAAAGATGATAAAAAAAAACATAATCATCATGATTACTCAAAGGATATTAAAATAAATCATACAAAGAACTCCACTATCATTCATCATCCCATTAAAAAAAGCAAGCCTTCTGAAACTGATTTAAAACAAATTAATAATGAAATTATCCATAGTAATAATAAAAATCACATAGAATCAGATTCAAAGATTGACGGAAATGCCAATAATCAATATAATGATAATGAGAATCACAATATTAGTGAAGACTTAAATAATTCGAGCAAACAATCTTTAAATGAAAAAATAGACAGTAATCAAGCCTCTAATATTTTTGAAGCTAAATCTGATAAAAATAAAAAAATTAATTTGAATATAATTATACCTAGTCAAAATACCAATGAAGGTACAGAAAAAATGGTCCATAATAAAATTACAGTCTATAATCATTATTTCGTTAATGATAAAAGTATGACATTAAATAATCCTAAAAATCCAAATATTTTTAATATTTATGGCAAAGAAGATAAAAATAAAGATTTTAATAAATTTGACCATCCCAGATATATAGATGATAAAAATTACAAAGAATTTAATAATACAATCCATTATGAAAAAGGAGGAGTCTATGTAGTTGATAGACAAGATTCAACACATTTTTCTTTACCTGAATCTCAAAAAAGAGATATTAAAGAATCATTTATGCAAAATAAAGTATTTAGGAAAAAAAAATTTTCTGACGATTTTAAAGATAAAAGTAATGATAATAATAATTATGAATACAATAATCATGAAGGATTCAATAGATTTTATATAAGAGAAAACAATTCAGAAAATAGAAAGAATAAAAAAAAAGAATTTAAAGTTTATAAATTTAGAAAAATTTAATCATACATTTTCATAAATACACTAAACTATAGACTTGAAATTTATTTACTTTTTAATTACTTGAATCATTCCAGCCTTTTTTTAAGTTAATAAAAAGAGCATTTAAATTGTTTTTTAGCATTAATAGTAGTTTTATTTAACAGTTTAGAAATTTAATAAATTCAGTAAAAAAAAATTTTAAATTTTTTTAACAATGATTTTTATAAAATATTTATTTAAGCTAAAAAATATATAACCTATTTTAAATAAAAAAAAAATTTAATATATTTTATGATAATTTAATAAACATCTGCTTATAATTATATTATAATCCTTTCTAAAAACCATTTATTACTAAATTAATATTTTGTGAAATTAGAATGAAAATCGAATATCTAGTATTTTTTAAAATTTATTTAGTAATCTATTTGTTTAATATTTTTTTTAAAAAATAAAAATTTTAATTTATATAAATTTTATTCATTAAAATTTAAATGGAAAAACTAGACTTAGAACATTTAACAAATAGTATTGGACATATATACACTGATATAAGAAAAGAATGCTTGAGTAATTGTTCCAATATTTTAGACACTCATGATGCAACTAATGTTGAAAAACAATGTATGAAAAATTGTTTTAAAAAATTAATTTATGCTGAACAACATTTTAATTCAATATTTTTGGAAGAACAAAAATAGATTAAACACAGAGAAAAAATAAAATAAAATAAATATAGATAAATTTGCATTATTATCTTAAAATAAGAATTATAAAAGAAATTTTATTTAAAAAAAGTTAAAAAGGAATTTATTTATTAATATAATAAAATTTTCCATAGCTTTCATTATATATCAGTATATGTGTTATTGAAAATTTAACAATGATTAATTTTATAATGAATGAGGTGAATTTATTAGTGTTTTCCAATTTTATTGATTGACATTAAAAAATATTTAATTCAAATTTTTTATGATTTATAAATAATCTATATAAAAAATTTTTTAAATAAGATTTTTATTTTATATTAATTAAATCATTAATACTAAAATCAATTTTTTTATTTTTTACTAAAATTTTCTTTGAGGAAATTAGAATTTGAAATATTTTCACTACTTCCATTCTCTTCTTTTTTATTAAGCAAAAAATTTGTAGTCTTTGCCGTTCCTGAAATTGGCGGCTTTTGATTGAAGAAATTATATTTTGAAAAGTTATTATCAACATTATCATACCTACTATCAATTTTAGTATCATATTTATCAAATGATTTATCATTAAAATTCCTACTGGAATTGATGCTATTTATATCATTACTAGTGCTATTATCCAAAGCCCTATTAATGTCCTGTTTATTATTTGAATAAGCATTAGTATTAGTCATATTACCTAATATGCTGCCATAAGGTCTGGAAGAATTATCATATCTTGTACTATATTCTTTATTAGTTGTTGAATAATAATTATTATTAGTAATTGAATTATTTAAATTATTCATATTTGGAGGATTATTAACTCCAATATTCAAGCCTGCCCTTGAAGTAGACCTTTTGTTAATGTTTGATTTATCAGTTTTCATTTTTTCATTTTCTCTAAGTAATGTTTCGTTTTTCTTTTCTAATCTTTCTATAGTTTCAGTTTGATCAGCAACTTTCGAGAAGAGATTTTCTTTTTCAATTGACCATTTTGCTCTTTCAATTTCAAACTCAAGAGAGAGTGTTTTTTTCTTTGCATCAAATTCCTTTATTTTGTCATCTATCTCGCTTGTTTTATTTTTATAAGTTTCTTTATCTTTATCTGAATTTGTCATTAATTCTAAAATCTTTTTATCTTTTTCATTTTTAATAGTTTCTAATTCTTTTCGTAGTCTTGCTTTTTCATTATTTGTTTCTTCTAATTGAGCCAAAAGGCTTGAGTTGTCATAACTTTTATTCCTTATTTCAGCTTGCATGTTCAAACTTTTAACTTGTCTATCCAAATCTTTATTTGATTGAAGTAGCTCAGAATATAATTTTTGATGAGTTTCTTGTAGATCTTTTATTTGATTAAGATATTTTTGTTCTAAAGTACTTATTGAATTTTGATGATTTGTTTCTAGTTTTTCTTTATCTGTGTTTGATTTTTTCTGAATCGTTTCAAGCATCGTCTCGAATCTTTTTTGAGAATCAAGACTGTCTTTTTTAAAAGTGTCTCGTTGATGCTCGATTATTTTACATTTTCCTTCATATACAATTTGATTTTTTTCGATTTCTTTATTTTTTTCCAATAATTCATATTCTATCTTTGCAACTGTTTGTTTTAAGGAATCTATTTGAATTGATAATTCATTCCTTTCTTTTACAACATCTTTTTGATTGATATTTAAATTAGAAGATAAATTTTGAATTTCTCTTTCATATTGATCCTGCATTTCCTTTTTCTTCTCTTCTAAAGATATTAATTTTTCATTTAAAATTGCTTTTTCTTTTTCAATTAAATTGTTTTGTTTCATAAAAGTTTGTTCGATTTCTTTTATTTCTTTCTTTTTTTGGAGCAATTTTGTTTCAGTTTCATCCTTATCTTTTTGTAGTCTTTCAAATTTTTCATGCATATCTTTTTCAACTTCAGATCGAAGACTGACTAAATTTTTAAATTATTTTTTTAAATAGATAATTGATTTCAAAGATATTATTTTACATAGTCTCTCATCATATCTTTTATGATTTTCTTCAATTTGAATTTGGTTTTCTTCATTTTTTTTAGTCAAATATTCAATTTGCTGATTTAATAGTGCATTTGCTCGACAATATTCAAGCTTGTTAACCATATATTCATCATAAGATGATTGGTATCTAAAAATATTTATGTATTATTCTTATAAAAATAGATCAAATGTTATTTAGATAAATAAAAATTAAATTTTTATACTTCTGCTTATATGTCTCAATTTTATCCAACAATTCGATTTTTTCATCCTCAAATTCTTTTTTAAGACACAAATAAATTTGATCTTTTTCTTTAATTATCTTTTCATTTTGCTCTTTTTTAATTATTAATGAAGTAATCTCTTTTTCTTTTGCATTATTATCATTAATTAAATTTTCTAATTTTGTGTGCAAATCGATTCTCTCTTTATTAAAATTAAAATTAAGAATATCAATTTGTGAAGTGAGGTTTCTATTCAAAATATCATATGCTTCCCTTGATTCCTTTAAACTGCCTTCAAATGAATCCACTCTAGCGATTAAATTACTAATTTCATTTTCAGCATTTGAAACATAAATTCGATGTTCTTCCTCAATTGCATCTTTATCGTTATTTATATTTTCAATTTCTTCTCTTAATTCAGATTCTATTTCATGGAGTTTTGTTTCATGTTCCTTCGATAATTCTTTTAATTTTTTATCATTTTTCATTTTATCCTCTCTGGATTTTTCTTCAAATCTAAGTTTTTCGGATTCAAATAATACTTTTAATTGACAAACACTTTCTTCACTAGTTTTATTTAATTCTTTAAGTTCTTTTTGATGTTTTAATTCTCTATCTTCCAATTTTTTATCATATTCGTACATTAACGATTTGTATTTTTCCTGATTTTGTTCATTTAAATGAGAAATGGCATCATTTAAATTTGTTTTATCATTTCTCAAATTCGACAATTCTTTCGTAGCTTTTTCTAAACGAATCTTCAATTCAGTAGATTCTTTTTGCAATTCATCTATAGTAAATTTTGATCTAAAATCTGATTCATTTAGCTTTTCGGTCAAAGAGTCTATTTGCAACATTAAAATATTTTTTGATTTTTCAAAATTTTCTTCATTTTGCTTCTTGTCATTTTCGAAATATTCTTTAATCTCTTCAACCTTTTTTTGAAATTCTTCATGCCCAACCATTGAAAATGTTTTTGACTCCAAGGTTGATATAACATTTTCATGATTTTTTCTCTGTTCTTCCATTTGATTAGTTAACTCTTTTACTTGAATCTCCAAAAATTCATTATTTTGTTTTAAAATTGCGTATTCTCTCTCTATTTTACTAATTTGGTTCTTGTAAGTATCTTCTAAAGATTTACTTTTTATATCCATTTCTTCTAGTTTAATTTTTAGCATTTTTTCACTGGCTATGTAGTCCTGCTCTCTATTTTTGAGATCGCTTATTTGCTTATTCTTTTCTTGTTCAATAGTTTTCTTGAGTAAATTAATTTTTTCTGTTAATTCAACTTTTTCTGTAATTAATTTCTTTTCTAATTCTTCATTTTTGCTTTTTTCAAGTTCTAATTTATGTTCTTTTTCATTATTAATTGATTCCAAATCTATGATTTTTTCTCTTAAATTTTCAATCTCTCCTTGAAAGTTTTTAACAGTACTTTCATATTTTTGTAAAGATTCCCTTAAAGCAATTTGCTGTTCTTTTAATTGAGATTTTAACTCCAATCCACTTTCTTTATCTCTTTTATTCAAGTCTTCAATCTGCTTTGATAATTGATCAATTTTTTGTTCACATAAAGCCTTTTCTTTATCAGCTTCGGCTTGAATTGTTATTGCTTTTCTCTCATATTCTTTTACTTTATCTTCTTGTAGATTATTTTTATGAAATATTTCAGTCATTTTTCTTTCATATTCTTCTTTAATTCTTTCAATTTTATCAGATAAATTTTTTTCAGTAATTGTTTTGTCTTTTTCCAATATTGCAAAATTTTCTTTAAGTTTGTTTAATGAATCTTTTAATTCAGTGTTTTCAATTTTGAGTAAATCAAGAATCGAGTTTTTTTTATTGAGTTCTTTTTCATGGTTGGATTTCAATTCTATTACTTCTTGATTGAGTTTTTCAATGATTTGATTGTTTTCTTGTTTAATTATATTGACTTCGTTTTTCATTTGATTCATAAAAAACTCTCCTGCAAAATTGAGAACTTTAGATTTAAAATCATTAAATAATTCAATTCTAAATTCAAATTTAGAGAAATTCTCATTTATTTTATTTTCTAGATTTCTAAATTCATTTTCAATTTGGTCTACATTTCTCAATTCTCCAGCTTGTATTTTATACTCAATAACAGAATACCATTTATGAAGAATTCTTTGAAAATTGAGTTTAGATTCATCAATATTTAATTTTGAATAGTAATTGTATTTTTCCTTTATTTTTTCTTTTAAAAGTTTCAAATATTCCTCAGAAACTTCTCCTAACGCTTTAGTTTTGAATATCTGCATACATTGCTCTTTAGCTTGTGCATGATATAATTTAAAGGTTTCATTATCTGAAATGCCTTGTGTGTTGAAGATTTCTTTAATAAAATCATCGTAAACAGTTTGTGCATGTTCGAATGCTTTGCAACTTTCAAATTTACACATACTTATCCAAGTACTTTCAATATTTGGAACTGTTCCTGAATTCATCGCTTCAATAAGTGATCTAAATAATTTAATTATAGAATTCTTAATTAAAATTAAATAATTTTATGATTTTAATATTCACTAAAATCTTACTTTATCAAATTAATGTACATATCAGCAGTTAAAGGTCTGTTTTTGAAACTTTTTACTTTGACTCTATTAAGGATTTTTTTTCTTAATTGTAATACTTGTTCTAAAAATTCTGGCCTTAATCTATCAGCTGGAGAGTTATCCAGATTTTGTAAATCTTTTTCTTTCATCATTGGACGTACCATTGCAAAGCAATCTCTATCTTTAAAATATGTTTTTATTAATTTTCTGATTTTGTTTTTTTGCTCTTGTTCTTGGTGGCTCTTTGTGTTATCTAAAACTTTTTCTAAATATTCCTATATATCGTATTAAATTTTAAAAAGAGATATGCAAATTAAAAAGATATCAAAAATCAACAATTCAAAATTTTTGCTTCATATATAAAAAATTAAAATAAAAAATATTAGAAAATAAATTTTTATGAAATACTAATTTTATTAAATTCTTAAATTATAAAAATTTACTTTTGCAGTTATTATTTCTCCATTTTCATCAACCAATTGTAGAGCAAAGTCCCTTAAAACCCATAAAAAACTCGGAAATAAATTAGCCAACTCATCGTGATCAAACTCAGCTTCACAATTTTTTTTTTCAAAAGCCCCTAATATAGTCTTATTATTTACAGAATTTGCTTTATTATTCGACCTTAATTGAATATGCTTTGAGAGGTTAATTACGAAACTTAATGATTGAATTGCATTTTCATCTATACTTCCTAAAGAATTATAAACAAAATATGAACATAGTAAAATTGCCAATGTAAATATTCGAATATCATGGTTTGTATCTTCATCAAAAGCTCCGAAACCTTCAGTATCTATTAACAATATTGGAATCCTTTTTCCTTGTTCATCTACTCCATATATGGGTTTAGACCACATCCATAGGCCTTTAGTACAAGGATTTACTGTGGGACCAACTGAAAATCCTTTTTCTCTATTTAATAGCATACGATTTAAGAGGTATGATTTCCCAGTTCTATACATTCCAGCCACGGATACAACTCCAAAATTGCCAGTTAAACTTCTAATTACATCTTCTCCCTGCTGAGTCAAGGTAAAAACTATTTTATTAATTTATTTATATTTACGTAAAATTAAGAGAAAGTGAATAATGAAAGTTGATTTGTTATTTTAAAATAAATTAAATTATTTCAGATAATTGCCAATTTAATAATATATTGTTTATTATATTTTTTGATTTTTTAAGATAATGAATTTTACTTTTAGATTGCTGATCATATATTAAGAATGGTATAGCTTGTTCATGTATTTCATCCATTTTCTAAATTTATTTATTATTAAATTTTATGATTTATTCAAATTCTAGTAACCTTTCATAAATAACTTAATCAGAAAATATCATAAATAAAATATAAATAATATCAAAATGATTAAAATAGTTAAATAAACTTTGCAATTTTTTCATACTAAGAAAACTATTTATAGATTAATTGGGTATTAAAAATTTTTAGATATTATGAAATTTTAATTTTTTTCTATATTAATGATTATTCCAAAAATATTTTTAAATAAATTTATAAATAATTTTATCGAAATTAAGATAATTCATTGAAAATCTTAATGAATGCTTCTTATAATAGGTCCTCCAGCTTCCTAATTCTATGAAGTCCATGATTTTTATATAAAATTTAAAGCTTATTTCTTACTTAATTTAACAAATAAATATTTTTATAAATAGAAATTACTGAAATTTCATTTTTATTATATTTTTAATTGATTTATATATTTTTGTTAAAAATAAATTATTTATTTTTTAATTTTTAGGTAAACAAGATTCTTCATC
>Ga0194116_10007596_pt1 | contig 11173 bp, 4 predicted proteins | sample TA2MahsurfametaG_4_FD_148617 | JGI IMG/M metagenome (GOLD analysis project Ga0194116, IMG submission 148617) | Freshwater microbial communities from Lake Tanganyika, Tanzania - TA2015008 Mahale S9 surface | ecosystem: Environmental > Aquatic > Freshwater > Lake | place: Tanzania: Lake Tanganyika... | reverse complement strand
CAATCCCCAATCCCCATTACGAAGATAAAATCTATTTATATTTTAAAAAAGGGAAATATTTCTAAATAAAACTTATTATTAAATTCTTAATATTAATTATTATTTATTTTAATTATTATTTGAATTAAAAATGAAATGTATTATTGGTCGGAAAATAAAAAATCCTCACAACAATTTATTTAATAGAAATCTTATAAAATTATCATCAAGGAACATTAGATCACTTCGTGGAATAAATGATGATGTTAATGACAAAATGATTGAATTAGTAAAATAGTATTTAATCTTTAGCAAGATGTAATTGGATACAAACATTCTTCATTGGGATTGGTAGAAATAAACAAAGAATATAAAAATAATATTTTGACGATGTCATTCATGGAAGATCTGAGAAGATCTCTAGAAGCAATGGAAATTGATGAATATACTAAAGCGGTAGTAATGTATCCGAGAAAAAGAGAAATATTTAGCTTGGGAACAGATTTAAAAACTTTGTATTTTGCTAAGAAATTAAATAATGATAAGCTTATAAATCAATATTTTAAGAAATTATACGATTTTCAAAACTTCATTGCTTCCTACCACAAGCCTTTAATAACGATTGGTGCAGGAAGAGCAGGTAAAAATACTCTTATTAATTTTTTTTAAAAAGTGATTTTCTCTTGAAATTAAAATTATCAATATCAGCTTGCAAAAATTTTATTGGTTAATTTGTGAATTATTAAGTTTAAGATTATATAATATCAATAAAATTTTATTAATATTTAAACTTTAAAAATTAGAGGGAAGTGGAACCACAATGCTTGCAAATAGTCCTTACACATTGACTATTGAAAATACTTTAGTGTCTTTTAATGGTACAAAATACGGATATATTCCAGATGGCGGTTCTATTTATTTACTCTCAAGAATTATAGGGGAGATTGGAACTTTTTTAGCATTAACTGGTATAGAAATCAACGGAGGTGATATGAGAAGATTAAATTTAAGTGAAGGAATAATTCAAGATGAAAATTTTCTTAAAGAACATTTAATAATAAATCTCGTAAATAGAGATCTAAGTTTTTCTTTAAATAAATCAACTGTTGGACTGGAAAAATTTGAGGAAAAATTTTCTGAAATTCAAAAACAAAACCATAAACAAAATCCAAATTACATAAATGATGTGTTAACAACTGATGGTAAAATGAAGCTTAATTATTTGAATGACAAATTTAAAGAACCATACCAATACCCATGGTTGAGAGATCCTCATCAAAATACAGGAGATTTCGAAACTACTCCGTTTACACATTTATTCAATAAAGAGTTTTATGGTGAAAATTCAAATGAATTAATTCAAAATTCTTATAGGAATTTCCGAAGAAATTATACTAATACTTTTGATAATTTTGAAAAGCAAGTCCTCTTTGGAATTTTAGAAAACAAACATGTTTTGAGTAATATTGAAGGTCATTTTAAGCAAATTAATAAATATTTTAGATTCAATTCAATTAAGGAGATTTTAGAATGCTTAAAAGAAAACTCAAACGTCGATCCTTTTGCAGTGCAGTGCTATGAAGCTATGAAAAATAGAAGCTTAATTGCAATGGAAGTGACACTGACATTATTGAGAAAAGCAAAGAACTTGGATTATGAAGAATGCCAAAAAATGGAAATGAATGCAGCTAAAAATCTAATAACAAAAACTAAAGATTTTGAGAATTATTTTGAAAATAAAATAAATAAAAGCCTCGATAAGAATAACAATATTAAAAATAATAAAAAAATATTAAATAATTCTATAAAAGAATCTGAATATTTTGTTAAAGAGTACTCATCAGATTTTATAAAAGAATTGATTGAAAATGAAAGCGGAATCCAAAATATTGAATTTGAGTTAAAATCAAATTCACTTTTGCCAGTTAAAACTTACAAGAATGAATTTCCAGATGCATTTAGACTTTGGATAAATGAACATCCAAGGGCAAATAAAACAATTCGTGAATTTTTTGATTATGAAATAAAGCATTATATGATTGAAAAATTAGGCATAGATTTAAGAGATACAAGAGTAACAATTAATGAAGTTCGAAAAATTATTTCAAAAATATATAAAAATGAATTTGCAAATAACAAAAATAAAGAAAAAACTTTTTCTTTAGTTAGTGATAATAATTTCATTGAAGAATATATTAAAATTCGTAAAGAATACTGTGACAAATTAATTGCAGAAGTAGATAGTATACCAAAGTTTAAGAGCCTTATTAAAACAAAAACGAAAGAAATATTTGAAAAAAGCTTTAAGCAAACTTGCGAAAATATTTTACACAAATGTAAAGATATTAGAGATATAGACAAAAGAAGGACATGGCAAAGATTAAGAAAATGGATTTTCAAAAATAGAATTATGAGTTATAAAACTAAAAACCAAATATTACAAAAGTTAAGAACTAATTCATTGGGAGAAAAATCTTTGCATATTCCTCTAGATGAATCTAAAAGCTGGAGAGATGAAATAAATCCAGAAGTTAAAAAGTCTCCATTTTATCGACTTGCTGGATTATTTAAACTAAAGAAAATTAGTCCAGAATATGCTTTAAAATTTTCTACCACTGATTTAAATTCGAATAGATTTTTTGAATATTTGGAAATTAATGAGAAAAAACTATCAGAGATTAGAGAAATAGTTAAAGAAAATCCTAAAAAACTAATAGAAATATTTAATTCTGCTTTGGATAAAGATACTCAAATACTTTTCGATACACTTGAAGAAAAATCTCTTCTCGAGTATGAAAGATTATATAGAATTAGAAATGATGGAGAATCTCCTATAGATAATATGAATTTTGTAAATGAATATAGAGCTTTAAAAGAAAAATGGTGGAGTTATAAAAATAATGTATTGGAGATGTTAAGACAAATAATTTTAGACTCAGTTTTTAAAATTATCAATAACCCTAAATATTTTTCAAATAGCATAAATTACAACTCAAATCAAAATATCAGCCCTGAATCAATAAAAAAAGAAGATATTGAAAATTCTTTAGATGAACAAGAATTTGAAGAATATAAAAAATTATATAAATTGCTAAAAGTAGACAATAATGATTTAAAATTTTTTGGCGAAAAAACAAACGAAAAATTTAATGCTTTTTATGAGGATGATACTCACAATCTAATTGAAAACATAAAAAGCTCATTTTTGAATTCTAATGAAAAAGCCTTTTCCACTATAATAAAAAACTTATCAAATGAAGAAAACAAATTTATTCAAGAATTTTCTTTAAAAACATTTGATCTAACTAAATCTTTGATTTTACATTTTCTTTTAGAAAATTCAAGTAGTGAAAGGACCGATTCTAATGATAAAAGAAAGCCAGTGAAAATTGAGGACTTTAATTTTAAAGATAGTTTGGAAAAGTTATTCTCAATCGAAAATATGAAAATTAAAAATAACCATCATGCAAATGATGAAGCTATAAATTTCTTACATCACATATATTTGAAATACGGGACTTTGAATGTATTCAAAACTGCTTTAGAAAATACTAAAAATACAGCAATTGAAATTTTAGAACAATTAACAGAAAATGAAATTTCAAATCATTATAATTCCTTATTCAAAAAAGTTCCAGAAAAAAACATAACTAAACTTCAAGCAATTTTCCAAAAAGAAAAAAGTCTTTTAGAAGGGTTGCTCAAAACTTATTATGAGATGAAAATAAATTTAATAAAATTAGAAATTATTCAGATAGAAAATGCGCAAAATTCGAATAAAGAAATTCCTTTTGAATACCAAAGTATGGATTATTTTTTGAGCAAATTTCAAGAAATAGCTTTTTGTGAATTTGTTTTAGCTGATAGAGGCCAAAAATGTCCTATTGGTTTAGATTTGCTTCTAAAGAAGGATTATACAGAACCTAATAGAATTCAGAAAAAGCAAAAACAATTAGTTGAATTATACGTAACTTTAAAAGAAAATGTCATAAATTCTGATTCTCAGCTGGCTTTATCAGCTTTAATTAAAAGTATGAAAAGTTTAGAATGGTTTCCGACTCTAGATAATTATAGCAAGAGTACTTACGAGGGAAATTTAAGCGATATAATAAAAGATTTTTCTCAATATAAAAATTTAGACAATCATATTGAAAATTTCATGAAAAAAAAGTTTAGAGAATATATTTACAATGATAAAATTTCAACTTCAATAGAAAATGTAAATAAAGATATTCTGGATAATATTGTTGATCAAAGATTATCAACTGAATATATTGAAAATATTATAAATAATTATAAAAAAGATCAAACAAATTTAAATGAAAATATTTATGATGGAGGTTTAATGACAAAAAAGAGTGTCCCTTCAAATAGAAATCATCTAAATAAAATAAAAATATTGCTAACAGATAAAATTAATGAATTTTTGAAAAATTATAATGTTGATGAGTTATCAAGAAAATATATGGATTATGAATTTAATAGTGAATTTCATTTGCATAGAATATTATGTAATATTATAGAGGTGGAAAGTTTTTATGAAACTAACGATAATGTTGAATTATATAATTTAAAAAATTATATTGAATATGGAGAATATTTATTAAAATATAAAGTATTGATTAGAGAAAATAAAAAGAATTTGCTTTCTTTAAATAATTCTAAACATTCAATAAAAAATACAAGCCTTGCAAAATTAGTTCAATTGAAAAATATGTCATTGAAAAAAACAGCATATATAAATAAATTAGAAGAATTGAAGGCCTTTTTAGAAGCTCGTGAATATTATTTAAATAAAATCTATAATGAATTTTATTCACTTTTTAATTTTTCAGAAAAATATCAGATAAAAGCCCTTGTCAATAATATACAAGCAGATTTCGCAAAATTGTATAATTATATTAAGACAAATTATTTAACAAAAAAAAAAGATCAAACTAAGCAATTTAAAAATTTTTCAGAATTTATTGTAAGCGACGAAGTTTTTGCTGGAACTTTTGGGGAAATTAATTTTGATGAATTTTTAGGTTTGGAAAATTATGATATAATTAAAAAGAGAATTGATCAAATTAATCAATTAAAATTACAAGAAGAATCTACCTTTAACAAAGCGGATATTAATTTTATCACTGATAGAGAGATAAAAAATATTATAAGAAATTTGGTAATAGAAGAAGTTACAAAAAGTCAAGAATTCTTGTTTACTAATGAGAAGAAAATAGATGAATCAATAAATTTACTTCTAGAAAAAGAAAAAGAAATATCTGAAAATATAAAATTAAATGGATTTAATTTAAAAACTGTTCAAAGAGACTTAAATTCTTCGGAAAAAAATGAATTAATTAATGAATATAAACTAAAATTCAAAAACTTTTATTCGATGAATAATAATTTAAAACAAGCAGATTCTTTAAGTCCATTATTAATTGATAATTTTGAAAATGAAGTTATTAAAAAACCTTATTCTTCAGTTCATCAATCTAATTCAAATTTAAATAATGCTTCTAAATTTCATAATACATTTAAATCAAAAATCGAATCAAAATTATATTCTTTACAAAATATCTCAAAAATTTCAGATAATAAAAATGAAAGAGATTTTCCAATTGATCTTAGTTCACCTCAAATTGATTTAAATAGAAATTCTTTAAATGAATTCTTAGAAAAATTCAAAGATTATGGATTAAAATATAATAATACTATAAAATACATGACAGGAGATAAATTATCTTTAAGAGATATGATTTTAAATGGATACGATAAAACAATGAATGATTATAATGAACATAAATTAAACATTATGTTCTCAGAAAAAATAACAAGTGAATTAATTAAAACTTCTTTAGAGGTTTTAGATGCTAAATTGATTAAAGCTGTTAAAATTATTAATGCTGATTTATTAAATAAGAATTTTAAAAAATCAAATGAAGTTTTAGATAATTTATTAAAAATCATTAAATTGGAAAAAGCAGAAACAAGCACTCAAAATAGATTAATTAAAAATTATTTACAAGAATTTAATAATCACGAGGATTTCGAAAGATTAGAAAATTTTAAGAATCAGTTAGAAAATTCAATTAATAGAAGAGAAATAATAGATCCTGCCTTAAATCAAGAAGGAGAAAAAGATCTAAAATTAATTAGAAGAGAAGAGAGAAGGAAAAAAGAAGAAATGTTTGAAGATTTAGCATTTGATGCAATTAAAAGAATATATGATTTAAAAAAAAATTCACACAAATCTCTTATTAATATTGAAAATAATAATAAATCTGTTTTTGATTTAAATGTTGATGAAGCTGTAAAAAATGAAATCTATGAAACTTATCTTGAAAGAAATAAAGCCAACCAGAAACAACAAGAATCAATTTCTTCACAAAACTCAAATAAAAATGATGATAAAAAACAAAATCAACTTCAGGATGATGAGAATCAGGAAATAGAATTATCTAAAATTGAAAATGAATATATTAATAAAGATGATGATCCCTTAAAATTAACGGAAAATGAATTAAAAGCAATTTACTTACAAAAAATAAAAGATTTAGTAGATCTTCCAAATTTCAAAAATAAATATTCTTTAATGAAATATATATATGATTATTACATGGGTTCTTTAGCTGTTGATTATGATTCTCATTTCCAGGATGCTGAGGAAAGATTAGGACTCTTAAATGAAGCATTTTTCTTAGATAGAATAGAAAAAACTTATTTTAATTACCAAAATTTAGCGAAGTTTAAGGAAGGTGCTGGCATACTTGACAATAAATACTATGATAAACTCATGGATAAAGATATATTCGAAAAAATTACTATTAATGGTGAATATAAGAAATTCGATTTTAATAAATCAAATTCAATTGAATATTTTAAAGAGAGTCTATTCCCTTTCAAAGAAGATAAATTAATATATGAAAATTTACCTTCTGAAATTGAAATGAAGACTCTGAATACTTACAGAAATTTTGCTTTTGATTTGATAAAAAATCATCATCCTTCTCGAGTGATATTTTTGGATTCTGATAAAAAATATTTTCAAGTAATGAAATATGAAATAGATAAATTCGTCCAAAATTATTATTATTCTAAGATGGTCAAAGACAAAACTAAGGATGATATATATAATAATTTTTCTTCTAATTTATTAACTTCTACAGAAAAGTTCAGATTTGAAGCATTAAAAATTCAAAATAGAAATGCGGAAATTTCAGCGATGCCTTATAATACATTTTCAGGAGAAGTGGGTTATTCCAAATTACTCAATGAAGAAAATAAAAAAATTAATTTGGAAAATAAAGAAGATCAACAAATTGATGAATTTATTGAAAAAACATTTGGAAATTATTTAAATATTAAAAAAGAAAAAATAAAATTTCTTAAAGAAAAAATAAATGAAATTAAACAAAATTATTCGCATAGTGAAAACATGGTTAGTTTGAATAATCCATATGAAATGCTTAAATTATCTAATCAAGAATACATTGAATTAAAAACTTTAAAAAGTGTTAATGAAAATTCTCTTAGTATTCCAGATACTGTGAATCCCAACAGTCCTATTAAATTAGATTTAGAGACATTCTTAAAAACTAGCGCATTGACAAAAGAATATCCTGAATTCAATGATACAGATATAACAGATATTGTTGAATTAGATAATGCATTATCCTACGCAAATTTCGGAAAATATTGTAGTATACCCAAATGGATTATTGATAATTCTGATAAAAATTACGAGGAAAATTATTTAGAAAAATATTTAGAAGCTTCTCCAGAAAAATTTATTGAATTTGCAATTGAAGAGATAGTTGAAGATTTTTATTTAATGCGACATCAGATTGAAAGAGGTCTTAACCGGGATGAATTAAAAGCGTTCGATTTACAACACTTAGATTACTTCTCATTTGATAATATATCTCATCTTCTCAAAATTAAATTGAATGAGTTAGTTTTAGATATTCACATAAAACAAGATGAAGCACAATATCACTTTAATCAATCTAATGATACAGATATCCAAAAAAGCAAAATTCAAAGTAATCAATTTTACTATAATCATGCAATTAAAGATGAAGATGCTTTTTATAAATCAGTAGCATATCGATTAAGATTAGATAAAATAAAACAAGATAAAATTAAGAAATATTTTAAAACTACTAACTCAAAAAGTAAAAAAGTCCCTAAATTTATTAAACATTCTTTGGAAAATTCAGACTCATTTGAATTCTGGTATTATGCAAATATGCAAAACGAAAGGTTCAGAGAAAATCAACAAGAAAATTCAAGTTTTGAAGAAATTGAGAAAAGACAAAATAAAAAATTATTTTCTTTTATAAATGGAGATTCCAATGATGAAAATTATACAAGCAATAAAAGACTTGAAAATGCGAAATTCCTTGTAGAATATGGAGAGAATAATTTAGATAAAAGTAAAAAATTAATTTTCATTTTATTATAAAATATAATAAATATTATAAAAATTTGACAATATATATCTCAATCCTTTATAGAGGAGAGAATAGGAAGATTAAGAGCCACTGATGTTATAAATGAGTTGAGGAAGAAATCATCAAAATATAATACTAATCAAGATTTAAGAGAATTTTTTGATCAAAAATTATAAATTTTGGAAAAAATTCAAAATAAAAAATCAATTAAATAATTTATTTAAAGTTCGATTTAAAATCATGTATTAATTTAAAATTAATATGATTTTGTTATATAAATAGAAGAAATTGAAATTTTTTTTTCTTTTGAAAGGTTTGATGAGATATCAAAAAATGATTTATTTCAAATTCAAATTTTTTTGAGTTAATTATGATATAAAATGAATTATATTATTATAAATTCTTTAAATTTTAAAATGATTGATTTTTGTGAAAATTTTGTAAATCAGACAAATGTTAAAAAATTTTAACATATACATAGATGAAAATATATTATAGAATAAATAATTTTTTTCCTTAAATAAATGAACTTGAAAGTTAAAAAAATATATTTGTTAAAATAATAAAAATTATTATATTATCTTGAATGGGAAACAAGGTAAATAAACCAATCCACAATAATAATTTCGAAGGCGACCAAAATAATGATAATCCTCAACCTAAAAGTGAATTTTCAGAAACCCATAAAAAAAAATATGAAAAACATCATGTTGATACGAATGATTTAAAATATAAAAATAATAATATAAATATAGAAAATAATTTAATGAAAAATGATCAATCTGATAATAAATCACAAAGAAACGCCAAGCAAAATCATCTAACAATTAATAAAGTGGAAAATCCAACTAAAAATTTTCAAAGCATGGAAACCAAACATACAGAGACCACTCTTATGTCAATTGGCGGAAGTCTTTATCAAGATATTCGTAAAATTTACAAATTCAAAGATGTTCTGGGAGGAGGGCATTTTGGAACAGTAAGAATATCTTATAAAAGGAATGAAGACCCAAGAAAATATTATGCGATTAAATCCATCTCAAAAAAAAATTTAACTGAAAAAGATTTACAGGACTTAATTAAAGAAGTAGAAATAATCTCCAATTTGGATCATCCTAATATTATTAAGTTTTTCGAAACCTATCATGATGAATATTATTTTCATATCGTAATGGAACTTTGTAAAGGAAAAGAAGTTTTTGATAAAATAATAGAAGAAGAATCCATAACAGAAATTAAAGTGGCCAAAATTGTTTATAAAGTTCTTTCTGCTATTTACTACTGCCATACGAATGGAATCTCGCACAGAGATATTAAACCGGAAAATATTCTATTTGAAAGCACTGATCTTGATGCAGATATTAAATTAATAGACTTTGGTCTCTCTCGAAAATACAATTCAAATGAAAAAATGCATACAATTCTGGGTACACCTTATTATGTTGCTCCTGAAGTTTTAAAAGGGGATTATGATGAAAAATGTGATTTATGGAGTATTGGAGCAATTACCTATATAATGCTATGCGGAGAGCCACCGTTTTCTGGAAAATCCAATAATGAAATTTTTAAAAAGATTATGAATGATGAAATTTCATTCGAAAAAAGCAAATGGAAAAATATTAGTAATGAAGCTAAAAATTTTATTAAAGAATGCATGACTAAAAATCCAGACAAGAGAATCACAGCTCAGAAAGCTTTTGAGCATCCTTGGTTTGATTCCATAAATGAGGAAGTTCATAGTATGAATTTAGATACAGAATTATTAAACAACATTAAAAATTTCTCTTCTCCACAAAAATTTAAAAAATTGGTATTAAAATTTATGATTAATTTTCTCACCCAGAAGGAATTAAAAGAATTAAAAAAAGCCTTCTATGCAATCGATTATGATCATACTGGAAAAATCAATATTGACGAGCTTGATAAAGCCTTTAAACAATGTAACATAAATGTTTCTCAAGAAGAATTAAAAAAAATAATTGCCTACTCTGATGACCATGGAACCGGAAAAATAGAATATACAGATTTTATCGTTGCTAGTATAAATCAAAAAAAATTCATAGATAAAGAAAGACTTATAACAGCTTTTAAATATTTTGATGTAGATGATTCTGGATACATTGATGCATCTGATGTGAAAAAAGCTCTTTTAAGGTCTGGAAAAAATATAATTCATGATGAAGATGTTTTGAAAATGCTTGAAGAAGTTGCTGGAATCGAGTTACCTAAAGTTTCATTAGAAGATTTTTTAAGATTGTTTGATTGCCAGCTATAAGTTCATATCATCTTATAATACAATTAAAATAAAGAAAAATTTACATTTTCTATTTGAATGAGAAACATTTATCAATTGTTTTATTTATTAAACTAAAAGATAGAGATAATATAATGATTTAATTTATTAAGAACAATTTTAATCATAATTAATGAAATATTCGACAAATATAAAGTATTAATTTTTAAGTCGAATATTTTGTTTTGATAGCAAAAAAACATTCTTTTTAATTATAAAATAAATAAATATAACATAAAAAGGGTTTTCTTAAAATATTTTATTTTTATTCATAAATAATAATTAATCATTTTCTTTTAAAAATATTAAAATTCCAAATTATGCAAATAAATTTCTTCTTAAGAAATTTTTTAAAAATTTTTTAGATAAATTAAAAATTTTATTTTTGTAAGTTTTAAGAATTTTTTTAAATAATCGATTCTAAAATATTTTTTTTTATATACGGGGATTGGGGATTGGG
>Ga0194116_10007595_pt1 | contig 11175 bp, 8 predicted proteins | sample TA2MahsurfametaG_4_FD_148617 | JGI IMG/M metagenome (GOLD analysis project Ga0194116, IMG submission 148617) | Freshwater microbial communities from Lake Tanganyika, Tanzania - TA2015008 Mahale S9 surface | ecosystem: Environmental > Aquatic > Freshwater > Lake | place: Tanzania: Lake Tanganyika... | reverse complement strand
TGCTTCAGCACCGCCAGGATCTGGCTGTCCGTAAACCTCGATCGCTTCATGTAGAACTTCCTCCAACGAGAAAATTCTACTTCTCAATACCCCACCCCTGTGGGGGGATTACCACAGCTTACGCCAGCGCGGTATCGCGAAAGGATAATTTGGCTGGGATAGCTTTGCGATAAGAGATCTCTGCGTAAGTTTGAAGCCGTAAAGACCTAGTCAGTCGCAGCATCGGTTACACAATCAATACCTGCCTCGTTTGTTCAATTACATCGAGTACGCCTACAATGATCGCTATCGCCGCTCAACCATCAGCCAATTCAGCTCGGTCGAGCTCGATCTAAAAGTGATGAAGTTTTTGGTACGGTCTCTCCGACATCGGCGGACGCCCACCTAGACAGTCAACAAGCGGGGGTGAGAAGTGATTGTTTCGGTTTTTATCAATCTGGACACGGCCACCGAACGGCGCTCTGCGATTGAGAAAAACTTCCGCGCGGTCGCCCCCGAGAACTGGCAATTGGTACGGGCCCCAGCGATCTGCAGCTCTGATGTGGCTGATATGAGAATCGAAGGAACACTCAGAGACGAAGAAAAAGCCTGTTTCCTCAGCCACTTAGCCGTCATTAAATCTTCCGCTAAACAGCAACAACCAACCTGGATTCGCGAAGACGACAGCATGCTTGGCGAAAAATCGTGCGCTGAAGTCATGCGATTTCTCCACCAGTTCGGCGATCAATGGGATGTTCTCTTCACAGACTTAACTATCGCCGATCCCGGAACGATGTTTTCGTTATTACGGTTGCGTCGCGACATCGGTTCCCTACACTCGCAAGCCTTATCTCTTGCTGCAATCGGAAATTTTGCCGGCGCTATGTCGTACATCATTAATCCGAAGTACTCCGATACCTTGGTTGCGCGACTCGACGCAGATCAACTCTCAACACCTTTTGATATTGCGCTTCGAAAAATAGTTTTAGCACCGGACACTCGTGCATTTGTACTATTTCCATTTGTGACGACCGAAAACCCGTTAATCGCATCGTCATGTGTTCAGCCAGTCGACGGCAGCCAGATACACAAGGCCTGGGTCGCATTCAGGCGATTGATATGGCTAGAGCGCGATTCATTACAATGCGAGACTGAGTTGAATCGTCTACTTTCGAGTCAGGAGGACTTGGACGCAAAAAACTTTGGTCGGCTGATGGAACTCATGGCAGATCCGCGATTAGTCCACGAAGACTAAAGCCAAGAAAGAAAGTAGCTCTCAAATGACCAAAGATAAAAGCAGGTCGATAACGTTTCTTCTCGCCAAATGCTTTAAGCTAACCAGTAGAAAAACCCTGACCCATCTATGAGACCAAGTGACTGCGGCATTCCGGTTTTTTTACTCAGCTGAGAAAGCTTCAACCAGCTTTCAATGATTTCACGACACCCAGGTACACGTCCGAGATCTCTTCAGCCGCCTTATTAGCTTTACTTACGAGATCAAGAATCAGGCGGTCACTCTCTTCGCGACTACGATCGGAAACCCGATCTGCATACTCATCGATTTCCATCAACTTTTCGTTGATTAAAGTAGAAACCTCGATACAACGCCTGGATAGACTCTGCATCTTGTTAAGTTCAACACTGAAATCCCGATTTTTATGATTTTTATCTTTTATTTTTTGACAACTATCGCGCAGTTTGCGTAGCGTTTCTACCCGGGATAAAAACACGCTGACAAGCTGATTCTTCTTTTTATCGCTGACTCGCTTCGCTTTGCTTGATACCTCTCGCACGGGAAATGACGACTCATCATTGAGGTGCGAGCACTCGATAGATTTGGCAAAAGGCACGTCTTTGATGACGGCCCCGCGAAATGCCAAATTAAAAAATTGGAGCTGGCTATTTTTCGCGGTCTCTATACCGACAAACTTCTCAACCCACTCTCGAAACTGGATCATCTCGAGACTGGCACCCACCTCGCCGCCGTCATTGGCCGGAACGCTTTTGAGATTTCCAGACCTGAAGTGCGAATCGAGTGGCTGGCGGCTATAGCTTTTGCCATCCGCCGAAACCTTAAACTCATCTCCGGTTCCCGAGCCTGTAGCGTAAAGCCGGTTATCGGGGAACCCGAAGTCGGTTCCCGCCAGATAGACTTGGGGACAGCCGAGTAACACGCTCAATTGCAGAGCGCCGTGGACCGCGCTTCCCGCGGTACCCATGATAGGAATAGCGGCGAGCTTGAGAGCGCGGAGAATTTCGATGGGCAGATCCGAGGCTACAAACGGGAAAGTAGGACAGCCCGTAACTGAGGCCACCATCTCGTCATTCGAGGCCGCCTCGTAAACAAACGCCCCAACTTGACTAAAATCGACGCCCTCGAGGTGCCTCTTTTTCTGTTTGGGATCAAGACATAGCACGAAGTGCGGCCGAACCCCTGCTGCAATCAATGAGCGAAGCGCTTTGAAGGCCACGATGATGATGGCTTGATCGGCGACCCGCTTGATTTCAGGCATCACCTGATCAAGGGAGGGCCCTGCGCCCACCACCACCGCCGTTCGACCCGACCCCGCACCCCTGAGATCCAGAAGACTTTGCCCCTCGAGGGTCACTTTGGGCAGGTTTTTAAGGATTTGGGTGGTCCAAATCCCCGCCATCATGCTCGTCGTATTTCGACTGACATAAAAAAGCTTGGTTCGACTTTCGAATGTTTCAAGAATCAACTTCGAATTCGTCCCGTCCGGATCAACAAAGTGCAGTCTCTCCGGTCTGACATTTTTGATATCGGGAAGCTTACTGACTACGTCGGTCACTTTAAGATCATCGAGCGTTGTCAGATCATTGGGGTCTGACAGCACATCGGTGATCCTAATAAGACGCTGGTAACCGCGTTTTTGTAGCGCCTCGTAGACCTCGTCAACACGACGACTTCCCAGGATTAAAAAATCGTTGACGGGATCTACCGACAGCAAGCACTTGCGCTCAAAGTGCACGGTGAGTTCGTTGAATGGGGCTGTCTTCAACCACTCGAGAATGAGTTGTTCGTTTTGGCGAGCCTTTAAGCTCTTCTCGAGAAAAGTGATTGAATCCTGAATGTTCTCCGCAGATGCGTTCCCTGCGTTGTGACGCATGTCGGGCGGAAATGCGGCAAATGCGATCCTGCAGATTCGGACGGTATCGAGATATTTCTCGATCAGCTCTGAGGCCATCTCTTGGGTGATGGCACTCATCAGAGCGTACTGCGAATCCAGATAACGCTCGACGGCACTAATCCGACCGACCCACTCCGAAACCGTCATACGTAACTACTCAGATTATTTATTATTTCGCTCAAAGGTCTGCGTCAAGCGATTAGAAGTTGCCTTGAACTCGGACAAGATTGACGACAGCGCGGAAAACTGCTTCTCATATTGTGCGTTAACTCTTTCAATATAACTATCAAGCTTCGTTTGCTTTTTTTCCACCGCAGTGAGTTTACTCTGGTACGAGTCCTCTAACTGCGTCACGGCGCCTGCAACACCGAGCAAGCGATGCGCGGCCACCGCCACATCTCCGGCAAGACCGCTGGGAGACCCAGAATAAATATACGGTGAGGAGGCGTTGTTGCTAATCGCCGTGATCGCGTCTTCCGGGTTGGCGTTGAATTTTTTCGTGAACTTATCTTGATCGAACTCGAGGACGCCCTCTCTATTGAACACCACACCGAGCGCACTCCAGGCAGGAACATTACCGCTCCCCGCGGGCGCTGCTGCAATTAACTTTGAGCGGATCGTACTGCGGATTGTTTTGATCGTTGCGTCCCCCTGGAGACTCCCTGCAATATCGTCATTCTCCACTTTCGGGCCCGTCGCACGCTTGATGAAGTCGTTGATCAAGTTGACGCTTTCTACAAAGTTGGATACACCTGTTACCAACGCACTACCGTCGAAGGCAACGTTTAAGTTCGTGGTCGTCGTGGTATTCGTTTTCAAAAGATTGATACTGACACCATTGATCGCATCAGTGATGGTGTTACTGCTTCTTTTAAGCCTTAGCCCATTGAGAGTGATATCCGAGTCCGCCGATGTCTGCCCACCTTTTTCCGCGGCGGTACTAAAAGTCGGTGGTGACGTCGCAGGTGTCGTGCCATCCGACTTGTAAAACGTCATCGTGAACGCGTTCGAGGCTCCCTCCGGACCTTGAACCACGATTTTATACGGGCTAGCGCTCCCATCGTTGGTGTTGATCAATCTTGCAGAAATATCGAGTCCCGCACTATTGATCGCCGATACCAGTCCGGAGGCCGTGGTCGTCGTCGAAATATCCACCGTTTTAGTGGTTCCGGCTAGCGTCAGATTCAACTTCAGCGCTTCGGATGAGGAAATAACGGACGTTGAATTAGCGTATCCCGGATCACTCACGCTGCGCTGCGGACGAGCCAACTGCGAGACGGTCAGCGAGTAGTTTCCTGCGAGAGCGATCGCTCCGCCATCCGCGGAGCTCAGGGTCGCCGTCGAGGTGTCCGATGAGGTCAGGGAAAGCTTATTAAGTTTGCTGACGCTACCAATTTCGGTCGCCGCCGACTTTAAAGTCGACAGCGCATTTTTCAAAAGACTTAAATTTGATATCGCAACATCGGCCTTCTTTTTTTCAAGATCGATGAGTTTTTGTCTTGGCTCCTTGATCGCTTTAACCAGGTTTGTGGTCAGCTCCTTCGTATCGAGGTCCGCTGCGCCCAAAGACTTGATGATATTGGTTTCAGCCATGATCGAACCCTAGTCAGCGCATGTATTCGAGCAAGCTCAGCCGCGAGAGCCGTCCGATCAGTGATTGAGAGGCCTGCAGCAACAATTCACGTCGCTCGAGAGTGGCCACCGCCTCTGCAAAATCGAGATCCTTGTACTCTGACAACAATGACCTTGCTCGTGTCGCAGTTTCTTGCGCTTGCTGTTCAGAGAGCTCGAGTCGCTGCTCCACTCCACCGGTGCGCGCGACCGCAATCGCCACGGTATTGGACATCACCTCGATATCGGAGAGCGCTTGGCGTCTGCCATCAAGGTTATTAGTTTAGAGTGCATTCTCAAACTCGGTCAGCGCCGCAAAGAAGCTGATGGAGTCGGCCCCCCTCGCCACGCCCTTCCAGACCGAAGGCCCCGCCACCGCCGCATCTTCATAGCTGGCGTCACCTACGCGGATGCGCAGAGGGGTTGTCGAACCCTCATAGCTCACGGTTTCATCGGCGTTCAATACGTAGGGAAGCTCGGCAGAGCGAAGCCCTCCGAAAATATATCGATCGTTTGAATCTCGCGTATTGGCAATATCAATCAATGATTGCTTGATACTCGAGACTTCTGCCGCCAGAGACGCCACGACCGCATCGGGCAGCGGATCGTTGGAGGCTTGAAAGGCAATCTCTTTCAATCGATCCATCACGCCTGCGGCGACCTCCAGCGCGTTGGACTGAGCGGTCACGCCCACTTTCGTCCGTGTCACCGCCTCGTAGTCAGCCTCCAGCGTCTTGATTCGACTTTCGATGCTCTGCACAAGGCCCACGGTATCGGCTGCCTCAGAGGGTCTCGAGTACTTGGTGCCCGTCGCCATCTGTGCCTGAGTCTTTTTCAACTCTTCCATATTTTGACTGACACTATCGGTCAGTTGCTCGTAAATCATCGAGGTAGAGACTCGCATAAATACCTCAGAGCCTTTGCATCAAGGAGTCGAAAAGTCGGCTCGCCACCTGAACGACCTGCGCATTCGCTTGATAAGCCTGTTGATAACGCAGCAACTCGGCGAGTTCTTCATCTAAGTTGACGCCAGACACGCGATCTCGTCGCTCTTTGGCGTGACGATAAGTCACTTCGAAGGCGTCTTTCGAGATTTCCGTCTGAACAAGGCGCGATCCTACGGAGTTCACGATATCTTCGTAGTACGCCTGCAAGGTTTGACCTGTAGGCAACAACTCGCGATCTTGCTGAAGTCTGGAAATCGCTGCGGCGATGCGATTGTCGCCGATGGGATCGGTGTTCGGTTTGATCGTGTATTGGTCACCGGAGGTGGGAATCCCTTCAAAGAGCGCGCGCCAGTTTCCATAGCTCACGGAACGACTTTCGAGGTCGAAAGCGCCCTTGGAAATCTCGGTATTCGTGAGTACATCCTTGAGAACGTAGTTCCCTGAATCAAAAACAATCGAGTACTCACGCTTGTCCGAGCGAAACTCGTCGGGGGGCGTTCCCGGCTGATAGGAACCCGAAAGGTAAACTGAAGAAGCCTCACCGGTGCCACTCACACCGAAGACCAGCAGATCCTCAGCAAGGGGACTCGTCATGACAAAACCCGTTTTCAAACCGAGCTTGGTCAGATCAGAAACGCTCGACGTCGAGGGGATACCCACTCTCAAAGAGGCTTTATTGAAATAGGTTTTCGGCGTGATCCCCACATTAGAGTTTACGCCGATGATGATTGGCTCCCCGGCGCGACCCTCGCTGTTGGTGATCGTGAGCGTTCCCGCTGAGACAGTGGCGGTGACCCCAAGCTTGGCCTCATTAATCTTTGCTGCCAACGCGTTGCCGTCTGAGGCGGTAAACGTGACCCCATTGACTTCGATTTTAGAGCCGCTCGCGATGGCGCCGGTCGTCAGAGGGCTGTACAACTTACTGGTCGCATCGTAAAGGGCGTTGTACGACTTGAAGATCAGCTTTTTACCTGACACTTCAGCGATAACACCCGTCGTCGCTTTGTGGGTATTGATCGCGTCAGCCAACTGAGTCGGTGTCGCGCTCTGTGGCGCAGAAATATCGACATCGGTCCCATTGATACGCAAGGTAATCGTACTTGCCGCAGTAAAGAGCGAACTGTCGATCTCGTCGGTATAAATCTGCGCAGGCGACAGCACAGTAGTCGGCGTGGGGGAGCCAGATGCGGTCTCCGCATTGGTGTACAGCGCAAGCGCTGACAGCGTATCACCGCTCTCGAGTCCCGTCTGAGATCCACTCTGAGCGTACATCCCTCGGGAGAAATCGAGATCAAAATAGCCGCTCGTCCCTGCCTTGTTCAGATAAGCATCCGAATAAGTCGCCCCCTTATAAAAACCGTTTTCAGCAGTGACGATACCCGTGACCGCGGGGCCAGAGAGCTGTCGACCGTCTCGGGTGAAGATCGCCAGTTGCCCCCCGGATGACGAGGTTTGGAGCGACACGTCGCGATAGCCTGCCGGGATCACGGCAATCGGTTTTGAACTCGCACTCACGAGCGTGTCGGATCGCGGCGTAACTTTTTGCGGATCGAGCTTAAACGACTGTTCGGTCGGACGGGTGGACTCGGGCAACAGGTCCGCAAGAGTTCGAAAAGCAGCGCCCGGTCTCGGTGACACCAACTTCACATCGGCAAGCGCATCGCCCGAGTTATTCCCCGACGCCTGCACCATCAGCCGTGCCGCCGAAGCCACATCGCCACCATCTTTGATGAGCGTCTTAAAAGTTAGCGCCGGGTGCATCTGGGGTGTGACACGAAAGGTGTCCCCATTTTTGGGTTCACCCAACACCGTGAATCGCAGTCCCTGAAACACCAGGGGGCTCGATCCCGCGGTGACATCGCCCGTCTGCACGTCTTTGACCGTCCAACGGGCGTTGCCAGTGTCGTAGGAGAGCTGGTAACCGTGCGCTTGTGCGAACTTAGGGTCTACGACCTCGACCGACAACCGAGCGGTCCCGGCGTTGGCAACGCCGTCGATCTTGAAATCCGGACCGATGTAAAACACGTCTTGGCCCGGCTCGCCCTTCGAGTTGATGCCTTCTTTATGAACACGATTGACGGCACCGCCAAACGCCAGCGCCAGATCATCCAATTTTCCAATCGTGGGCCCCAGGCTCTGACCACGAAAACTCAGAAGACCGCCAATCAGACCGGAGCTAATACCTCCGAGCACGGTTGGTTGACTTGCCGCATCCAGAACGAACTCGCTTTTGGCGTAGTCGTAATCATCGAAAGTCACAGACAAGGTACGTGCGCGCCCGCCTTCTACCAGTGCGACACCCGAAGCGCTATCGCCTGCATAAATCGCGACGCTACCGTTCTTGGCGAGGCTCACGGTCACCCCGATCTCCTCAGAGAGCGCCTTGAGGCTCGCGTCGCGGCGGTCAAGCAGCTGCATGGGCTGCTCCGAATCGTTCGCTCGCTTGGCGAGCTGAAGATTAAGATCTGCGAGCTCGTTCAAATACGAGTTGACCTTTTCAACACTCGTTTCGATCTGGACTTTAGTTTGTTTATTGAGATCTTCACCGGTGCGTCCGAGTTCGCGCATGCGCATCGCGATACCTTCAGCCGCAGCCAAAAACCCCGACCGACTACCCGGCGAAGCGGGCGCGGCCTCCAGCTCTCGGGCCGCATCGAAAAATGCCTGAAACGCACCGTGAAGACCCGCCTCGGAACTACCGATGGCATCCTGCAGGCTCTGCAGCTGACTCAGCAGGCTTTCCTGCGATTTCAGCGAGGACCCGGTACGCTGCAAACTCTCTTCGGCAAACTGATCGTAGAGTCGCTGTACCTCGGAAAACCGCACGCCGTTACCGAGACTAATTCGCGAGGTGGTGTCTTGACTGGCAGACTCCAGCACCGCCCGCTGGCGGACATACCCTTCGGTTTGAAGGTTCGCGATATTGTTACTGGTCGTCGAGAGCGCACGTTGGTAAGCGCCTAGACCGGAGACGCCAATGCTGAGTAAGTCAGACATCTCAGCGCTCCCGGATCGTGGGGAAACGCTGTCTTAACACAGTCGTGGTATCACCATCCACGACATTGATCTCGGAGGGTGTTTTCGAGCCGTTCTTGGCCAGCTGACTTTCAACGAATTTCCCGATGCCGATGCCACCCGCCTTCGCCATCCCGAGTGCAACCTGTTGGTCGAACATCTGCTCATAGGTTTCCATCGCATCCGAGCCCAAAAGATCACTCTTTTGGATCGACTTTCTCATCTCTTTGAGCATGAGGTTCAGGAATAGCGACTCGAATTGCTGCGCGACGCCCGCAACTTCTGACCCAGGTTGATTTGACGCACGACCTCGAAGCTCAGCGAGCGATCCAAAGTCGTACCAATTAGATTGATGAACTTCCATGAGCGTCAGATCACAATCAATTCCGCTTGTAGAGCGCCCGCGCGCTGCAGCGCTTCGAGTATTGAAATCAGCGCGGTCGGCGATGCTCCGATTTCATTGACCGCATTGACGATCTGACGCAGCTCGGCGCCCGGCTTGAAGAGGACCATTTTCTTGTTGTCCTCGCTGATCGACACCTCTGCGTTTTGCACGGGAGTGGTCGTTCCGCCTCGAGAAAACGCCTCCGGCTGACTCACTTCATTGGTTGCCTCGACAGTGACCGTGATGTCACCTTGGCTGACGGCTGCGGCCTTGACCCGGACATTGGCGCTGATCACCACGGTCCCGGTCCGTGAATTGACCACAATACGAGCCGGAGGCTCGGCAGCATCCACATCAAGCTCTTCTAAGAGCCCGACGAACGCCACACGAGCCTCCGGCGCGCTTGGTGCTCGAACCTTCACAGACACCGCATCGACCGCCGCTGCGACGCCTTCACCAAATTGAGTATTAATAGCCTTCATGATCCGCGCGCTGGTGGCAAAGTCGGCTGAGGCTAGATTCAAGGTGACGTGATCCCCGGTATTCAACGGGCCCGCGACCTCACGCTCCACGAGGGCACCACCGGGGATGCGGGCGGACGTGGCGACACCTACCGCCACCGAACTTCCGGCTGCGTCTGCCGAGAAACCGGACGCCGCCAATGGGCCCTGCGCGACGGCGTATGTTTCGCCGTCCGGACCCCGCATGCGCGTCATCAACAACACGCCACCGCGCAAACTTTTTGCTTTCGCAACGGCTGCGACATTGACATCGATCTTTTGTCCCGGCTTCGCAAAGGCCGGTAATTCTGCCGTCACCATGACCGCCGCTACGTTATCGACCTTGAAGTCTTTGACCGAGGTTGGATCCAAGTCGTAACTTGACAGCGGCCCATCCACCGAAGCCCCCATGCGGGCCAGCATCTCTCGCAGCGATTGAATGGTGAACGAAATATCTTTTCCGTCGCCAGTGCCCTGCAAACCGACCACAAGCCCATAGCCGATAAGTTGATTGGGCCGCGCAGCGGACAATGAGGCAATATCTTTGATTCTGGCGGCTTCAGTTGTTGTGTTAAATGCCGACAAGAACGAGAGAGCCATTGCCAGAATCAATTTTTTCATACGGTCGTTGTTAAACATAACGGCGCTTAAACTCTCGTCAGATTTGTATGAATTACTGTCGCAGCAGCGTCAGGATATAGTTCGGCGACTGGTTCGCTTGAGCGAGCATCGCGGTCCCCGCCTGAGCAAGTACGGTCGCCCTCGCAAGATTGGCTGACTCCGCGGCGTAGTCAGTGTCCTCGATCGCGGATACGGCTTCGCTCAGGTTCTGCGATACATTCATTAGGTTAGACACCGTATGCTCAAGCCGGTTAACCATCGCGCCGGCATCTGCTCGCGCTTGCGCGAGCTTCGTGAGCGCCTCGTCGACAGCGATAGCAGCACTTCCAGCGTTACCCTGAGATAAGATATCTTTGAGACCTCCTGACACGGTTTGACCGAGATCTAAGGCTTGTGCGCCAAAGGTAATAGTGTTTCCGTTTTTAACAGGGTCCGATCCCACATAGAAATTAAACGACGTTGTCGAGGCTCCTGTGCCCCCTGTCAAACTCGTTGAACCCTGCGCTAATGTCACGCGATTGAAAGAGGATACGCTTGCGATGCGCGTAATCTCGGTTTTTAGCGCCGAATACTCATAGTTTGCGTTCGTTCGATCTGCTTCTTCATAAGTGCCATTCTTGACTTGGACCGCCAGCTCTCGCATTCTGATCAGCGCGGCCTCAATTTCCTGTGCGGCACCGTCATAGGTACTCACCAATGAAATTGCATCGTTAGTATTGCGAACAGCCTGATTCAGACTGCGGATTTCCGCTCGCATCTTTGCGGAGACCGCCATCCCGGCTGCATCATCTTTCGCGCTGTTGATACGTTTACCAGAAGCCAGACGCTCCATGGCCCGTTCGAGATCCCCACGGTTCTCCGTCAGGATTCTCGATGCGGTCAATGATGAGATATTGGTGTTGACTACGACTGCCATGGTATTTACCCTCTTTGCAGAAACTCAGCAGCCTAAAAAGGCCACAGTCTCA
>Ga0194116_10007594_pt1 | contig 11175 bp, 14 predicted proteins | sample TA2MahsurfametaG_4_FD_148617 | JGI IMG/M metagenome (GOLD analysis project Ga0194116, IMG submission 148617) | Freshwater microbial communities from Lake Tanganyika, Tanzania - TA2015008 Mahale S9 surface | ecosystem: Environmental > Aquatic > Freshwater > Lake | place: Tanzania: Lake... | reverse complement strand
CAGCCTCGCGGTCCACCACAACACTTATCACCGAGAACTATCAAAGCGGGATGTTGCCGCCGTAGCAGCACAGCTGATCGGGAAGTAGCAATTGCCGTTGCCATTGGTGGCAACGAGTGCTTGCAGACCAAAAAACTGCTGTAAATTTCCGGCATCAGAGGTCCTCACCTCACCAAAAGGGCGCTCCACGGAGTGGTCAGGAAACTGACCTAGTGGAAGCGGAGAACACCCAACCCTTTTGTGATGAGTGACCACCGATGAAAACCTTCTGATCGCTCGCCTAATCGGCGAGGTTCAGGATCTGAACGCCTCCGTGCGTCAACTGGTTGACCAGCTTCCTGCTCGCAACCAGACGTGGTTAGAGCCGCGTGAATTCGCGCGCCTATGTGGATGCAGCACACGCTCGCTGAGCAACTGGCGAACTCAAGGCCGTTTCCAGGACCACAGCTTGCGCAAGACAAAGCGCGGATGGCAATTCCATGCCACCCACGCTGCAATCGACCTCGAAAAGACCGGCCCAATACCGGTCGTACTAACCGAGGCAAGTGTTTAACACTAGAACAAGGAACATCCGCCTAGATGAGAGTGCATAACTAACGCATACCTCGCTATAGTTTTAGCGGGAGGATTCCTGAATGGATGCACTTTTGAGGCGACGGGATAGGGAGCGCTATCTTCCTGTGCAAGAACCGGTTTCGCTGCGTGTAAGTAAGCCGATGGCTGCGTCATTGGCAATTCTTGCGTTGCAGCATGGTTCAAGCACAAGTGAAATGTGCCGACTATTGATCGCTGCTGGCGCTGAAGCGCTGAACCTAGGCGACCTGGATACAGTCGCCTGAATCAAAACACGAGGAGGTAGAGCCGTTGTTTTCCAGGCTCCAGCTCTGCTTCCTCTCCCCATAAACAACTCCCAAGGAGGGGAGTGCTCATGATTGCTACTACTTTAGCCCCCGACCCGGGGGTGTCGTCCAGCGTGCTCACCCCAGAGCAGGCGGAGTGTCTCGCATTTGTTCACAAGCGGCTCCGCTCAACGAACGGGTCCTCGTTGGCGATAGAGGGATTTGCCGGCTGCGGCAAAACATTTCTGGTCGCCCACCACCTGATCCCTGAACTGCAAAAGCAGGGGCTCAGAGTCGCCGTATCTGCTTTTACGAATCGAGCCGTGAAGGTGGTGAAGGGCTACCTGAAAGATGCGGGCACGATAGACGTGATCAGCATGACCACCAGTGTTCTCCTGGGGTTTCGTGAGCTGCCTCCAGAAGGCAAAAAGCCTCCACGGTTCGAGAAGGTCAAACCATCGACCACCGAATTTTTCGATGTCGTGGTGGTCGATGAGGCATCCATGCTTCCCCCTGAGCACTTTGCGGCGCTGGAGCAGGAGGTGGAGTCGCGGTCTGGGAGAAGACCGTTGTGGATCATCTATGTAGGCGATCCTGCACAGCTGCCACCAGTTGGGATGCAGCCCGGGCGACTCAGCCCTGCCATGGAACTGCCAGAGCAGCGGGTTGCTCGGTTGACGACCGTGATGCGGACTGGTGGCGCGGTGCTCGATGCCGCAACAGCTGTACGGGAAACCAAGACTGGAGCAACGATTGGCTTCAGATGTGAGAGCAGTGGCGGGACGTCAGTGGTGGTGCACGACAACCGACAGGCTGCACGGCGAACTGCCAAGCAGCTGGTTGATCACCTCGGAGGTGAGTTTCGGATCTTGGCGTGGACCAACGATTGCGTCGACTCCTGGAATCGAATCTGCCGTAATCATGACCTCGGTGCTGATGCGCCGCCATTTGTGGTTGGCGAGCGATTGATTACCAGGGCACCGATCTGGGACTTTGAGGATATTGACGATCCCAAAGCGAGCTCGATTTGCTCCAACGGTACTGAGCTTGTAATCCTGGAGGCCAGACAACGTGAAGTCAGAGTGGTGCCAGGCGACGACGGCACCCAACGCTGCTGGGAGATCAAAGGTCAGTTCGACGAGCGCCGGCAGGTGGAGTTCTACGCCCTTGAGCAAGTGGACCTAGCGAACTACCAGAAGGCACTAGAGGTGTGGAAGACCCGGGCGATCAATGCCTCTGGCCTGGAAAGCAAGCATATCTGGCGTAAGTATTACTATCCCGCGCTGCGGCTTTGGGGGCACCTAGCTGGGCCGTGTTATGCGACCACTGTGCATCGGGCGCAAGGTGGTCAGTGGGACACCGTGCTGGTGGATTTAGCGGATGTGGATCGTGCGCGGAGCTCAAGTGCCAATGAGCACCAAAAGCTGCTTTACACAGCGGTGACCCGGGCGCAGCGAGAGCTGCACATCATGGAGGCCTGATCATGAGCGCGGAAGAGTTCCTCCATTTGCTGGGCAAAGATCCGGCAGAAACATTTTTCCGGACAATCGCACCAAAGAACGGCTGTAACCGGAGCCGTGGAGGCCGGGATCTTCACGGATTTAACCTTGCTGCCCTACTGGCTGATAACCAGGCTGGAAGCTCGGTCTATTTCGTCACCGGGAATGCCAACCAGGGCAGTAGACGATCAGGTGCCGTTCAAGACGAGGATGTTCATGGGTGTCCCGCACTGTTTGTTGAGTGGGACCACAAGCCGATTGAATGGCAGGTAACAGCCTGGCAGGAGCTCAAACTGCCAGAGCCCACCGCCATGGTCTTTTCCGGTGGCAAGTCGGTACAGGCCTATTGGTCGATTGAGACGATGGAGCCGGGATCGTGGCGGATGCTCCAGCTTCGGCTCATTGATTATGCCGATGGCGACCGGGCATGTAAGAACCCATCTCGGGTGATGCGGCTTCCAGGATTTCGCTACGTCGAAAAATCCACCGGCACCATCACGGATAAGTACGCGGAGCTGATCCATCAGGGTGGCGCAGGGTACAGCAGCGCAGAGATTGAGGCTTGCCTTCCAGTGATGGAAGCGACGCAATCTGCGGTGAGATCTAAATCAGGGCCTAATGGTTCTAAACCAGGCAAGATCGGCCAGATGCACGCTCGGTCCGATCTGCCGTTGGTTCGCGAAATCCTTCGGGATGTGCTGCAGCCAGCAGATCGCTTCAGCGATTACGAGACCTGGCTGAGTGTTGGGATGATTTGTAGTGATACCAGCCAGAGGGCTGGTGATGACGAAGCGCTGCTGGATGCCTGGCTGCAATGGTCAAGGCAAATGCAGAACTTCGATGAATATGAGTGCATGTACAAGTGGCAGAGCTTCACCGCCAGTGGGCTATCCGAATACAACCTCAAAGTTGGATCATTAATCAAATACGTCAAAGAAAACGTGAACAACGAATGGAAAAAGACCAACCCCCGCCAACGCATCCAACGGAGCACCCACCATGGCTGACCATCTCATCAACGATCCGTTCCCCTACGGCTTCGACAACAAGGGAGGCGTCCAGGTCCCCACAGAGATTTCCGTAGGGGAATTGAGCCTCAAGCTGGACGATTATTTCGGAGGTCGGATCAAGTACAACTTGGTGAAATCCAGGCCAGAACTGGATGGAAAAGAGATTAAGGATGAACAACTTCAGCATCTTTATGTGGCGCTGAGCGAATTTGGCTGGACTATTGGCAAGGTTGCTGCTCGTGATGCCTGGATGTCGCTGGCATTTAAGAATGAATACAACCCGGTGGTGGAGTATTTGGAGGGTTTGGTGGTGGATGAAGCGGTGGTGCCGGTGGAATTGGATGAGATTGCGAGGGAGTATTTGGGGGCTACGGGGCCGATTGATGGGGCCAAGGTGGCGGGGATGCTTATTGGCGCTGTTCAGAGGGCATATGAGCCCGGCAGCAAGTTCGATACCTGTCTCACACTAAAAGGGGAGCAGGGGGTCGGGAAGAGCTCGTTCTTTAAGGCGCTGGCTTCGCCTGATTGGTTTGTCGACACCATGCAGGAGAAGGAGTTAGATCTCAGAATGGTGATCCACAAGTGCTGGATCTATGAGCTGCAGGAGCTTGAATCCACCACAGGCAAGAGGGCAGAAGGCAAGGTAAAGGGCCTGCTAACGACTTCGGTTGATACGTTCAAAAAGCCGTATGGGTTTGGGATGGATGACCACCCCCGCCGATCGATCTTTGTGGCTTCGGTGAATCGGGATGACTTCCTCAGGGATTCGACCGGGAATCGACGGTTTTGGGTGGTGGATCTGCCGCACCGAAGCGAGCTGGGTGAGCGCGTTGATGTGGAGCGCGTGGAGCGGGAGCGTGATCGTATCTGGAAGGCTGCTGTGTTGGCCTACAAGGCTGGCAAGAAACCGATCCTGACCGTGATGGAGGAAATACAAAATACCGCTGATAACAAGGCCGTCACACAGGAAAACTGGTGTGTTGGTGTCCTAGATCAGTGGTTCAAGCTGCAGTACACCAACCCGGAAACACGCGATCGCACACACCTGCCAAAAGGTCACTTCATGATTGATGAGGCCATGGAGGCCGTTAGGCGGGGCGGCCACACAGCCACGGTGCAGCAGGTGTCTGATGCTCTGAAGGAGCTTGGGTGCTTCAAGTACAAACACCAGACCACGATCAAAGGGCAGAGATATCGGCTCTGGAAGGCACCGGAGGCGGAACCGCTCGGCAATGAAGAGCTGGAGCAGGCGGCGCGCAAAGGTGCCAATACCTGGGACTGAGCCAAGGCTGGGCCACCAGACCACCGCCGCCCACCACAGGGCGGCTTTTTTGTTGTGCGCCGGCCAACTACTCAGTCCTCTCGGACCCGCTCAGACCCAAATCTGGGGTCTTGAGAGCAACCAGATCCCCTGTGCCGGAAAGCTTTCGAAGCTCCCTCTCAGACTACTCACTACTTTTATCTATTTTGAAAAAGTAGTACGCCAGGGGGGGGGGGAGGAAAAGGGGAGTGAGAATTTGAGTTGCCTGAGTACACCTAGCGAGATCGACTGCGCTGCAGTGAATCTGGAGGATAGCGACCCTCTCAAGCCCCTCTGTCAAGTGTGAGTTGCCTTTGAGGGCTGAGAGCAGCAGCGCTGGCGATGGTGAGCGGTGCCGGTGGCAGCGGTTTCTGCCGCGCCCCAATTTCAGTAACTGGACCCCGCCCTATTGCGAGCTATTCTCAATAAGGGATCAGTTATGCGGATGGTTCTTCTCAATCCGGGGCAAAAGATCAGCCGTGCCAGGGAGCAGCGGGTCGTCAACGTCGTGGCGCCCCTGGTCGCGCAGGGCTGCAGCATCGACCAGATCGCCTCAGTGGTTGGCTATTCGCGGGTCATGGCCGGCAAGGACGCGGAGCTGGTGCGGGACTGGTGGCAGGAAGCCGCATCCCAAACCGCAGAGCGCTGGCGCGGCACCTGCCTTGGCCGTCACGAACACCTTTACCGCGAAGCGCTGGCCGGCTGGGAGGAGAGCAAGAGATCTGGCAGCCCCAACGGCAGGATGCTTGATACTGCCGGCCGCCAACTGGAAGCCATCGGCAAACTGCTGGGGCTGGCCGTGGACGTCACCATGATCCAGAACAACGTCCACGTAGGGGCCGCCAGCGAGACCGTGAACGCCCTGGCGCCACTAGATGTCGAGTCCTACGCGGCGATGCTGGAGAACGGCTCTCTGGGGGCTCTCAACAGCGTCCCGCCAATCACCGCCGCCTCTGACGGAACGACCAGAACTCCTTCACCACGCGGCGATGGAGCGGAGTGACATCCACCATCTGCTCTCTCGCTGGAACATCCAGGTCAATGCCAGATCGCTGAGCCTCCTTCCGCAGCTGGCGCAACACCGGTATTAACGCCAGCGCGGTGATGAGGCTGATCATCAGCAGCACCGGCAGGATGCTGATGGTCAAGCTGACGAACGCTGCTATTGCAACGGCCTGACCGGCGATGGCCAGCCACTTGGGGCGGCTCTTACCAGTTAGCGACTTCATCCGCCCACCGTACGAGGGGGCACCCGTTAGCCCAAACACTCCAGCGCGGCCCGTTCATCGGCACTGGTGACGTCGATGTATCGACTCAACTGCTCCAAGGAGCGGTGGCCGGTGAACCTGCACACCGTCTTGAGGCTGGCGCCCTTGTGCGCCATGGTCGTCGCCAAGCTCCGCCTAAAGGTATGGAGGCTGCAGCCTGAGGGCATACATGCCGCATTCACAGCCAGCCGCAACGCCCGGTCAGCTGCTTGCCTCGTGAGGGGTTCATTCACCCAGCGGCCAGGGAAAAGCCAATCACGGCTGCTTGGTTCACGTCCGTGCCGGGCCGCCCATTCACCTCGATAAATCTCAAGCTCCTGGTGCAGCCGAGATGCGATCAGGGGCTCCCTGGTGGATCGGGTCTTGGTGGTTGCTTTCACGAACACGATGCGGTCGTGGTGGATGGCCCCCCACTTCAGGGCCAGGGTCTCGCTCACCCGGCTGCCGGTCCACCGCATCACCGCCCACAATGCCCGGTGATCTGGACCCGGTGCAGCATCCAAAAGGCGATCGAGTTGATCTGGAGTGAGTGTGGTGGCCTGGCCGGATCCACATGTTTTTGGCATTGGTGATTCCTGATTGATTTGACGTTTCGGTTGAAATGACAAGTGCCCTGCAACAGCAAGGGCGTTGGTCGCCCAACACCCCCACCGCAAAAACGACAACTCAGCTGTAGTAAGGAGCGACCGGCTCAACTCGAACTGCGAATGGCACATCTGCCAGACGCGCCACGTAGCAGCCAAGCCGCTCCGACCACACCGGCTCGGATTCCTGCCACAAAATCTGCCTCAGCTCGCTGGTGGGATGGCTGCTGTATCCGACGCCGAGCCGGTCATTGGCAGCCTGAAGCTCTGGATGCTCGGCATCCGCCAGGTAGTTGATGATGGCAGGGTTGATCGGAGAGGCGAACCAACCACACACCCAATCCAGGAACCCGGATTCGGCGAGGCAATCAACCCGGAACACTGCGGCGGGACCGTAATTGCCACGCACATCACCACCTAGGTGGGTCTCAACAACCACAAAAACATCCTGCGCCCACAACCAGTCGGAGCAATCGACTGGCGCGAACACACTGAAAACGAAATTGGAGCTGAAATCGTTGTCGTGGTTGTAAGTGTTGTCGCGGTGAACGTGTTCGTAGGTGTTGTGGGTCAGCCGAGCGAACCATCGCAAGAGAGCGGGTTCGTGATCGCTAGCCCAGTGGTTGTCGAGGTGCTCCGCCAGGTGTTCTGGCAGATCAAGTGCATCGCCCAGCGATGCTGCGATGTGGCCTGCAGTGTCGAGCTGAGGGCAATCCCACCAATGGGGATCAACGCTCACCAGCTCGCACCGCGACGCGGCGAGAGTTTGCATGGATCTTGCTAGTTGAATGCCGCCGGTATTTCAACCCCGGCGACCATTACTCTAGCACAAAAACGACAACTTGCGAGGTAGAAGAAGGGGGGATGGGTTCGAGTTTGGTTGCGCCATAAGCACTCCTAACCAATCCAGATATGCAGTACCCAAAAATAGCTTTGCCAAAGCCTCTGTTACTGTTACACACCTCCAGGGGGCAGTGGTTCAATCCAGGATCACCTACAGAAGAGCTGGTGATTTTTTCTGGTCCCTGATGGATAATGGCGTAGACATTTACTAGTTCAATGCGGGAAGTAAAACAAGAGCCTGTGTTTGAGATCGGTCTTTTGCTTCGATCTGCATCACTGGCAGGTATTAACACACGGGATATTCCCAGCAATGCCAATCCGTGGACCTGGAAGGATCCGAGGGCACTGAGTTGGCAGTCTGCCGTTCGCAGCCTGTCTCCGGTGCTGGCGCAGGACGCTGAGATCTACTGGGGCGAGCCGCTCAGCTTGGCGCTCCAGGCCGCAGTGGAGGGGCAAGGCGAATGGACGCCAGAGCTTGATCAGGAGTTTGCAGCTAAGCGGCCCCACCAGCGGGAGGAACGCCGAGAAGCAGCGGTTAAAGCAGCACTGGATGGCATGGCAGCCAACCTGGCAGCCGAGCGGGAGGCCCGTGCAGCACGCACACCAACACCAGAGCAACTGAAGGCCCAGCTGATCGCAAGCCGCAATGCGGCCAATGCCTCCTTGGCCCAACAGCACTACAGCGGAGAAGCCTGATGGCCAGCCCCAGCAGCTACGAACTCGTTAACAGCGCCAAGACCAGCGCCAACAGCCTGGCCGGCTGCCTCACCAACCAGATCCGCCAGATCGAGCAGCTCAATAGCTGGAGCAGCAACCGCGACCTACGCCATTGGCACAGGCAATTCAGCGAAGCCAGGCTGCTTCTCACCGCCAGACCACCCGCTCGGGTAGATCGCAACGCCCCCACCGAACTACCGGATGACGACAACGCCACCTGGCTGGAGCTGATCGGCGCCCAATGACGATCAGCCCCCTGAAAGGCGGAAGCAGCCTGGTGCGCAAACGGAATCCACCCAAGCAAGACGACCGCCGCTTCAACCACAACAAGCAAGTATCGGCACCACCACCAGTCGGCCCGAAGCGACTTGAACCGTTGCCATGGCAGCGGGCACTGCTGTCAGTGCCGGATGAGTTCGACGTTCTGCTGAGCGGGGGCCGTGGTGGAGGCAAAAGCACCGGCTTGGTACTTCTCATGCTGCGGGATGTACTTCGCTTCGGACGTGGCTTCAACGGCGCATTGGTTCGCCGCGACCTAGCCGGCCTGCGCAAACTCCAACGGGAGATCGAGGATCAGATCGCCGTCACGCCGGAGCTGGCTGGCAGCCACTTCGTCACCAGCGCCAAGGAGTTCCGCTTCTCAAACGGCGCAACGTTGTTCGCGCACTATTTGAAAGATGAACAATCCTTCAGCCGTTTCCAGGGGCAAGACCTGACCCACTGCTACATCGACGAATCCGGCCAGATCGCCGATCCGGCTCCGATCCTCCGCTTGCGCAGCTCCATGCGCACCACCATGCCGGGGCTCACGCCCCGCATGATCCTCACCTGCAATCCCAACAACGCCGGCAGCTATTGGCACTACGAAAATTTTGTCTCGCGGATGGTGCCGTGGCAGCCGACCTACATCGAGCTGTTTCAGAAACAGTGTGTGCTGGTGCACAGCACCCTCTTCGACAACCCTCACATCGTCGATCGGGACAGCTACATCAGCTCCCTCAAGGCGAGCTGCAACTTCGACGAGGCAAAGATCCAGTCGGAGATCTACGGCAGCTGGGGAGCCGTCTCAGGCAGTTTCTTCTCTCATGTGTGGGACAAGAACCGGATCATGGTGGCGGACTGGGACGGCGTGCCCACCTGGGCTGAGGGCTACGACGACTTCAACCTGTGGATGGGTTTGGACTGGGGGACCAGAAGCCCCAGCTCGCTGCTTCTGGCGTACCGCTGCCCGGTGCCGACTTGGTGGAAGGGCAAATTGATTGGAGCTGGGTCGATCGTGCTGGTGGATGAGCACTACACCTGCAGCAGCACCGCTGACGGCACCAGGCAGTGGAACAACGGCGACCGCGAGCTAACCACCAGCAAGATGGCCAAGGCGGCCAAAGAGCTGTGCCTGCGGAACGGCATCACGATTGACCGAGTACCCCTGCGGCATCGCATCGCAGACGCGGCGATTGGAGCTGAAACTGGCAGCGACACTGGCAGCATCGGCGCCCAGCTCAAGCGCCACGGCGCAGGCTTCGTGGCCGGCCCCAAGGGCAAACGAGCACCTGGCTGGCAGCTGATGGCACGGATGCTGGAAGCAGCCGGCGATCCAACTGCTGCTGGGCTCTACGCCACCCCAAAGGTCGAGTCGTTCTGGGCGACGGTGCCAGGGCTGCAATACGCGCAACACGACCCCGAGGATCTGGACACAACTGGACCGGATCACACCGCCGACGCCTGCAAATATCTGCTGGTAGCCGCCCAAGACCCTCGCTACAGCTACCGGGCTGGCAGCACCGACTACCGGGTGTGGTGAACAGATGGAATGCACATACAGCAGGGAGGAGCCGCAGGTCGGGGACTGGGTGCTGGTCGAGCTCCCTCGAAGCCGCTGGGACCACCGGCAGGGCATCCTCCGCGAGATCCGCCAAGAACCAGGCGAGCCGAGCCAGGGCTTCGTCTACCTGAGCTGCATGCTGGTGCGCTTCCCAATGAGCAACCTGCGCAGGGCCTAAGTTGTCGGCGGGGTTGGGGTGAACCGCAAGGAGCCCACCTCCAGCACAGCGCCGCTAGTCGCCCTGCCGGAGATTTCACAGCCCCTCTAAGTGTTTGCGGAAAAACCGTCCGAGCAGTCGCCGCTTTCCCTCCTGAGCGCTGATCGCGCTCCGTTCGGTCTGGTTTTCAGGGATTCAGCGGCTCAGAACACCAGATTTCAGGAGGTTTGCCCTGCTGGGGCTGCCTGATCACTGCTCGAACTCAGGGCCAGGCGCTGTTAAGCCAACGGCGCGGAGGCGTCGAGCTGGAGAGCGCCATGGTGGTGGTGGTGGTGGTGCTTATGGGTTTTGCTCTTGCCGGCTTTCTTCTTGGCTTTGCTGATCCACTGCTGCTGCACCTCGGCCTGAGCGGAGAGTTCAGCGCCGACCGGCGGTAACGCCATGACCACCAAAAGCGCCATCAGTAACCGAAGGGGCCGAAGCATCAGGGCACGCAAAAAGAACAGCATCATTCAATCACTGCTTTCAGGGGCTGACAACCACTGGCGCACCAAATGATCCAACTCACGACCGGCACTGGTCACAGCAAAGGATCAAACCAATTGGATATCAGAAGCGATCAGATACACACCCGGATCAAATCGAGCCAATAAGCCACCATCGGCGCCCGCGCGACATCGCCGTGTCGGCAGCAACTTGGCTAGGCCAGCCGCTGCAGCCAGGGCGGCAGCCGATCACCCCAGTGCTCCAGCGCCAGCACCGCCAGCAGCAGCAGCGCCAAAGGGATGCCGATGGCCTGAACCAGCTCGCGCAGCATCGTTTCTGCCAGCAGCCATCTGCACCGTATTCATGCGGGAGGAAGCTACGGCTGACAACCCAGCCAGCTTTCGCCACGACAGGTGCAAGCACTGAGGCCGAGTGGCGATGGGTTCCCCCGCATGACGATGAAAAAGCCTCCGCCGTAGCTGAGGCTCGATGAAACCTGTTCTGCCAACCTCAGAACAGCCCGTTCAGCCATTGACGCGCGGCAGGAGTGCAGCTGTCGGGCAGGGAGAAGTGGTCATCGTTGGGGTATTCGATGGTCTTGATGCTGCCGCCCAACTGCTGCACCATGGCTGCATAGGCGGTCTGCCAAG
>Ga0194116_10007593_pt1 | contig 11176 bp, 10 predicted proteins | sample TA2MahsurfametaG_4_FD_148617 | JGI IMG/M metagenome (GOLD analysis project Ga0194116, IMG submission 148617) | Freshwater microbial communities from Lake Tanganyika, Tanzania - TA2015008 Mahale S9 surface | ecosystem: Environmental > Aquatic > Freshwater > Lake | place: Tanzania: Lake... | reverse complement strand
TACATTTGTCGTATATTTCAATCGGGTAGATGTACCTTGTTTTCAATATTTCAATTGCCTTTTCTCGTAGTGCTGGTTTTGAATTTATTTTATCTATTGGGTCTATTGTGTCTATTGTGTCACTACTGCCGCCACCGGATATGGATGTACAAAAATCTCTCAGTTTTTCCATAGTGAATGTTTTGATTATCTTTGAAATGTAGGTTGGTTTTTCATCGAACACTTGTCGCAATGCAATGTCTGGGGCAGTTTTATAATGTCGTTTGCATGTATACTGCGTACCGGCGATACTACGGTATGCATAACACGGTTTCAATTTACATCCAGGTTTTGTAGTGCATACGTGCTGGGGCGGTTGCGTTTTTGCGGGAACCGGTTCATTCAAGTTAATCGTGTCCCATTTCAAAATTTCAACTTCTCCGGCAATTCGTAATAAACAAAACGAGAGATTTTTTATACCTACATCAATACTTAATACGGTTGTCATTGATTTAAAAATTTAAATATACCATATACCCCTAATATATGTATATAGTATTTAAACGTTTTTGAATTTGATTTTGACTTCTTTGATTTTGATGTTTACACAGTCTTTCGTTGAATCGGAATTTCTTTAATAAACGCATTATTACTTGGGCATTCAATTTCAACCGGGTCATAATCAAAACAATTATTTGTTCCATCCTTGAATTGAAACTCTTTGCTATTTTCAGGGGTTGGGTACACCACGATAACATGCGGTGCAGGAGCAATTACGTAAACATAAAACAACCCGACCGCAAGGCTTATTAAAAATACTGGAAACGAAATGTATTCAAACATCGGGTTTCGTTTTTTATTTATTTGTCTATATATTAACAAATATTAACAAGTATTAAGAATAAATATTAAAAGAATATAAAAAAAAAATAGTACATATTGTATAAAACCTTTGACCCCCCTCTCCTCTCTTTCTCTCTCTCAAATGCAAACAATTCGTATTCCTAACCCTAACCCACGCACCTCCCCTGCTGGGTTTTCCGGTTCATTTGGTGCCAATAACGAAGGGTACAGCGGCTCTGGCCGTGTTACTGTTGGCGGTCCAAACCGAAGCGTCTTTGCTGAAGGCCAAGTCAGCGGCGGATGGTCCGGAAGACCAAGCTTTGGCGGAATGGTTGGCGGAACCATTCGTTTTTGAATGAATAAATAAAAAAATCAATAAATAAATAAATAAATAAATAAATACAAACATACAAGAAAACGTGTATAAATAGATGTATATGTATATACGTATAAATTAACATGTCCGCCATTCCGAGCGTTCCAAACCTATTAACCGCTGCCAATCCAGATAAACTGGGGACAGTTGTTATAGCAACTACAAACACTACCACAAACACTACCACAAACACTACCACAAACACTACCACAAACACGCATACAGACGCAGCATTGAATACATATGCAGATGCACTTTTAAACTCTGTCAAGGATATAACATTTAACCTGGTGTTACACATACCTGGACTCCGAGCCAAGTTGACCGACATATTAAATCATCCTAATATGGTTATAAATGAGATACGTAAAATATATGATGAAATACAGTCTAAAATACCTGAATCCGAAATGAGTAAAATTAGAAACTACGTTGCAGTAGACGCGTCTCGTACCACACTTACTACCATTTTACAAAAGTCGTTTCAGGAGATAATGGCTGACGGAAAAATAGATATCAGCGATGCTACCCATTTTTTGAACCTTATTTTTAATATTATTACGATGTTCAATGAGTCATCGCACAACAGTACACTATCTATATCCAGCGAGGCGGTTATGTTTTTTCTTTACTTTGTTATCAAATGTGTTCTTGTGTTGTGTTTGAATGGAGAAGAAGAAACCGTTGCTGTTGGACTACTCGACACGGGATTCAAACTGGTTTCCATAAGTGTTATGCCACTGACAAAAGTAAAGTGCTCATATTCGTGTAATCCGTTTCAATGTTGGAATAAAAAATAACGACCTACTATGAAAGAGGTACTACCATATCGCTTAACGAAATTGGTACGCGGTTAACGCGTTTTCGCCAAATGTTATTATTTATACCATAATCCTCATCCGGGACAACTTCACTCGCTGAATATTTTAATTTTTCTTGCATTTCAAGTAACTTAGTCAGTCTGTCAATATAGACAGTTTTTACTGTGTCTTGAACCACATTATCAGTTACTTGAATTGCTCCAGACGAAGATGATAGGTTGGTTTTGATTGCATTGATTGCATCTGAAATTGCATCGTTTACGCCTTGTATCTGTTTTAACTTATCGTCATTTGAAATGATGTCATAGTACTTCATTCGCAGTTTGTCGTATGCATCAAATGCTTTTTTCATACGTGACTCGAGTTTATTGAATGCACTGATAGTGTCGTCATTGGAAGCGTATCCAAACAATAAATTCAGCTTCAAATGAATGATTTCTTCTTTTACCATATCCACTTCTTTTTTTGCGTCGTTCATTCGGGTTTCAATGTTTTCAAACACGGGTCGGCGAATCACTTGGTTGGCTTCACAGTTGGGGTTGGTATTACATTCGATACGAAGTTCGTCTTTGGTACTTGAAAACGTCATACCCGGATTTCCGCATATTGTGCATTTACCCATACGAATTTGTTTACGCTGGGTTTTATCAAGAATTCGCCCTCGGGCTTTTCTGCGTTCTAAAATTTGATTTATACCATCTTCAAATTCTTTTTTCGTTTTGTAAAATGTTACGACATTTCGACGAAATTCGTCCATCAAAAGTTGCTCGTGCTGAATAGATGAAGTCATGGCTGTCTGTTATACTTAGTTTATATGTTATGTATTAACTTTAATTTTTATAATACTTATTTTATTTTATATAGAAAGTGTTTTTACATTTTGAATCGCTGAAATATAATTATTAATTATTACTACCGCCTTACCGCCTTACGCGGGTACGTCGGTACTTGTGCTTGTATTTTCTACTTCTAGTAGAAGTGGACTTCTTCAAACGTTTTGAACCACCCTTAGGACTTCTTGACTGTTTTGCTAGTTTCATATGACTGTCGAGCATTTCATTCAATGCCGCATTTTCATTTTTAAGTTTAGATATTTCGGATTGTAATGTTTCTCTAAATTCCAACGGATGGTCATCCATTTCTAATGGAGGAGCTGAAGGAGGAGACGGAGGAGGAGATGGAGGAGGAGGAGGAGGAAGCTTTTCAGTCATTCGAGTGTTCAAAAATTTTATGAACTCATCTGTTGTTGGAAATCGTCCAACACCATCACTTTGCACCCATTGGTCTAATAGTTCAGATGATAAATATGCGCACACTGGTGAATGTTGTCCTGAATTCCTTTCAACAACATCACATGACAATTGCAGCATATTCAATTCAGACTCGTGTTTATTGCTTTGAGGAATGCTAGAAACTCCATGAACATTATGTGTTAAAACAAATTGGGATATGATTCCAAACACGATTCCATCAAGTGTGCTTGCTCTTCCTCCATTAGAGTATTTCTTTGTCAGGTTTTGCATGTTAGGGTCTTTTGTGATTTCAACATGAAATAATGTTAACCATTTTAACAACATGGGTTCACCTAAATTGGGTTTAAATGAATATCCGCCCCCACATTCTGCAAGCAAATTGCGCATTTTTTTCTCATATCCGTCAGCTCCCAATATAGCACCCTGCATTTTGGCGATTGCTTTTGGTGTTATTTTTCCTTCATGAATCAATACATCGGCCCACAATTTCAAAACTCGTGAATGATATCGGTTGATTTGCATTTCAAATCCTCTGAAAATGTTTGGATAATCATGAGGCCAATCTCGGTACACTGCATATTCGATTTGTTCACATTGCCATTTATTTGAGCCCAAGAATCCTGATTGTGTGTATGACTCTTCAGTCTCACACAATGCAGTTAAAAATTTATCTATAAATTCTACACAAACATCAAAATTAGTCAATGCATCCTTAACTTCTTGCGACGTGTATATTTCTCTTATTTTGTAAATCGTTTGTAATATGAACTGAGCAATACAACTAAGTCCAGGTTTAGACCTGTTATATTCAGTGCTTATAAATGGCATACTAAACATTGCAAATGCACGAATAATTGCTCTTCGCATTCTTTCCATGTCTTCAGGATTGAATATTTTAGAATGTTCATTCACAAATCCAATCAAGTCTTCTTCTAATTTTTCTGGTTTTTTGGTTATAATATTCTTTATAATAAGGTTCATACCCCGCATGTCCCCAGGTGCTTGGATTTTGCCTAATACCCAATATGGTGTTCCATTATATGGTATTCTATTCAATGGTATTCTATTCATGGTTTAATTAATATCTGCTTAGCTTATATTTAATGAAAAGATATTTATTCAAAGTAAAAATGAAAATAAAAACAACTAAAATAATAATGAGTTATGTTATACGCATACGCATATAAAACATAACACAAGCTAAACAAATGCTGTTCACATATTCTGTACGAAACGGACCAAATGTGTCAACTGTAAAAACTGTAAATTTGAATTTGAATTTGAACACGAAAACGAGAGCTCCAACCGTTTTTGATGGAATTCGTAATTTGCACTATATCGCACAGTCAACCCGGTCAGGGTGTTCAACGTGCGGCGGATGAATCATTTACTTCTTCTTATTCTTTGTATTCTTCAAGCATTTTATCAAGTTCCGCCTGGTCATAGTGAGGTTTTGATGTAGCAGAAGAAGCAAGTATACTGTTTATTTTTCTAAGTTCAGCGTTAAATTTAGCTGCTTGTGTGGTTCGAAGGTTGCCCGGTTTTTTTGCACGCCGTGTAAAAGTATTAGAAGTAGGTCTACTTTTTGGAGGTGACTGAGAAGGACGTCTAAACAAAGGTGATGGCGGGTGTGGCGAAACATGAATAGGTGAATGTTCAGGACTTGGATTTAGCACTTCTGGTAACGGCGGTAATTTTTTATCTTTTAAATGCGGTGGTAAATGTGGATTTGGTAATTTTTTATCTTTTAAATACGGTGGTATATGTCCACCACGCGTTTTACGCCGGTAAACTTTGCGTTTTTGATGCTTTATTCGTTTTGTTCGAACCATGGTCGAGGGAATGAGGGAGTAATATATACATATTATAAAAAAATTATTTGAATGACATTACATACAAACTTTTATTTAGCGCACCAAGTATTTCATCGCGTATGTTCAGCAAGTCGCTATTTTTTTTACCGTCAAACCTCGACGTAAATCCTATCAGTACCTGTTTATATTCTTCTATTTTTCGACTAAATTCTTCTTTTGACGCACAATCGTATATTTTTACATTGGTTCTTGGAAGCGTGGCTCGAACTCCGCCTTTATGTCCAATCATTACTTCAACAAATTCATCAACGTACTTGTTCAAGTCTTCATACAATTCATCCGTCGCTTTATGAGTTGCGTAATTCATTGTTTTCCAATGGTACAATTTCACAGTTGTCAACATATTCATAAAAAATAATATTACATCACCACTTGTATTTAACTGTCGAGAGGAATGGTGTTGGTTTGTCTCTGCGTATGTGTCGTGTTTATTTGTATAGCGTTCACGTCTAGGATACGGAGTCGGTGTTCGTGACTGCGCTCTTTTTCGGCTATGTACTTGCGGCGTTTGCGACTGATTTCTCGATTCACTGAATACAATTGGGGTTAAAGATTCTGTACGTACGGTTTTTATTGTGGGTGGCCTTGTATTGTGTGTGGCGGGTGTTTCGTCAATTTCTTCTATTTTGAATCGAATATTTTGTTTTTTATCATTTTTTTTATAGTTTTTTAAAGTGTTCGCATGTTTATGCTTGCGACTATTACGCTTGTGACTACTACGCTTACGACCATAACGGCGGTTTAAACCACGCAGTTTACGCGAAAGTCCAAAAAACATAATAATGTTTAATTTATTAAATTCTTTAAAAGCTATAATGTATGTGTATATTAAAATATGCGACTACGCAGAACATAATTCACACTCTGTCGTATCAGTCGTATCCGTAACACTTGTGCTCGTATTTGTAGTTGTATTCATATTCGTACTTGTGCCCGTATTTGTACTTGTGCTTGATGTATCAGCCGCAACTGTGAACTGCTGCGCCTGATGTTTTGCTTTTCTCCTTAAGTAATATATTCCCGTCTTCAACCCTTTTTTCCACGCATAAAAATGCATGGATGTCAACAAGTTGTAGTTGGGGTCCTCCACCCACAAGTTCAAGCTCTGGCTTTGGCACACAAATGGGGCCCTGTCCACCGACATGTCGATTAAATGCTTCATCGGAATTTCCCAAACCGTGCGGTACTTGTTTTTCAGGTGCTCGTCGAATCCGGGAATAGTCAAGTGTTGCACACTGCCTTTGTTTTTCACAATAGACTGCTTTACTTGCTCATTCCACGCGCCAAGCTCGACCAGGTCCGCCATCAGGTACCGGTTCACCATGATGAATTCGCCTGCAAGCGTCCGGCGCGTGTAAATATTACTAGTAATCGGTTCAAAACATTCATTGTTTCCTAGAATTTGCGACGTGCTCGCAGTTGGCATTAGCGCCACAAGCAGCGAATTGCGAATACCGTATCTGCAAATGTCTTTTTTCAAACCGTCCCAGTCATATCGGCCCGGAGTTGGAGTCACGTTCCACATATCAAACTGCAGGATGCCCTTGGAAGCAGGTGACCCTTCAAAACTGTCGTATGCGCCGACAGTTTCAGGTAAATTGTTCATAAAACCGTCAACATGTACACGCGCCATTTCTTCGTAGCGTTCTCGTGCAATTTGCATGGATGTTTCAAGGGCAGCGTAATACATGGTTTCAAAAATAAGCCGATTCAGTTCACACGCTTTGTCGCTGTAAAAAGCAACATTCATCATCAAAAATACGTCGGCAAGGCCTTGTACTCCGATACCGATTGGTCGATGTTTCAAGTTGCTCGTTTTGGTTTTCGCGGTGGGATAAAAGTTGATGTCAATTACTCGGTTCAAATTCCGCGTAACCGTTGCTACCGCTTTGCGCAAGTACTCATAATCAAAAAATGGGGCAGTACCATTCCCATTACAGCAAACAAACCGATTTAGCGCAATACTGGCAAGGTTGCACACCGCGGTTTCATTCTTGTCCGAATACTCAATGATTTCGGCACACAAGTTGCTGCTGCAAATAGTTCCCAGGTTTTGCTGGTTCGATTTTGCATTTGCGGCGTCCTTGTACAACAAGTATGGCGTCCCCGTTTCCATTTGACTGTCCAGCACTTTCAACCAAATGTCTCGCGCTTGCACGCGTTTTTTTTGTTTGCCAGCTGCTTCATACCGCATGTAAAGTTCTGCGAAAGCGTCGCCATGAGTCTCGTATAAGCCAGGACATTCGTCGGGGCAAAACAGGCACCATGTTTCGTTTGCCATGACGCGTTGCATGAACAAATCCGGAATCCACAGCGCATAAAACAGGTCGCGCGCTTTACTTTCTTCGTCCCCGTGGTTTTTTTTCATATCCAGAAAACCTTCAATGTCAGGATGCCACGGCTCAACATAGACTGCAAAGCTGCCGTTTCGTTTTCCTCCCTGGTCAATGTAGCGCGCCGTATTGTTGAACACGCGCAGCATGGGCACAAGTCCGTTCGACACGCCGGCCGTACCGCGAATGAAACTTCCCGTGGACCGGATATTGTGCACGTGCAGACCAATACCGCCGGCGTACTTGGAAATAATTGCGCACTCTTTCAACGTGTCGAAAATACCCTCAATGCTGTCCTGTTCCATGGCCACCAAGTAGCACGAACTCAGCTGGCATCGCGGAGTCCCTGCGTTGAACAGGGTAGGCGTGGCGTGAGTAAAGTACTTCATCGACAGCATGTAGTACGTCTCTTGAATCCGATTCAAACACTCGCGAACACTTTCTTCACTGGACATGGACCTGTCGCAGTACTCGTCCAGCGTAGATTTCGGTACGTGTATTCCCAGAGCCACGCGCATCCACATGTGCTGCGGACGTTCCAGAATGATGCCACCGGACCCCTTCATGAGGTAGGCTCGTTCAAGCGTTTTGAAACCAAAGTAGTCGATTTCAAAGTCGCGTTCATATTGAATCATTGCATTCAGTGCATCCCCGTGTTCACTTACAAACTGGTACAATTCATCGGACACCAAGTGCGTGCATATTCCGTTGGAATCGGTGTAGTTGTACAACAAATGGATGATGTGTTTAAAATTGGAGCTTGTGAGTTTTTGATGGTTGGACACGATGATTCTTCCGGCCAGTGTCAAGTAATCTGGGTGCGTGGTTGCCATAGTAGCACATTGTTCAGCAGTGAGCTCATCAATTTTGGTGGTGCGAATGCGGTCGTGCAGCTGGTCAATGACCTTCATCCCAAGTAGCGTATAATTTACGCCATTCAGCTTCGATTTTTTTGGGTCGAGCACCCCAATATTTTTAATACGATTCAAGATTTTATCAAAAGACACCGCCTGCAAAGACTCGTCTCGTTTTATAACCCACATGTCCTGGTCCATGCAGGTCTCGGGGTCCATTGTTGAATATGTGAATGTGTTTGTGAATATACTACTTCTACTATTACTATTTTTGCTTTTTGTTTTATTTCATTTTTTTACTTATTATTTATTTTATGTTGTTATTTATACATAAAAACCATAAACCCAAACCATATAAAACGATAAACACATATTATAATACTTTGGTATATCATGTCGAAAAATAGATACAGCACTCCGGAACCGCAAGTTCCAGACTGTCAGGACTGGACACCAGTCAGTATGACCAAACGGAGGTCCGCGCCGTCTGCGCAGACTGCTGCTGCATCAGTGCAGGTGCAGCAGGTATCCTCATCATCGGGGTCAGCATCTGCAGTGGTTGCTTCAATCTCCAAGCCCGTTTCTGACGACACTAAAAAAACAAAGTACATCGCCAAAGCAACTTCGGACGCGGTGCGCGTTTCGCGATGTGAAAAAAAACTGACCCAAAAAGAGCTGGCCCAAAAGTGTAACATGGACGTGTCCATTATTTCCGAAATTGAGCGCGGCACCTGCGTGTACAACGCCGCCCATGTTAACAAGATTCAGTCGGTACTGGGCGTGAAAATTCCTAGGGCGTAGTTAAGTTAACAAAAACTGTAAACAAGCGGAATTGCAACGCAAGACCCTAGAATGAATCCAGCAACGTACCGATGTTTCATGGCTCTATACATTTCAAGCCACGCCTTGGCTTCTTCGCCGTTCGTAACGTGGTTCAACATGTAGTCGCTTTTTGGAGAAATGCAGTAATATGCTGACGAAACTAGGATTACAATTGCGAGCGACAGTGTAACCCGATGAAACATGTTGGTAATTTGCTTCGTGGGCGAAATGCGAAACAGAACAATGTAGGATGTAACGAGCCCCAAAATAAGGCCTTGAAAGTAAATCGTGCTTCGTTCTTTGACGATTCTACCGTACGCATCCAGCGACTCTTGTTTTAGTTTGGATATGTAGTCACTTGCAACGGGCTGCGCCGTCATTGTGTAAAAGGTGGCTCCTAAAAGACCAACCCCTACCGTTCCTGCTAAATAACAGCTGTTCATGATTGAAGTGTAATACGTGTATATTATGTATTATGTATGTATATTATACCGGGAAGAATTATTTTTTACGATTTGCATAGCAGGTTCCTCCGATGGCTACTCCTAAAATTCCAAAAACAACTTCAAGTATAACTGGCATAAAGTAAAATAAAGTCAAATAAAAACAACGACTATACTTTATGTATTTTAATTAATTTTCCTTTTCCTTTCCTTTGTATCAAAACTTGGGCGGAATGCGCAGCACAAGGTTACGCGCAATCTCATCGTGAATCTGGCCTAGAGAAATGGTAAAATTAAAGTTGGTATCTTTAAAGTCCACCAGTCGACCGTCATGGTACCGCATCGTTATTTTGAGCCGGCGCAGCTTATCCACCACGGGATTGAACTGCGAAATGTTGTACAAGTACATGTAACTGTTGGACGCTGAAAATCCGGTGCCTTCAGCATTCAGTGTCAACGGAATTTTAGCGAAGTATGAGTTCACGGTGCCATTATAGTCCGTACGAAGACCGTTTGTGGAACTGCGGTACGGCGCAATTTCATCGCACGAGTTCATTTTTTCGACTTCCATGTATATTGCAGTGTTGCCATAAATGTCCAAAATGTTGGGGGCCTTCACATAAAACAGTTTACCGCCCCTCGCCGTTTCTCCCGATATCCATAAGGTGGGTCGCAATGAACCAAAATGAAGCTCGTTTTCAATGACGGACGTGGCCCGATACGTCGCTTTAGCAAACCCCAAATAAAAAGGTAGCCCCCAGTTCATGCCGTAGTTCCACACCAGCGGCTGGTCGCATTTTGCATTTCGAACCAAAGGGTCAAGCGGGGAATTGTCAACATAATCTTCTTGTGTCGAAAACAACAGCTCAAAACCGTCGCGCGTATTTGCAAACCAAATTTGTTGCGTGACTGGGTCGTACTTGACACGGAAATACGGGTACAAAACGTCCTTGCTCACCGTTCGGAATATGCTGGACAAAGGTGCGGGGGGAGTCGGGTCAGTCGGGTCAACGTACTCGTCCCGTGTAATGAGGTAATTTGCAACACTACGGTTCATTTGATATTCGAGTTCGTTTGCCAGTTGCTCTGGACGGTAAAACCCTTCAGAAATTTCGGCTTTGTAAATGTTTCCTCGACCCGTGGATGGCGGAGGACCGTTGTTCATGTAATAATACGCCAAATCTTCTATTGCGTTTGGGTTGGTAAACTGTTCCGGAAACACTTTGAATGAAAACTTTGTGTTCTGGTACTCCCGGCTAAATGTGAAAGTCGTGGTTGTAATGTTGCATTCCACTAGCTGAATAGTGGAAACGCTAGTATACGTGGTTGGCAGCTGCACTTCAAACATGTTTGCGTTCGGCCATTGACGAATGTCTCTGTCTTCCGAATGAATCGTAATCAACTTCCTATCAAGCACAAACGTTTGCTCCCTAGGAATAAGTTGGTGCGAATTATTCAAGTTGAAGTTCAACTGACTTGTTGAAAACTTGCTTGCATACGTAGAAGCTGCCTTTTGTTCCATGATTAAAAGGTTATGATAATTCTTATAATTATTTATAATTATAACTATAAGATATA
>Ga0194116_10007590_pt1 | contig 11184 bp, 8 predicted proteins | sample TA2MahsurfametaG_4_FD_148617 | JGI IMG/M metagenome (GOLD analysis project Ga0194116, IMG submission 148617) | Freshwater microbial communities from Lake Tanganyika, Tanzania - TA2015008 Mahale S9 surface | ecosystem: Environmental > Aquatic > Freshwater > Lake | place: Tanzania: Lake Tanganyika... | reverse complement strand
ATTAATGTCCCAAGTTCGGCTGGTTGGCGGTTTTTCATTTTTTTAAGTGTAAAATGGTGCATATACCCACCAGAATTCATGGGGATATATTTGCAAAGATCGTTTTCTTTTCTTCCATTAACTTTTTTAATAGCTTTGTGGATAATATCTTCTATTTCTTTGAAGTTTTTCGTTTTTGCTTCGACCATTTCGTTTTGGTTGGAATTCATTTTTTTCCCTTGGTTCTTCATTGTGTCTAACTAAAAAATAAAACAACTATAATTTTTTCTTTATTCCGCTTCAAGCAAAATAGGTAAAATCTAAAATTGTTAATAACTCTTTGTAATGAGTGAAATTAAAAAACACTCAAAAAATTTGGTTCTTAGGTTTAACAGATAGTGTATTTATTTACAAAATTGAATTTTCACATAACTGATTTTTAATTGATCATGTTGTGTTGAGACTTCATTTTTTTAACAATAGAAAGATCTTATAAATAAAGATCGTTTTTATCAATAAAATTGAGAATAAAAAGCGATACAATTTAAATTATTGGGTTTTTCTCTAGACAAAAGAGAATTGATTTTGATATGTATTTTAAAAACAGATAGAATTAACAATAGAATTTCGTAATTTTATAGGTGTCTTGTGGGTAATTGGCTTGATCAGAAAGAATCAGCATCTCCGTTAAAAAAAGTTCGTTATATAATTGCTGTTGCTGCGGGTAAGGGTGGTGTTGGCAAATCGACTTTATCTGTGAACTTAGCCTTGTCTTTGAAAAAGAAAGGTTATAGCGTAGGACTGCTCGATGCTGATATTTATGGGCCATCTCTAGCAAAGATGCTTCCGGCGGAGACGGAGATTAGAAATTGTCCTAGAGATCCCTCGTTACTGATGCCATTCGAATCAAAGGGGATCAAAGCAATGTCGATTAGTTATTTGAGACCAGCTAGTGATCCAATGTCCGTTAGGGCTCCTATTGTAAATAATTTAATACTTCAATTTTTATTTCAAGTAGAATGGGGAGAACTTGATTATTTGATAATTGATATGCCTCCAGGAACCGGTGATATTCAATTAACAATTATGCAAAAAGTGGATATTTCAGGAGCTCTTATAGTAACAACACCTCAATCAGTAGCTCTTGCTGATGTAAGGAAGGCTGTGCAGATGTTCAATCAGATGAATGTTCCTATACTAGGTGTAGTAGAAAATATGAGCCATTTTGTTGAGCCTATTTCTAAAATCGTTTATTATCCCCTTGGTAAGGGAGGCGGAGAGAAGCTTTCAACTGAATTTGGTATGCCGTTTTTGGGAGAAATTCCTTTAGATGGGCAAATTTCAGCTGCTTCCGATCTTGGTCATTCTCTATTTGAGAGCAGTTTTTTTAGCCCAGCAGTACAGAGTTACGAAAAAATTTCTGGACATTTGTTAGATCATTTATATGCTCTGGAGAGATCCGAAAAAGAAGCATTAAAAGATTTCGAACTTATCTGGGAATTAAATAGACATGCTATCAAATAAAAATTTCGTTAAAAATATATACCAAAAGAATAACTACATATTTACTATTGAATGGATCGATGGTAAAATTTCTGATTACCGTCTAAGTGATCTTCAACGATTATGTTCATGCGCTAGATGTGTTGATGAGATAACAGGGGAGCGCCTTGTAAATCCCTCACAGGTACCCGATGATTTAACGGCTGTTAGGGTGTATAGTATGGGACGCTACGCATTAAAAATTGATTTTTCATCAGGATGCTCTCGTGGAGTTTATCCATATGAGTGGCTTAGACAATGGTCTTCTTAGGGATGAATATGTTTCAAATAGTTAAAAATCTACTTTTATCAGTTCTGATATTTATAACTCTTGGCTGTAGTAGGGAATCAAGGGCAGATAGAGAACGTTCAGAATCCTCTACAAAAAAAATCACAGTTCTTTCAACAATAGCGATGATTGATGATATAGTTGCAAGAATTGGAAAAGATAGAATAAATAGCAATTGTTTGATTTCAGGGGAAATAGATCCTCATAGCTATGAGCTTGTAAAAGGTGATGATGAGAAAATTTCAAGCGCAGATGTTGTCTTTTTTAATGGACTTAACCTAGAGCATGGCGCTAGTTTGTGTTATAAGCTTCAAAAACATAAAAGATCTATAGCCCTGGGTGATTATATCTATGAAAAATATCCAGACTACATACTAAAAACAGATAATTCATTAGATCCGCATATATGGATGGATATATCCCTTTGGGTAAATATTATAGATCCAATAACTCAGCAGCTTTCTCAAATAGACCCAGAGGGATCAGCATTTTATCAAACAAATGCAGCAGAATTAAAAAAAACCATGCTTGTTGCTCACGATAGGGTTTTTAATCATTTACAGGCAGTTTCAGAGAGTAAACGATATCTTGTCACCAGTCATGATGCATTCGGGTATTTTACAAGATCTTATCTTGCGACAGAGGAAGAGCGACTGAAGGGTACTTGGAAAAAGCGTTTTGCCGCTCCAGAAGGATTAGCCCCTGATGGACAGCTTAGCGTGAAAGATATTCAAAACATCATAGACCACCTTTTAAAATACAATATTTCAGTTGTATTTGCAGAATCAAATGTCAGCCAGGATTCTTTGAAAAAGATAGTTTCATCAAGCAAAGAAAAAAAACATAATGTAAACTTTTCATCAAAAGTATTATATGGAGATGCCATGGGATCTTATAATGACCCTGTGAATTCATATTTGGAAATGATAGAAAAAAATGCGTCTAGTTTGATCAATGAATGGCAAAAGTAATGGCACAATTAGAAACTCCTGCGTTGAGTGTTCATCATCTTTCAGTTTACTATGATGATACTCCAGTTCTTTGGGATATAAATTTTGAAGTTCCTGTAGGTAATATTGTAGGAATCATAGGTCCGAATGGCGCGGGAAAAAGTACGCTAATAAAATCAATCCTTCAAATGACAGATTGTTTATCTGGAAAAATTTCATTTCTAGGAACTACTCTAAAAAGAAAAAGAAAAAAAATTGCTTATGTTCCTCAAAGATCAACAGTCGACTGGGATTTTCCAATATCAGTTTTAGAAGTAGTCTTAATGGGTCTTTATCCTCAAAAAAACTTTTTTTCTTGGATAGGAGATCAGGATAAAAAAAAAGCATATCAAGTCCTAGAATCAGTGGGCATGAGGTCTTTTGCTGATAGGCAAATTAGTCAGTTGTCTGGTGGACAACAGCAGCGAGTTTTTCTAGCAAGAGCATTACTACAAGATGCTGATATTTATTTTATGGATGAGCCTTTTGCAGGTGTGGATATAGCAACAGAGCATTCTCTTATGCTTACTATAAAGGGGCTTAAAGAAAAGAAAAAAACTCTTTTTATTGTTCATCACGATTTAAACACAGTGCGTTCTTATTTTGATTGGGTTGTACTTCTTAATAAGGGGCTCATTGGATGTGGGCCTATTGAAGAGGTTTTTACTGAAGAGAATATAACTAGAGCTTATGGTAAAGAAGGTAAGACTTTATTCGATGTGAATAAGCTGTTTAAATAAAATTCAAATAGAGAACATCGTGAGCTTTGATTTAATTAGTTTTTTTACAGACCCTGTTTTAAGAGCCCCGACACTCGGAAGCATTTTCATGTGCATTTCTTCTTCACTTGTTGGTGTGCTTGTTTTTTTGAGAAAAAGATCTTTACTAGGTGAGGCTTTATCTCATACATCATATCCCGGAGTAGCGCTTGCTGTTTCTACTTTTGCCGCTTTTTTTTCGCCCTCGAGTGATGGATTTGTATTTGCGATCTTATTTTTTGCTTTTTTATCGTCTGTTTTAGGTCTTTTATGTATTGATTTTTTAAAAAAACGATTTCGTGTGTATGATGATGCAGCTCTTACTTTTGTTCTTTCTTCATTTTTCGGTATAGGTGTATTGTTAGCCAGTAGACTGCAAACAACCCATGCCGTTTGGTATAAGCAGGTTCAAACATTTTTATATGGACAGGCTGCTACGATGCGAGATGTTCATATTTTCATTTATCTCGCTTTATTTATTTTCATTCTTCTTGCCGTACTGATTCTATATAAAAACATACAAATGCTTATTTTTGATCAAAACTATATGAGATCTTTAGGAGTACAAGTTCGATATACTGAAATGCTTTTTGTATTCCTCACTTGTCTTGCTGTAGTTGTAGGGATAAGAAGTGTTGGTGTAGTCATGATGGCGGGCATGTTAATTGCCCCAGCATTAACAGCGCGTTGTATTGCCAAGAGTTTGAAGCAAATGTTTTTATTTGCTGCTTTATTTGGAGGGGTGTCTGGATTTTTAGGTAATTATTTATCAGTTTCTGTTCCTGAACTTTTCCCCGGAACAAGATTTGTCTTACCAACAGGTCCCATGATATTAATTATTGCTTCAGTATTGTGTTTTGCATTTTTGATATTTTCACCACCTAATGGTTTACTATGGAAAAAATTAAGTCGTAAAAAAATAAAAAGTAAAATATTGCTAGATGAAACTCTCAAATTTATATATTCTAGACCTGGTAAATTGGCTAGTATTTTTCAAATAAAAGAAGAGTTGAGTATTTCGTTTTTACGAGCATACTTCATATTGTGGATTCTTTTTACAAAACGGTTTTTGATGTTAAAAAATGGTTCTTGTTGTCTAACTAAAAGAGGGAGTAAAAAAGCAATAGATATCTTTAAATGTCATAGATTATGGGGGCTTTATCTTATTGATTTTGAGAATGATTGTCGTTACTCGTCATTATATGACCTGACGCCTGAATTATTAAAAGATCTGCAAGAATTTGAACATGTTAAATATAATCATGGTGAAAAATGATGTTGGGTTTGCATCTTAATCCTTATAAAAACTGTGATTTTTTCGAGTTTTTTTCAGTATTATCTACAAGAGTTTTAGGGTTGATAACTGGCCAAATAGGATTGGCAGATCTTGTTTCTGATGAAATTCAATTGTTGGTTTTACTAGGGCTTTGCTTTTCTTCTGCTTTCCTTGGAGTCTTTCTTGTGTTAAAACGGATGACAATGATGGCTAATGCTATATGTCACACGATACTTCTTGGTATAGTTCTTGCTGTTCTTGTATTAAGTCCATTTTTTAATTTTCAAGCCTCGTCAAATTCAATTTTATCAATGAAAATACTACTAATGTCATCTCTTTGCACTGCCTTGCTAACGACATTTTTAATGGAGTTTTTTAAACAAACTGTAAAAGTCCAGGAAGATGCAAGTATTGGGATTGTTTTTACATTTTTATTTGCAGTAGGTGTTGTTTTAGTTACTTTATTCACTAAGAATATTCATATTGGCACGGAAGCAATAATGGGAAATATCGATGCTCTTGATGTAGATGACTTACAAATTGTTTTATTTGTATCTTTAATGAATTTTTCATTTTTTACTGTTTTCTACAAAAGATTCACTTCAGTAACTTTTGATCCTCTATTTTCTAGTTCGATAGGAATATCAGTTTCATTTTATAATTATATGATAATGGTGCTTACCTCGGCTACATGTATAGCTGCTTTTAGGGCTGTGGGTGTTTTGCTCGTTCTAATGTTCTTTGTTGCACCACCTCTTATGTCTAGAATGTTAACAAACAATCTTAGATCAATCATTTGCTTGAGCTTTATTTTGCCAGCTATAGGTTCATTTATAACTATTTCGTTATCTAGACATTTTTTGACTGTTTATCAGGTACCGATATCTACATCGGGTCTTCTTGTGACTGTCTTTTTTGTGATGTATCTACTATTGTTATTGCTTTCTCCTAAAAATGGTCTATTTACAAACTTTCTAGCTAAAAGTCTTCCAATCAAAGTCATTGATTAGCGTTGACGAATACATTTGACTTAATGTAATGTTATTAAGAATTAAGTTGTTTTTTTTTAATTTAACAATAATTTGTCGAACGATGAAAAATAAAAAAAAAAGCCTTTCGATCTTAGGAAGTACCGGTTCTATAGGTCGCAGCACTCTCGATGTGGTTTCTAATAATAGAGATTTGTATTCTGTTGAGGTACTGGCAGCAGGTTCTAATATTGATCTTTTAGAAAAACAAGTAAGCCTATTTTCCCCTAAACTAGTAGCTATATTCGATAAGAGTAAATATTCCGAATTAAAACAACGAATACCTAACGTTCCAGTTGTTTGTGGTATGGAAGGGCTTATCGAGGCGGCTTCCTACCCAAGTTCTGATATGGTTGTGTCTGCAATAACAGGTGCAATAGGTATTCGACCAACGATAGCGGCCATAAATGCAGGTAAAGATATAGCTTTGGCTAATAAAGAGGTTCTTGTTGCAGCCGGAGAACTTGTAATGAATCTTGCTAAAAATAAGGGGGTAAAGATCCTTCCTGTAGATAGCGAGCATAGCGCGATTTTTCAATGTATTGGGTCTTCTTCTGATAATCAGATCTCTAGAATAATCTTAACCGCTTCTGGCGGGCCTTTTTTTAAGCTTTCTAAAGAAGAGATGAGGACAATTACAGTCGAAAATGCACTTAAACATCCTACTTGGTCTATGGGTGCGAAAATTACCATCGATAGCTCAACCCTAATGAATAAAGGGTTAGAGGTAATAGAAGCTCATCATCTTTTTAACATCCCGGTAGATCAGATTGATGTTATAATTCATCCACAAAGCATAATACATAGTATGGTTGAATTCATTGATGGTTCTATGCTAAGCCAAATGTCTGAACCTTCAATGCATGTTCCAATACAAGTAGCTTTGAGTTATCCTTATCGATATAAGGGATTATTAAAACCTTTTGATTTTTCTAAACATCACTCTTTAGAATTTATTGAGTTAGAAAAAGGGAAATTTATTTGCCTTGATTTAGCCTATGAGGCATTAAAACAAAAAGGCAGCTTAGCCTGCTTTTTGAATGCAGCAAATGAAGTGCTTGTGGAAAGATTTTTGAATAGACAGATAAGTTGGCTCGATATCTCGACCAAGCTTGAAAAATTATGCAGCAGTCATAAATTAATACATAATTTAGATTTAGATGCAGTTTTTGAAATAGATGCTGATGCTAGAGAGCAGGCGCAAGAAATTTAACCTAAGGTTCCTTATTTATGATATTCAGTATCTTATATTTAGTCCTAGCGGCACTGGCCTTAGGCTTCCTTATTTTTATCCACGAATTGGGTCACTATTTTGTGGCAAAAAAAGAAGGGATGATAGTTGAGGTGTTTGCCATAGGATTTGGTAAACCTATTTATTCTTGGAATAGAAATGGTGTTAAGTGGCAGATCTGTTGGCTTCCCTTCGGTGGTTATGTTAAAATTGCAGGTATGGAAAAAAAAGGTGATTTGGAGCCTTATCAGATAGAAAATGGCTTTTTCTCTAAATCTCCTATAGCTAGAATAAGGGTTGCCGTTGCAGGTCCATTAGTCAATATTTTTACAGCTATCATTCTCTTTGTAGCGATTTGGATGTCTGGAGGTAGATATAAGCCCTTTTCTGAATATACGCACTTAATAGGATGGGTCGACACATCCTCTCAAGCTTTTGAAATGGGTATTCGTCCAGGAGATGAGATCAATAAAATTAATGGAAGACCTTTTTCAGGTTTTAACGATTTAATCTATTCGGCTTTTTTAGATTCTGCTCCCCCTAAGCTTGAAGGTGTAGATATTAACTATTTGCAGGGCAGTAAAAAACCTTTCGCTTTTGAGCTTGATGCAGGAAAAAATTTAGAAGGAATGACAAAAGCTAAGGCTACAGTGGGACTGATGAGTCCTGCCAGCTATTTAGTCTATGATTCATTTGGAGGTACGAACCCTATTGAGGGCTCACCTCTAAAAAATGTTGGACTGCAGGATAATGATAGGATTATTTGGGTAGATGGGAATTTGATATTTTCTCAAAAACAACTAGTTAATGTAGTTAATGAACCAAAGTCTCTTCTTACCATCGTCCGTAATGGACAAGTTTATGTGGTAAAAGTTCCTAGAGTGCAGATATCGGATCTACGTTTGAATGAAAGTCAAAAAGTTGAAATTAAAGATTGGTTTTTTGCTTCAGGTATAAATGGTGATATTAGTAGTCACTTCTTTCTACCTTACGAAATATCTGCAGATGGAATTGTAAATCAGCCTTTACAATATTTAGATGAAAATTTAAATCAAGTCACACATGAACAAGAAGCTAAAGCCCTTTGTGAAAATTGTTTACAGCAAGGTGATAAAGTAATTGCTATTGATGGTATATCCATTAAAGGAGCTGTTGATTTAACAATAAATATTCAACATAAACGTATCCAAATCATTGTTCAAAGAGGTGAAAATTACCCACCTATAGCTTGGAAACAGGCAGACCAAACATTCTTTAAAAATGTAGATTTTAAGGGAATAGACGTTCTTTCTTCATCAATCGGTACAGAAAAAAGACTGCAATCAGAAGGTAATTTATGCCTTTTAGCACCTGTTGAACCTAAAACAATAGCCGAATATCCGCTACCCCAGGCCACAAGAGATCAAATTGCAAGGGAATATCTGGAACAAAAGAACCAAATAGAAAAAATCAAAGACCCACAGCAAAGAGATGAAGCATTAAAGGTTTTAGAAGAAAACCAAAATAAGCTGGTACTAGGAATACAACTTCATGACAGGCCTGTAGTTTACAACCCATCTCCTATAAGATTGTTTTATAACGCCTTAGATGAGACATGGAGAACTGTAAAAGCTCTTTTTACTGGCTACTTGAGTCCTAAATATATGTCAGGACCTGTTGGTATTGTTCAAGCTATACATCATGGATGGTCGACAGGTATTAACGAGGCTATGTATTGGATCGCAATAATTAGTTTAAATTTAGGAATACTGAATTTATTGCCTATTCCAGTTCTTGATGGTGGGCATATATGTATTTCCATATGGGAGTCTGTAACTAAAAAGAGATTAAAGGCAAAAACGATGGAAAGGTTAATAATACCTTTTATTGTTTTAATGCTTTTATTCTTTTTATATGCAACTTATAACGATATTATAAGATTGATTTCGAAGTTTTTTTAATTCTAGACAGCCCTTGTAAAAGGGCTGCCTTATTTTTTTATTTTTCCTGTAATTTTTTTAACGTGGCTAGAAGTAGCTCCTTGATCCCTTCTTGATTAAGATAGCGTGGATCGGTCATTATTCTATTAGCCTCAAATTCTATTATAAGACCTATTTGTTGCAGATAAACCAATTTGCGAATTTCATTTCGAGTTTGGGTTGATATTGAAGAATGATAAAACAGTTTATCTATTTTTTGTTTTTTATCCTTAGAGTCAGATAAAATCAAAGCCAGCATCGAATTATAATCAGCTTGTTCATTGGGTGGTACAGTTATTTGACTAGAATTTCCAAAAACTTTTCTTAGAATTTCTTCAGAAGTAAATATCTTTTGAATAGCCAAAAGATTTTCATTTAAAGCTTTTTTTCCAGATTCTATAGGATCTAGTTTTAACATTTCATTTATGGATCTATTTGATTCCATTATAGATTTATATAGCTCAGTACGTATTAAATCGATCTCTCTTTCGGGTATTGTATTTAGTAAAAGAGTGATACTAGTTCCCGTTTTACATTTTTTTATCTGTTCACTGATTTGGCAAAAAATGATTGTATCTCTGGTAGTTGCATCTTTTTTTGTAGAAATGAATTCGCAATCTGCAGATGCCATTGTTTTTTCTGGCTGTTCTGTGGATATAGAAATTATTTGCTGAAAATTTGAAATTAAAAGGTCTAAAACTTCTGGAAGCTCTTTGCTTGAAAGTTCCTCGCAAGTTCTATTAATTTCATGAGAATAGATATTTAAGCTTACGAGTTCTCTAATTTGATTCCTAACATTTCTAAAATCCTTGTGATAGAAAATGTTATGGACTTTTACCATGTTAATAGGAATTTCATAAAATGTTTGTATAAGTTCATCATATATCTCACGTTCTTTATCATTTTCAAAATGAAGAGTATCGAATGAGCGGTCGTAGTAAAGTTGAAGTTCCGTATTGTTAGCAAAGGTTTTCAAAAGAGTTTCTAGTTTTTTATCAAGAATATCTCTTCCATTTTTTTGTAACAGGTCTTGGGAGAGCATTTTTTTGATTCTGCTTGTGGATTTAGCTTTTTGAAGCATTTGATTTGTGATTAAATTGCGAAGTTCTTCAGGAAGAGTTCGCATGTATTCAGAAATCTGTTCTTTCGTTTTTAATGTAGATATTGTTTTCTTTGCTTCTATTAGTAAGCCTAATTTAAATTCAGTTAGGTCTTCGTCTTTTAGGTGAGACAATGTCAACTCTTTAGATTTGTAAATCTTTTTTTTATCAATTTCCCTAGCAGGTGAAGCCATTAATCTGGTTGCTTCAAGATGAGATTTAAAATATTCAATTTGCAACTCTTTGGATTTAATAATTTTGTCGATGATTTCTACTCTTTCTGTAAATAGTATGTTTTCAATGAGTAGTTCAAGCTGTTCTGATATGAAATTGAAATACGATACTTGACATAGTTGATCTTTTACTGGTTTAAATTCTGATGTTTTGAATATGGTTTCAATTGCTTTCAAATTCATAGGAGTTTCATAAATATGAGAAATCAGCTTCTGAAATAAATCCCTTTCTTTTTTAGTGCTGCAAGATAATTGATGTGGGGAATATCCATAGCGGTTTTGTATTTTTTCAGATTTATCAAAAACTTTCTTTAGAATATGGAAGTTCCCATTTACAAGTCTGAAACCTTTTTCTATTGGATCATGAACGAGAAGATGCTTAATTTCGTAAGATGAGCTAGCCGATTCACTGGCTTTTTGTTCAATTTCGGAAAATAGTGATTGAGGAAGTGTTTTGATATACTCAATGAATGCTTTTTTATTTTGTGTCGAAGCAGCTATTTGTCTGCAATCTCTAAGAAGGTAGTATTCTCCCTGAGTAATTTGCAGCTGTGTGAAGATAATTTGGTCTGTGCTTGTTTGGCTTTTCCTGCTTCCCTGCAATACGAGAGGAAGAGGTGTTGATAATTCTTGCCAAAGTGCTTCACGGATGTGATTAGTTTCCTCCATATCACCAGGAATAGTGATTGATATGGCTTGTTCATCCAATTTCGGCATTTTCGTGTAGTGTAGCATGTACGCGGAATGTAGTTTTTTTTGAAATTCATTTTTAGAAAGCCTTTGAACTACACTATCATTACA
>Ga0194116_10007589_pt1 | contig 11184 bp, 9 predicted proteins | sample TA2MahsurfametaG_4_FD_148617 | JGI IMG/M metagenome (GOLD analysis project Ga0194116, IMG submission 148617) | Freshwater microbial communities from Lake Tanganyika, Tanzania - TA2015008 Mahale S9 surface | ecosystem: Environmental > Aquatic > Freshwater > Lake | place: Tanzania: Lake Tanganyika... | reverse complement strand
AAAATGGTTACACCCTTTAATTTAAAGGAATTGTATTTCTTTTACCAGAATATAATAAATTAATCCTCTTGAATTATTTTAAATTACTCTTATGTTAAACTAAAAAACTAATTTCATGATAAATTATAAATATAAAATAAAAAAATTAACTTGTTTGAAGAAAATATGGAATCAACACTTAAAGATCAATTAGTTACTAGAATAAATACAAAAATTGATAAATTATCCAATGATAGAGTTGTTATACGAAATTTTGATGAAATAAAAACTAAAAAGGTTTCAAATGCTTATGTATTTTATCATCCAAATTATTCAAAGGTAATATAAAAAAAAGAATCAAAATATTTTTTTAAATTTAGAATAATATTGAATATTTAAATGAAGAAGAAGACACTGACTTTTTGGTATTTGAAGATAATCTTGTTTTCATTGACTATTCTGAAAACTTATTTAATTTTCACAAAGTAATTATCAAATAAAATTTTTAATAAAAAATTTATTTGATTGATTATTTATATTAAAGCTAAATCCAAAAAAGTTAATTATAAATTTTAAGTGAAAAATGTTATTTATAGATAGATGATGATGAAAAAATAATTAAAATAGATCTTGAAAATAACACTATAAAAGAAGAAGAGGAAATAGAAGAAGAAAACTTATCTGAAGAAGTAAGAGATTTTAAAAAAAATAAAATTTTTAAATGTAAAATACATTTGAAAAGCTTTGATATATGTATTAATGTTTGAATAGATTCAAAGCATTAATGATTACATAACTTTCAACTATTTCCCTATTTGCAAAACTCATACTAATCTAACTGTTTGTTTTGAACAAAAATATCCTCAATTATTATCCAATGAATTTATAATTCAAGCAGTGCAAATATTCGACATTGCTAACAATAATCCAACATTAAGACTTGGTTATGATTCTTTAGGTGCAGGATGCATAATTAATCACCTTCATTTTGAGATGTTGTTTTTGGATGATTTAGGAATTAGCAGCCTGCCTATTGAAGCAGCAACGACAACACCTCTATTTAGTACGAATTATGAAAATTTGGATCCTAACGAGATTTCATTGGTAATTTCTTTTTATTGTTTTATTAAATATTTCATTTGCTCTTTTTTTGAGAGCTTATAAATAAATATTAAAAATTTAAAAAAATTAAAGTTTGATGAAAATATTGAAGTTGTGTTTTCCCAATTAAATTACATATTGAAAGGCTGGAAAATTACCTTTAGAATTATTGGTAATCCTTCTTTTGAAATTGATGCTTCAGCAAACTATCAAAATTCTCTTGCTAATGCAGTAAATTTGATTGTTTCCCATTTGATTGATATGAGTATTCCTCATAATATAATTATATCTGAAGGCGGCAAGGTCTTTTATATTCTCCCAAGAAATTTCAATGAAAATAAATCTAATTTAGAATTTAATACAAATTGGCTTGATTTATCAGGAATGATTACTGCAAAGTCTCTTGAATTTTATACAAATGCGGAATATAAATTAATTGATTTCCATGATTTTGTTTCTAATAATTTAACCCTAAATGAAAATAGCTTTAGAGAGATAAATGAACACATATACAAGAAATTACTAACAATATATAAAATGAATTAGATTATCCAAGAATTTAATTAATGTAATTTATGACATTTTATCTGATGAAATTGAATTTACATCAGATATAATTAATGTTGGTCTAATAAATCAACTTAGATAATGATTTAATACTTTAAAAACCAATAATGCAAATTATTAAAAATTTTTCATTTTTAAAATTTCTATGCGTAAAATATAAATTTTAAATAAAAATGTATCAAATGAATAAATTGGTTTTTAATTCATTTACGCTTATTATCAGATGTTGTTAAAACTTCTAGATTTTTAATTTTGATTATTTTACTGATTATTAATTAAATCGATAATAATAAATTTATTAATAATAATTAGTTAACACAATTTATTAATCAATTTATTTTTTAATATTTACTTACTATAATAAAAACTTTATTTTACTCCTAACCCTCTCTTTAATATAATAGCAAATGATAATGTTGACGAATTTTACTTTTTCTTATTAAATAAGCAAGCTGTTTGATTTTTCATGTTTCTAATTTCATTTAATTCTTGTTCAATGTCAAAAAGGTTATTACTATCAATCAAAGATTTTTTCTTTTTATTCGGACTCAAGGACTCAATTGAAAAATTATTATTTTTAAAATTAAATGTTTCGTTACGAAGCAAAATACTTTTGCTTTCATCGTGTCGTGAACTGTAAGGGATTTGATTATTAATATAATTATTTTTAATCGCAATTTTCTTTGAAGTTTCGTGTATTGTTTTAACTAATATTTTTATTAAAATATAAACATTAAAACGAATGAATAAAAAAATAATAACTAATTAACAGTTTTTTTAATTAATTAATTAATTGTATTAATTAAATTTACTTCTTGTAAAAAATTTTAACCTTAAGAATATCAATCTTTTTTTGAGGATTCTATACAAAATTTTGACACTGTATCTTTTATTTAATCTTATCAAGTTCTGAGTAAAAGAATATAACTGATTTAAAGCATAAGCCTTATTATTTTGAATTTTGTTATTTAAAAAATTTAGAAGATACAATAAATTATTTTGAAAATTCAAATTTTTTAATTCGTGAAAATTATTGTTTTTATATTTGATTAAACCAGAATTGTTGTTATTATTAATAAAATTCTCGTTTTGATTATTCTTTGTGTTTATGAAATCACTAGACTTTTCATTAATTTTAGAGTTCTTTTTGTTATGAATTGCTTGATTATTATTATTACAAGTATTTTGACTTGAATTATTTTTGTAAATGAAATATCCGCTTTTAGGAGTATTTTTATTATTATATTCATCTTTTTCTTTACTAGAAGATATATTTTTATAATGATAATTATTAAAATTTTTTTCAAAATCGTTATTATAATAATTTTTATTTAAAAAATCAGCATTTTTCGGATTATTAAAATATTCATTACTCTTGAAGATTTTAGAAGATAAGTTATTATTTGATTTAGATTGAACTAAATCCATATTATTTCCATTTGTATTATTATTTGACTCACTAGTAGCACTGCTATATACTAGTATTCTATTTGGATTGCTATTGTTCCTTTCAGTATTAATTGTCGGTGAAGAAATTTCTTCTTTGATAACTTCATTAGAAATGTCTATACGAATACTTTTATTTTTATTCTCTATTTTTGCATTACCTGAAAAATCATAATATTTCAATTTTTCTTTCGAAAATTCAGATGATTTTTTATCCAATTTCTTTTGTGTAAAAGGGAAATTATATTCAAAATTTAACCTATTATCTGAATTTTCCATGTTAGATACAGGAAAATTATGAATAGAATGGGATTGAGATTGCGATTTTGATTTTTTATATTTCGATTTTATTGCGGGACTAGAAACTAATGAGGATAATAGATTGTTAGTATTGTAATTTATACTGTTGTTCTTATTCCTTCTGTATTTCAAATTATTTAAATTCTCGTAGTTTTTTTCGAAATTAAGCTTGCCACTATAACTATTCAACATGAAATTGTTATTTCCATCTATGTAATTTATCGTGCTATTTAATTTTCCTTCGCTATTATAGAAGTTTCTGGTTTGATTCCAGTTAAGATTACAATAATTTAATGAACTATTATAATTTTTGTTTAAGTAGTTCATGTTTTTTATATTGTTACTATCATTAGTATTTTCGTAATTATTGGAATTGAAACATAAGACTTTTTCTTTGAAAGAATCAACTATTTCTTTAAAATAATTCTTACTTCTGGAGTTAACAAAATTGACATTATTAGTTGAACTGCCTGTAAGGCTATTATTCATAATGTTATTATTATTAATAATATTTATATTATTGCAAGAACCTAAATTAATTGAACTTAATCCAATACTATCATCTTTTGAAATTAAATTACTGATATTTTCATTAGAATTGTTTATTTTGGGAGATTGCACAGGTAAAAAAGCATTAAAGGGTAATGTATGGTTCCTGTTACTGTTGCTGATTAAATTCGGCATAGAACCTGTTGGAGATAAAGTTTTATTTTCTAAATTATTCTGATAAATTTTTATCTGAGAATTAGAAGAATTAAGCTTGTTAATTAGTTTTTTTTTAGATGAAGCAGAATTATTTTGTGAATCCTTATTAATAACAAATTTTGGGGTTACGTGCTTACCATTTTTGATGCTAGAAGCATTGCTGCTGCTGATTTTACTTTTTCCTGCTGTGAAAAAATGCTTATCAGTAGATAAAGGCAAATTAATATTTTTTCTATTTGGAGATTCAATACAATTTAATGGTGAAATGTTTTTATTTCCTTGAAGTAAATAATATTGCAAATCTAAAAGCCTATCGTCCGCTTGTATATCACTATTGCAAACAAAAGTTATTTGAGTTTTATTTTTATTTGATTCAACAGAATTTTCTCGACTTCTCATGGAGAAATTTTCTATTGGGATGTTATTATAATTAGATATATTATGAAAATAGGATGAAGGATTTTCTTCAATAATGTCTAAACTATTTATTTTGTTACGAAATTTGTTGCTATTTAATCTTTTATCGAATTTTAATTGGTTGAATCTGCTAAAGCCTAAGTATTTGGCCATAAGTCGGTAAAAGAAATCTTTATTTACAAAATTTTTGATTAGTTGAATGAATTGTTGAATTTTATCTATGGTTAAATATTAAACTGATTTCAATCAAAATTAAACATTTGTATGAAAAATTTTATTGTTGAATAATATAATTTTAAACTGTAATACTAAATATAAATAAATTGTACGTTGATATTTCGAAGAGCTTTTAATTAATCTTGAACCTTCATTTAAATTATTAAAACTACTGTTTAATGCGAAATTATTAAATCCAGGAATTTTGCTTGGCTTTTTTACAAGAGCTTTTAAGTCATTATTAAGGCTGTATTTGAAAGGCTTCTCATAATTCTTCATGAATTTAGAAAGATATTTTGCGTGGTTTTTCCAGCGGTAAAGATACTATATATTTAAAAATATCATTTAAAGTAAAGAAATAAAAATACTTTAACCGTTTGAAACTTTAATTTGTAGGTATATATCTTAAAAACTTTTTTCATTTTAAGTCTCTTATATAAGTCTTCATCTGAATTCAGAGTAATCTCCATAAATTTATGAAATCCTTTTTTAATGTATATCATTCTTTTAATATGTTTTTTAATAACTAGTGATCTTAATTTATCATTTATTATATTTGCTAATCTTAATTTACGTAGGAAATTATTTTTGATAACCAAAATAATAGAATTCACAGAGTCCATTAAATATTGAATATTTCTTAAGTAAATTTTCAAAGCGAAATAGTATTTTTTTAAGTATAAAAAAGTCTTTTTTCGGTTATTCCTTTTGAAAATTTTGCAAAATTTTGAAATAAAAATTTCATAAAACGGAAGCTTTTGACGAAAGGTCGAAATTTCCCATATACTTTTTAATAATAAAAATTTCTTTTTTCTGATGTTTACATGTTCTAAAATTTTGGTCATATTATTCAAATTCTTCTTAATGATATAAACAACTCTGGTTTGGTGCCCAAAAGTATCGAATAGATATCGCATAAATTTGTAGATTATTTTGCTTACTTTGCTTATTCCAGTATAATAATTATTTATTTTTCTAAACTTAGAGAAGTAATTATCCAAGATAAACAATTGATTAGTAATAATGTTTTTATGCAAAACAGCTAAAATTTTATTCCACCTTGCGTTTTCTTTTAAATTTAGCATTAGCAAACTCGCGAATTCATTTTTATTTCTTTTATAAAACATAGTACAGTTTCTGAAAATAATTTTTGCTAGGTAAAGACTTTCTTTATTACATATAGGTCTAGGAAAATTCACTTTTAGATAACCTGCAGCATAATTATATTTTCTTCCTTCTTCGTCCTCAGATGAGTCATCATTATAATCTTCTTCATCTGAAGATTTTTCTTTAATTTTATTTGAAGGATACTTAAGAAAGCTTTTTTTCTTGTTTGAATTAATATTATTATAATTTATTATATTATGATCCTTTTTTTTATTTGCTTCATCAATTTTTTCTATACTATTAGTTAATTTTTCGATATTAAAGTTGAAAATGCTTTGTTTTGCTTTTTGCGATTTTTCATTATTAAGAGTGTTTAATTTATATTTTTTTGAATTTAAAGTATTATTTAAACTAGATCTTTCATTCATGTTAATATATGAATCATATTCGCTTTTTTCCTTGTTCAATTTAAACTCTGAATTTGAACTTTCGTATCTATCTGAAACAATCAATTTTCCAGATTTATTGGATTTATTCGACATAGTTCTTGATTTTCTTCTCATGAATTTCGGCATTTTTTTTAAAGTTAAAAAGAATTTGGTAAAAACTGATTTTATTCGTTTATTCTGATCTGGAGAAAATGCTTCAGAAATGTTTGGCAACAAGTTATTTAAAATTTCAAAACCTTTGTTATAATCTTCATGATTTCTTATTGTATTGTAATTGTTATTATTATTAAAATAATTCAGCGTAGACATAATCTTTTCATTTCCGTTCTTTGGGGAAAAAGTATTATAGTCTTTGTTTAAAGATTGAGAGTTAATTAAATTACTAATTTGCTTGCTATGAACATTTAAGGTGTTCAAAGAATTTATAATTAAATTATTCTTTGAAAGTTTTTGCGAGTTTAAAGTTCTATTTGTAGACATGACATTAAAATTTATACTTTCTGCCTCCTCAGGGTTAATTTGATTGTTTAAATTATTTCGGTTTAAGTCTAAATTTTATATAAAATTAATATTTGATTTTATTCATGATAGAAAAAAAAATGTTAATAAAAATACTATATTTTTTTTCATGATTGTAAGATTCATCACTGAGCTTTTTTCCATATTTCTCAGCAATTTCTCTACTGGAATTGTTTTCGCTTTCATTATTTGTTTCAGTATTTATTTTTTTCAGTTGAACAACTTCATTTTCAGAAAAGTTTTTCGCTAATATATTAGATTCAAAGTAATTGAATTGATTAGCAAAGAAATTTAAAAAAAAATTTACAGCCGATTGTTTTAAGATTATTAAAATATGAGTTTTCATGAAGGTCATCGCTAATTTTCTTTTTGAAATCTCTAATTCTTTTTTCCAAAGAATATTTCCGATGTAATGAATTTGGGCTATCTGAGCCGTGATTTTCAATATTTAATGATTCATCTTGATTTCGAATTGAAGGATTGAAGTAATTCATCGAGTTATTTCTCTCGTGAAGTTTATTTTTGCGGTTTTTGACTGATTCTAATACCAAATTTTTTTCTTCTTTGAAACTATTGTAGTTTATATTATCTTTGTAGTGCTTGAGTTTTTTATCAATATCAACTGCTTCTTTAATTTTTTCCTTGTCTAAAGGAGAGCTATCATTAAGTTCATTTTTCTCGGTATTCAATTCTTTATCACTGATGCTTTGTTGATTATTTAGAATTAGGTTTGAAAGAGAGTTTTTTCCTTTTTCATCTTAAAATTTTTTATAAGTTTATTTGAATAATTCAAGAATTTAGTAGTATGATAATTAATTTTAAAAATTTAAAATATTTTACTTTTATTTCGTTTAAATGAAAATATGTTTCCTGGAATCTCAGCAGAGTTTCGATTATTAATTTTAAAATTTATTATATGGTCTTCATTTTCCCTTTCAATGAAATTCGGAGATAAATTTAACTTTTGATTTTTATAAAGATTATGCGATTTGTTAATTATACTCACATTACTGCTATCACCGTCATCAGCATTCTTATTGTTGTTGTTTATATTATTAGTATCTTTTAAGTTGTTATTTTGTGAATTTAAATTTAAACCTTCATCATATTCGACATTATCTTTCTTATTATTCGAATTGGGTTGATGTCGGTAATTATTATTTGTATTGTTGTTGTAGATATTTATATTATTCTTGCTAAAATCATTAATATTTGAAGGATTCGATATACGATTTCTGCCATTTTTGTTATAATTACTGTTAGAGAAATATGCGAACTTTGATTGGTTAAAATTTTCAGATTTTCTGTTTTGATTTGTTTTGTTTCTATATGGATTAGGAGAAATAACATCATTATTATTTGCATCCATTTTATTCAAATTATAATTCATATTATTGGAATTCATTAGACTATTATCAGAGTTCTTTTTAGTCGTACTTCTTATTCTAAAGTTATTATTAATATTATTTAGCAAATTTTTATTATTATTATCAAAGGTTTTAAAGTTATTATCATCTTCATTAAAAAAAATGTTTTGGGTGTCGTTAAAAAAAGGAGGTGTTCTCCTTAAAACCCCTTTATTTGGGCTTGTTGTAAATCTTTCATTTGAGATATTTGAAAAGTTTCCTGGGAAATTGATTTGTTTATCTTTATCAGTATCTAAAAATATGTGAATAACAAACTTTATCAAAATTATCAAAATTAATAACAAAAAATTAATTTTTACCTTTTTCATAGTTTGAAGCATCATTCAGAAATTCACTTTTATCTTCCTTCGGACTATTATTGAAATTTGCTTGTAAATTAAAAACTTTACTTTTTTTTAAAGGATTTAATTCAGTTTCTTTTATTTGCTGCGTAAAATCAAATGAATTTTTCTGGTTGAAAGCATCAGGAGATAGCAAATAATTAACATTTGATTCCAAACCAGACATATTACATATAGAGGATAATCTGAAATTTTTATTTCTATTCAACAAAGTATTAGTATTACTCTCTTCGATTAATTTGTTTTTATTGTTGAATTTGTTATTATTTATGTCACCAATTATGTTATTATTTTGAAAAATATCAATTGTGCTATTTTGTTTTTGTAAGGTTGTTGTATGTTTTTTCCTAATAGATTGATTGAGTTTTTCAGAGATTTCATCAGTTTCTGTTTTAATGTTAATATTCATATTTTTTGATTTATCTAGTGAAACATTTCTCAAACCTTGGTAATTATTTTTTACTCTTCTATATTTTAGATTATATGAATCATCATATGTTCCTAAAAGGACTAAATGGTTTTGGCTGTAATTGCTCTCGATGATTGAAGTTTTTCTGATGAAGCCAGAAATATTTAAATTATCCATTCTATTTTCATGCATCATTGTAGCTTCGCGGAAAAATGATTTAGCTTTGTTTTCAATTACACTTGAATTCTGATTTTGATTATTTATATTATTAAGACAATCCTTATTAATAGCTTTATTTCCATCTAAAATATTAATATTGCTATTTGGTTCTTGGCCGAGAAAAGTATTGATATTCCCAGAATTTTGTTTCCTTATCATATTGGTATACTGCATAACAAACAAAACTTCTTTATTGCTTGAGTTAAGTAAAAACATATTCTCTAAATCCTTTTCTTCATTATTTATCCTATATAGGGTTGTACTCCAAGAATCTGTGATGATATAATTATTACCATATTGTGCTATCCATCTACATAAAAAATAGTTCATCTGTTGAAGATTTCCACCACAAAAATTATTATTTTGCGTGTTGTCTAAATTTGCAGATATTTCTTCGTCTTCAGTCTTATTCATTAAATTGCTTCTATTTCCAAAGCCACTTCCAAGTTCATTATTATTCAAAATGCTATTATTTCCTTGATTCTTTATAGAAGGAGGATTAAATGTTGTGATATTTAGAGCACTAGTATTATTATTTTTACACAAGCCAAATAATTGATTGTTACTAACACTTATGGAATATACACAGTATTTAGTATATAAGAGAGTTATATTATCGCTGTGATCAATGGAGTAAACTAAGCCTTTTTCTGAAAGCAGTCCGATAAATCCATTTCCGATGGCCACTTGAGTAAACTTCTCTCCTTCAAGCTCATAAACAAATTTTTCTTGGAAAAGAACATTAGGATCTGAGTTATTCTCATCTTTTAAAAGGCTTTTGATTGTAATGGAGCTTGCAGATCCTTTAAAAATCTTTATAATAACCCCATAATAGCTAAATAATCCGTCTTCGTCAATAAAGCAAGTAAGTAAATCAGAGCAAAATACCTTTTTGTATTTTTTAATCCTCGAATTAATATTATTCATTAAATTTTTATGTGTGTTGGGATTTTTTGGGCTTAAATTATTATTTGTGTAGTTAATATCTTCTTTTAATTCTACTAAATTTTTCTTTGTAGGAAAAGGACAATAAATTATTTTATCTTGACAAAGCTCCCCATACTTACCACTTCCCCAAGAATAGACTTCTCCTTCAATATTTATTGCAACTGCATGATTTTCACTGATTGAAAGTTCTTTAATATTATATAAAAGTTCTGTTGGGCTTTCAACTTCAGTTATATTATAGCCTAATCCGAGCAAGCCATCTTTATTAATTCCCCAAACGAATAAAGAACCATTATAATTAACTCCCATAGTCAAACTTGAATTTATATAAATTTTAGCAAATTTTATTTTGTTTATTAAAAAAGTTGGCTTTTGTAAAAGGAAAAAAAATTTATTCTTCTTTTCTTCTTCAGTTATGTTTTGCTTGTTGTTGTCAAAATTCCATTCTAAAATGTCGTTATCTTTGGTTAAGCCCAATGCACGATTGGAAGTAATTTGTAAAGATATTAACAAATTTAAATTTGAATTTACTTCTTGTATACTCGCAAACTAGTATTTTTATTATGAACTTATTAATAAAAATATTTTATAAAGGAAACCAAAGTTTGTAAAATAAAAATTTTAAGAATGAGTGTTTATATAATTTCTATTAAAAATAAAATTTGCTGCCTTTGAAAGAATATTCAAATGATTGAAACAATTCGGTATATAATTGAATTAAAATTGAAAATCCTTACATTTTCTATAATTGATTCCTGTGTATTTATGAAAATAATTTTTCCATATTTCATTTTATTTAATAAGTAATTTCGAAATTTTAATTTATCAAAAATGTAAATTTTTATTAAAAATAAAAAAACAAACTATAACCTTATAATATAATCTCAAATACTTTTTAATTATTTTCATTCTTGAGTATTTTTGTTAGATTTTGAAAATACCTTCTAAATATTAACAATATATAAAATGTTATATTTTTTCTGTTAATGGGGATTGGGGATTGGGGATTGGGGATTGGGGATTGGGGATAGGGG
>Ga0194116_10007587_pt1 | contig 11187 bp, 7 predicted proteins | sample TA2MahsurfametaG_4_FD_148617 | JGI IMG/M metagenome (GOLD analysis project Ga0194116, IMG submission 148617) | Freshwater microbial communities from Lake Tanganyika, Tanzania - TA2015008 Mahale S9 surface | ecosystem: Environmental > Aquatic > Freshwater > Lake | place: Tanzania: Lake Tanganyika... | reverse complement strand
TTTCATCTTAGAAAATTTTTGTGACATAGAGGAAATAGATAATCTATACAAAGAGCATTACGAAAAAAAAGAAAATATTTATTTAAAAATTTTGTCATTGGAAGAAATAGAGAATAAAGTCTTCACCCTCATTTATAAAGTTTTGTTTTATATAAAAAAAATCAAAATCATTTACGACAATCAAAATTCAAAAAGGTTTTTTTTCACATTAACTAAAAAAATATTTGCTCTTTTAGAATATTTAAACAAAAATAGTAATAATGCTAAATCAGAAAATAAACTCAAGCCAAAAATTTATGGGAAAAACAAAATTAAGCCTGACAATACTAATGATAATAACGAAAGCTTAAATTGGTTATTCGAGACTGAGATTGATTTTTCAAATTTTACTTACGAGGAATTAACTGAAAATTTTATCAATAATAATGATATTTTCAAAGCAGATAATCGCATTAAAGTTATATTTGTTTTTTACTTTTTTGTCAACTTAAAAAATAAAGAAAATGTGGAAAAAATTTATATTTGTGAAATTTACAAAATCTTTTTTGATTTCTTTATTAACATGAAAGAGAATTATAATCAAACTGAATGCCTACAAACTTCAAATAATAGTGAATATTACGAAGCGAATAATATGAATAAAATCAAATCTGATTCTATCGGTAATAATGATTTTTCGAATGAAATTAAAAGCAGATCTTTAAATGAAATCAATATTCATCGAATGGATATCGAAGATAAAGTAATTTTTTACATTAATTTATTAATTATTAAATATATACAATTATAATAAAATAAATTCGAAGCAGAAAAAACAAGATGAAATCGAAAATTTTATAAACCTGAGCAAAACTTCCAATTTTTCTTTGAATAAAGTTGATTTGGAATTCGAAATTTCGAAAAGTAAATTTAATTTGATAAAGCTTTTTATTTAAAGGAGGCCATCAATAATAAATAAAAATTTATAAAAAAATGAAAATATTTTATATGTTTTTTTTCTTAATAAAATGAAAATATTTTAAAAGATTTTTAATTTATTAGCTAATAGAGTTAAAAATACATGTGAAAACGAAAAAGAAAATGATGCTTTTAAAGCTTCAAATACAAATAATTCAAAAGCATTTGAGAGAGAAATCGATTTAATAATTAGAGAAATATTTTTATTTATGTCTCCAGATTCAAAGCAAGAATTAGAATTTATTTTGAAGCAATTAGAATATCAGTTAAAATGCAAGAAATTTAATGAAGAAATTGGAAGAGAAAATAATAGCATTTACTTGCTTTTATATAAAATTCTTAATCATTCTGAGTTTAATTTAGCCTTCCTAGAAGATTTATTGAAAATAATCTCTTTGCATGGAAAAGCAGAAGAGTTTTTTATATGCTTTGTTAAGCAGATTAATCAAAATCCTCAAAAAAATCTTATAAAATTTTCCAACTCGAACAAAGCAGTGTTATCACAAGAAACGCTTGTTAGTTACCCAATCCTTAATTTTCTGTTTATTTATAATTTTTTTAATTCAGATTTATTTAGGAATTTTTTTGAAGAATTCGATTATGTAAAACAACTTATGTATGAAAAAGCAAAGGAAAAGCAAAGTTCTTCAATTATTAATAATATTAATATAAACTTAAAAAATCATGATAACAGCTCCTATTACAATAATAAATTTGTGATTAAGAATAAAATTAATGATCTCAACGACATATCTTTAAACTCTAATATAAATAAATACTCAAATATTTTTATTCTATTTGATGTTTTGAAGATGAATTCCATTTGCCTATTAGATGCATATTCTGCAAATTTATATAATGACCCTTATATAAATTCTATAATCCCAAACTTCTTTAAAAATTTAGTAATAATGCTTATTAAGATTGAAAGCGAATCTGATAAATTTTTAAGCTATTTTATTTTTGAATTGATTAAAAAAATTAAAAACTCAGATTTTATAGAGCTTGCAATTGAAGTGTTTATAGAGAAAAAGGATTATATAAAGTTAACTAACTTGGTTAATTCAGAAAATTGCTTAGATGAAGCTAGTTTATCATGCTATGTTATATATGCTCAAATTATTTGTATTCTTAATGAAGGGAACAAATGGAATTCAAATAACTTGCTGATAAAAAAATGCCTAATCATGAATAAAAAAGGGGATTTTCATATATATTATTATTTAAAATTGATGCAATTTATAATGAAAAATAACGTTGAATATAGTTTAGGCATGATAATTCTTAATCAATTTGCGCTGGCTTTTTTTGAATTAATAAAATGCAAAAATTTTGAAAAAATCAGTTTCGATAATTTCTCAAAAATCAATAACAAAACATATTCTAATAAAAATCCCACTAGCTGTAAAAATCTAATAAACCTGCAAATTAATACAGAATGTGATAAAACAAATTCAACCTTTAATCTAAAAAATGAAAATTTGAGTTCCACAAATATGAGCGAAAATAGTAATATAAGCGGAATGAACAATAATACAATCAACAAAAACAAACAGGATTTAGAGAATAACAATATATACGGTTATAAACAAAATATAAATTTTTCTCTGAATAACAAAATGAAAAAAGAAACAAACTTTTACATTGAAGAAGGAGAAAACAATATTCAAATAATAGAAGTCTTCTCAGAATTTTTCATTTGGATTGAAAAAATAAACCCAGATTTCATTTTCTCACCATTAATATTCGACTTAATCAATCACCTAGGGGAATACTTTGAATTTGCTTTTTTCAACGAGACAATAGAAAACTATTTCACTATTAATCTTTATAAGATTTTTGAAATATTGAATTTTCTTTTAAACTTTCAAAATCATAATAAAAAAAATATCAAAATTGCTGAAGAATACCCTGAATATATTTTAACTGCATCATGCAAGCTGTTGAACTTTATGTTTCTTAATTCTAAAAAGTTTTTTGAAGAATTCTATGATGCAGTTGATGAAAAAAAAAAGAATGAACAATTTAGTCTTATTCTTGATCTTCTTGAAATCTATAAAAGTCTTACTTTATATTATATTTCACATGAAAGCTCAAATATTGAAGTAAATCCTGTGGAAGGATTGACTGAGGAGTTCTCAAGTCTTTTTATTATTCATGATACTAATTCCAATATGAATTTAGAACCATCTTTAAACAGTTTGATTCTTCCTAGAATTAGTGAAGAAAACAGCTTCATCAAAGAAGACTGTTCAATTTCATCAATAAGTCTTATTCCAAACCATGAATCTAATAATAAGAAAAATGGTTTGAATGAAACTGAATTAGATAATTTATTTAATATGAATGTCAAGAAGGAAAAAAGCGTATTTTGTGTTAATGATGATTCAAAATTGGATAAGAAAATTAACATTAAAAGCTATCTTTTGAATAATCAAACTTTTTCTGTTAATAATTATGTTGAAACCTCTGGCTTAAAAGCTCATAATTCAAATGAATATTTTTCGTCTATTGGAGGGCAAAACTTAGCTTTCTCTCATGCTCAACTGCTAAAGAAATTTTCCAAATATTCAGAAATATTTATTAATACTCTTGATATTTTAGAAATTAAAATTGAAGATTATTTCAATCTAATAAATAATAATAGTAATATTAGTATTAATCTTGAAAATGAAGAAAGTATGAATAAATGCAATAGCAAGTCGCAAATTGAATCTAATAAGTTATCAAATCCAGAAAACAAGCAATTCAGCAATTTAAATTCAAATTCCACTAATATGATTAACCAAGAAAAAGTAAAACTTATAGATCGCATAAACAATATTAAAAAATCAACTGCTTATGTTGAAGATGTTTTAAAAATAGAAATTCTTTCCAAAGACTTGCAATCTAAGAATAATCAAAAATCTATAATCATAAATAATATTAAAAACTCAAATTTTAAAGTTACAGAGTACAATAATTATGTAGATCGAATAAAATTGATTATTTATGAAATGATACAAAAGTATATCGAAAATAAAAGAATTATTTTTTTGATCATCTCGAAAGTCTATCATTCAGGAATGAAGAAATTCATTATAGATTTAAATAAAAAGATTCTGGGATTAATTTTATCAAGACCTGAGATTTCAAGGTTATATTCGGGAGAAGATGTTTTTGGCTTATACAAGGATATAATTAATTGTTCTGAATTAAAATCCGAAAAAGTTTCTGTTTTGAAAGAATTCTCAACTATGGTAATAAAGATAATAGGCATAGCAAACGAAAACATTTTAAACGAAAATTTGGAATGGATTTTTTATCAAATTTATTTAGTCTTAACAGATTATGAAAACGAAAATTTAAAAAATTTGAAGAATTTCGAAGCTTTACCGGAAGTAAATGATCTAAAAATTCTCATGGTTGAATTGCATAAAAATATTACAAGTCTAAAAGTCAGATCATTTGTTCTTAACAACATTATTGAAATATTATTTAAAAAATTTTTAAATTTAAATTGAATCACTTGATTTTAAAGGGCATTTTTTCAAATAAAATTATTGTGGGCTATTGAAATCCAAAATGGAGACCTTTAGCTCTAAATAAATTAAAGAACTTCTTTTGTTGAATTAAATGAAATTCTACTACATATAGAATTGAATGCCAATTTAAAATTAATATATTTTAAAACTAAAACCTTTTTATAATTAGTGTTTATGAATTTTTAAATTTAAAAACCTTATATTAAAATGTTAATCATATATTTCTATTAATAAGAGTCTTTAGCGTAATTACTTATCTATAAATAATTACATTATTATATTTTACAAAATTTAGTTAGGATAATAAAAAAATTTATTCATTAATTTAATATTTTTTGAATTAAAATAAATAAAATAATAAGAAAAGTTATACGGTTCTAATAATGTTCTCCAAAAAGAGCCTTTTTTAAAAATACAATTTATTGTTTAAGGTGAAAACTTGGAAATAAAATAAATCATTTTTAGTAATTAGAAATTTATTGAAAATTATATAATAATCGTCTATAAAGTTCTAAAATAACTAAATTTAATCAAACAATTTATAAGCATTATTCATTTAAATCATTAATAATACAAAAAAAAAACATTAATAAAATTTTCTAAATGATTGTAAGAAGCATCTTATCAAATGACCGAATACTCCATACTTATATAATCTAATGAGAAATTTCATTTTTTAATCTCAATTTCTTTATTTTTTTTAAATCACAGAATGTTTTTTAAATTTATCTTATTTTCATAAATTCTCAATTCCAATAAGTGGAACAAATAGTCAAAATATAATTTTTCGATAATTTACATCACAAGAATTTTTCATTATAAATTTTTAAAGTAAGATCATTTATAATATTCATTATTTATTTACAGATAAGACAAATTTATCTTTTAAAATTTTTGACTATTTTAATTCCATTTCAGGTTGGATTTATTAATAGATTTATTATTAATATTATTAGCATCAAAATTAAAATTTGAATTTGTATTAGAATCACTATTTTTGTTGTTATTTATATTACAGCTATTTTTATAGAAATCATAATTATTTTTAAAATTTTCTTTAATTAAATCATTTGATCTTTGATTACATAATAGATTTTTATTTTGGACAACGACTTTCGGATATGATTCTAAATTATCAGTTACATTTGGAATGTTATAATTACTTTTATCAATCTTTAGAATCATTCTTTTATATTTTTGATTTAAATTATATATTTCATCATTGAGTTTTTCGAATTCTTTATTTACAGTAAAATTATTCTTGTTGTTTTTGGTATTATTGGAATTTTTGGAACAAACATAATAATGATTATGTTGATTTATTGGAATTAGATTGTTTATTATCTTCTGAGCTTCATTTTCAGAGTTATTTCCATAATAAAAATAGTTTCTGTTTAAAGTATTTACATTTTCTTTATTATTGATATTAATATTATTTGGTAAAATATTATTGTTATTTGAAATGTTGTGATCAAAATTTTTATTTACATTAAAATGATTAGAACTATATATATTTGGATTATTAATGTAATGAAGATTCTGATTTTGATTTTGAAAACTAAAGAAATTATTTGGAGTTAAATTGAAGTTATTATAATTCAAACAATCTTTGTTGAAGCAATTATTGGTATTGCAAGAATGAGCGCATGTATGAACCGAACTATTAGAATAAAAAGAATTGTCGAGGTTTTTCTTCTTTGCAATAAAATATTCATTGTATAGCAAAGGAGTAGAGGCAGAAGAATTTGTTGACAATAAAGAACAATTTGGCTTTGATTTAGAAATAGATTTTTCAATTTCATTATAACCAATAAACTGATTTGAATTTAAAGTTATATTATTATTATTATCATTGTTAAAATTAAGATTACTATTAATATTCAAGTTGTTACAAATGTTTTTGGAATTTTCAACAATACTTATCCATTTACTAACAAGTTTATTATCAGTTATTTTATCAATTGATTTTTTTATGTAATTTAGTAATTTGTTTTTGAAATATCCTCTAGAAAGTTTTAGGGCTTTTTGGACTACATAGTTTCCATATGAATTTTTAAGTAGATCTTTTTTATTATTTTAATCAAATAAATTTTATTAATTAAATTTTTTAATTTACCTAAGACTTTATTTTTCTGGCAAATTTCTTCTATGAATTTATTTACTGCATTTTCACCTCCTAATTCCAGACATTTTTCCACTACATTGCTTGAGAATTTTAGCAATGAATATTTATGTAATTTTCCTTGTAATTCATTTATTATAGGTATTAAAAAAAATCCATCACTGACATCTAATGCAACTTGCACTGCATAATTTCCATGTGAATTTTGAATCAAATAGTCCATATTAACCAATAAATTATCTAAAACTTTTTTCCTTAGCTCTGTATTCTTTGCATTCAAGATAATTTTTTTTACAATACACAAACTGTTAATATTATTTGCATATGAGACGAAATTGTCAAGTATGTATTTATAAATTTCAGCATTTGTTGTGTCTTCAAAACAAATAATCAGCTTTTCAATAACATGAGTGCCTTTAGTATCCTATTTTGTTTTTTAAAATATTTTTAAAAAAGTTTTAAATTTTTTTAAAAAATCGAGAATTTATAATTAGAATTTACCATGCTGATTTCGTTTAGGAAAGGTAAAACTCCAGAAATAAAAAGTCTTTTTTCTTGTGAATTTTCTTCTGTTGTTCTTATGTGGTCAATAATTGATTGTAAAGGATAAGTTCCAATTGGATTTGTTGCAATTACTTTTATATTTTGAAGGATCTAGGAAATTAATTATATTTTTTATATTACTTTTTTTAGGAAAATTATTCGATCTTGAGATTTTAGATGCTCATATAATCTTTGGCAGAAATAGTTTGCATAGGAATCTACTATAAGCTCGTTTAGGGAATCTTCCACTTCATTAAAAATAGTTTTAATGATCATATAAGAATCGTTTTTAAGTGAAGTTTGTAAAATCCGGCTTCCATTTTGAGATTTCAAAATTTTTACAAATTTTCCTCTTAAAGATTTTATATTTTCTTTGTTTATTTTGTTTGAAGCTTTAATGTTTTTTAAAGCATCTTCAATTGACATTGAAGTTTTGCTCTGTGCGTTGGGTTGATTTTCTTGAACTTTATTTCATATTAATAAATCATATAATTTTTAAATTTTTGTATACAATTGAATTTAAATTATTAAATTACTTATATTGCATTGTGAATTTTCAAATAATTGCGAATCAGTATTTAATAGTGTAGATTTATTTAAGTATTTTTTTAGGATATCAATATTACAAGAGTGATAAGCGTCTTTGGTTGAATCATTAAATTTTGAATTACTTCTTGACTTTTCATTAAAATACATTTGATCACTTTTGTTTTTATTTATATAAAAATGAGAATTCACTTGATTACATAAATCCTTTTTATCTGAATCTTTTAAATCCTGTTTTTTATATTCAGATGCTAACTTGGTATTTTTAATCTCTAAGTTATTCTGATCTTTATTTTTTATGATTTTTTTAGAAGCATTAGAATTGTTTCTGAATGGGAACTTTTGCCATAAATTTGAAATGTCAAATGAGTTGAATTTTTGGCGAAAATCTAATTCTTCATTCCCTAATTCGGGTCTCATAATGTTATTTGCAGGATAGCTATTATATTTTAATTCATTAATCTCCTCAATCTCATTATCTAGAAGTTTTTTATTTTCATATTCTTCTAAAGCATAGTGATCTTTTTCAAAATCAATTATATGACACAAATCATCATTTTTTTTATTTATCAATTTTCCTTTAGAATGTTTATTCTCTAGTAACTTAATTGAAGAAAGGATATTTTCATGTGAAGATTTAAATTTCACTTCATCATCATTAATATTTTCTCTTAAACTGTCAAATTCAATATCTATGAGATCATTTTTCTTATAAAACTGATCCTTTTTTATATAAGATTTATACAATACTGATTATTTTATAAATATTATGGTAAATTTTTATTAAATATTTTAAAGGAATATTTTCTAAATTTATTATAAAACAATATTAATTAACTTATAATTTATTAAAAATCAAAGTTTTAGAAATTTTTATTTGATATTATTGTTTATAAAAAAGAAGCATTTTTTTTTGTTTTAAAAGCTTCTTAAATTATTCAACTTTTTTAAATTCTTTTTAGATTTAAAGAAAATAATAAAAGGCAAATACAAATGCAAAAATTTGTAAAATTTAAAATTTAAAATTTAAAATTTAAAATTAAAAATATAACAAAAACTTTATGAGATTGATTTAATAAATATTTTAATAAAAGATAAAAAAATTAGAAATACTCTTTGCTTGTTATTTGAATTTGCCATTCCTTCTTCCTTTAAATCTTTAATGTAATCTCTTGAATTAATATAAAATTTTCTTTCTCTTTTACTTTTTAATTCTAATTTTATAATATTTTTATTAAAATTTCTATAATCTTTACTGCCGCAAACATCGGCTTTAATTGAATCTTCAAGCTTATTATAATTTTTATTCTTTTTTAACCATTTAAATTCTTTTTCTTTCGGATCATTAAAATCAGCATTGTCACAATCGCTACTAGGGTCTTTCAAAATATCTTCAATCATGGAATTAATCATCATTTCAGTATTTTCTTGAAAAATTTTCGTAGGAGATTTTGTAGATTTTTCCATTATTTATTATAGAAAAATCTTTATATTTATACTTTTTCTAATACAAACTAATTATAATTTTTGCTTAAATATTTTTAATCGAAATTAGTATAAGCTAATTAAAATCTGCTTGAATAATATCTAAGAACTTATTTTAAGTTTTCGAATAAGATCAATAAAGTTTTCTTTTTAATAACATATTAAATGATTTTAATTATTGAAATAAAACAGACAAACAATGAAAAATAAATTTTAAAGTATTTTTTTCTAAAATGTTTATTCTTCCACAGTATAAAACTTATTGATTATGCTTTATTTACAAATCAAATTAGGATAATATATTTTATTACGTATTTTTATTTTAATTTCAAAAAAATTTAACATTAAAATTAGTATTTATTTATTAATAGTTTATAGTTTAGTTATATTCTATTTTAAGAAAAAATGATGTAATTAACTTTAAATTACTTAATAAAAAATAATGAGTATAATATGCGATAAACAAAAAAAAAGAATTGTTTTTAAGCTGAATTTAAATAATAAAATTTAACAGGTTTGTTTTATTATCCTTTATCAATTATCTTTTTGGAGTTTATAAAAATTTAAACAATAATCTATAATTTGAAAATGTAAGTTTATAATTATGAAACATTGATGATCTCATTTATATTAAAATAAAATTATTAAGTATTGGGAATAATACATATTCAAACATTTATGGTAAAACAAGTTAATTTCTTTTATTTAAATGATATGTATTATTTTAATAAATCTTGCCAATGCTTGAGTTATATAAATTTTTAATATTGAAAATGAATTATGTAAAAAATTTAAAATATTCTGATTTTAGTTAAAATTTCAAAACTTCAAAAGCTGTATTCAATTTTTAAATTAAAATATATAATAAAATTAAATAATTATAGATAGAAAAAAACTTTTATTATTAAGTATTAGGATTTTATCTATAATTAAAATTTAATAACATTTCTTTTATTTCTTATCGGAGAGAACAGATATCATAAGAAATTATATAATCATAAAATATATTATCCCAATTAATTGTTAGATTTACAATGAATCTTCGAATTCGTATGAAAAAATATTTTATTTTACGTCATTTTCTTGATATAAATATTTCAAATGGGTTTTTTTCATTCCTTTCTTTCCAGTATGTGATTCTAGCCGTTTAGTTTTTTTCAAAATTTCATAAAAAGAAAGCAATGATGGAATCCTATAAAATTTTTTTTTATCATTTTTAATAATATAAAGCAAATCTTTTAGCTTGATTTCATTAAATCCCCTCCTTTTGGATCTTTTGTAAGAGAGTAAAGCAATATTTTGAATGTATTCTATAACATATTGGTCTAATAGCTCTACTGATTCGGGATCAGGACTTTCAGAATCCCCAAACCCATACATTAGAGTTTTCACTTATTTATAAATAAAAAATGGAAGATTAGTTTTATAATAAAAAAAAAATAAATATTCATTAAAAAATACTAAATTATGAATATTTTACATTCACCGACAAACATGCTTTGCTTTTCTTCTTCTTGGTTATATATAGAGTTATGAGCTGATGAATTTAAGTTGAAATTATTATTGTTACAATTCATATATTTTTTAGAATTTCGATTCTTTTAATTTGAATTTTTTTTAATTTTATTAAATTATTTTTCTTTTATAAAATTTTGAAAAAATATAAGGAATTACTAATTAAGATCAACTAAAAATATGAATATGTTATAAATATCCATAATTTAATAAATAATTTCCCACAGGTTTAAGATTTAAGATCAATGCTATTATTTCTTTTTCTAAAAATTTTAAATTGAATGATAAGATTAATGCTTTAAATTTTTAAGAAAAAAATTAATCAATTAAATTTTTAGTATTACTAGTTTTTTAAGTATTTATATTTGCTAAACTCAATTTATTTATATTGATTAATGATAAGTTAAAGGGATTGATTAATATATGTTCATAAAGCTATATCATAATTGGATGATAAATTATATTTATTAAATGGGGATTGGGGATTGGGGATTG
>Ga0194116_10007586_pt1 | contig 11187 bp, 10 predicted proteins | sample TA2MahsurfametaG_4_FD_148617 | JGI IMG/M metagenome (GOLD analysis project Ga0194116, IMG submission 148617) | Freshwater microbial communities from Lake Tanganyika, Tanzania - TA2015008 Mahale S9 surface | ecosystem: Environmental > Aquatic > Freshwater > Lake | place: Tanzania: Lake... | reverse complement strand
AATTGGTCATATTTATTTCTAAAATCCTGATTAATAAACACTTCCACCATTTTCGGTGTCGAGTAGTAAAACTATAATAAGAGGTATACTGGTTATTCAAATCTACTCCTTTCATATTAGCTGAATAATTACATAGTATTACAGGTTTATTTTTCAAATGGTTTTTTCTGTTCTCTTTTTGGTAATATTCATATTCTAATAAATTTGTATTTTTGATTGTTGAAATAAGATTTACATTTCTTCTATCTTTCCAAAGCATATATAATATTTCATTATTTTCAAAGAATGAGGGTTCATGCAATTCTACTTCTTTTTCTTTTATTGATGATGCGATTGTTTTTCTGTTATTTTTTACTGTTCCTACGCAATCGAATCCATTTTCAAATAATGATTGAAAAAGTAAAGGGCTAGAGTAGTATGAATCCATATAAACTGTATAATTTTGAGAATTTTTATAATTTTCAAGCAGATCAAAAACTATTGTATCAACTATTCCTAAATTGGGTCTTTTAGGATGTTCTTTTCCTTCATATAGTATAACATTTAGCATAAATCCATTTATAGAATCCGCAAGTGAAAAGAGCTTCATGCCGTATTTTGTAGGTTTGCATTTATTATACTGTATCAAGCCAGATTTTTTGCCACGATATCCGACTGTTGTTTCATCAAGAGCAATTCTTTTTCCTGGTGAATATAATTTTTCCCATTGCTTTATTACTAAATTCATAAACGGTTTTATTTTATCCAATGACTTATCTATTTTTGTATTATCATTGACATGTAAGAATCGCCAAATAATCTCAAATTTATCACGAGATATATACTTAGCAACAGATGATTGTAAAATAGCATTATTTGACCAATGATCATTTATATTTTCTCGATTAACAATTCCCATTAAAAATAAAATACCCAAAAAACTTTTGATTTTATTTAAAGTCATTTTTTCCCAACTGAAAGGAATAAATTTTCCTAAATTTCTCATCTGTTGAGCATATTGATTATAGTATATATTAGTTTGATCTACTATAATAATCAACATTTCATCAGGAAAAAATATGTTGAATAATTCATATGGATTTGAATATTTTTCTCCAAGTGGAATTTTACTATTCGGATAAAAATATTCTCCAAAATCATTTTCTAAATATTTATCATTTTGTATTTCCACCCAATTTTCTTTTTTCAACAAATTTTCAGGCCGATGGAAGCTATCACTTAGTATGTATTCAATATCTTCTTCTTCTGAATCATGATACTCATTTACATCAGCTATAATCAATTAGATTTTAGAAAAAATTAAATATTTGATTAAAATAATTTGATTTTTTCAGATATTTAAACAAACAAAAAAACAAATAAAATCAAAAAATTATTTAATTGTATATTTAATCTTTGACCCACCCTTATAATTTTTAAATATTTTGATTTTCATAAACAAAAAATGATTTTTATAACTTGCTTATAAAAAATGGATTAATTTTTTAATCTTGATTTTTTAATTAGATTACTAATTTTTTTCTTTTTAGTCTTGGAATTATTTGAAATTTTCAAGTAATTAGTATCCTCTTCTTCAATTGTATCTTTTTTTCGAGATATAGAAATTAAATTAGATTTGGGTTTATTATCTTTAATTTCTAAGCTTGTATGATACTGAACAGCTTTCATTTGATCTGTAGATCTTATATTTTTATCTGGATTTGTTTTAAAATCAAACAGATTATTTTGATTTTCCAAAGTTAGATTTTCATAGCTGGAAAGATCTATTTCCAATTCAATTTCTTTTTCGCTTTTATTAGTTTGGTATTTGTATAAATTCATCCTTGAGAAAAAATGAAATTTTAAGTATATTTATAAGATATATTCCCAATTATTAAAAGGATTAATACATCATATATTCAAAAATATTTAAATTTTAATAGTTTTCAATTTCTAGATAATTATCTGTATTCAATAAAAATAAAGCTTTGGGCAAAACAATATTTGAATTAATTAGTAAAGGTGTTGTTTAAAATTAAAAATTTATCTGTTTTAAAAAGGTTATAATTTATCAGTATCTTATGCTTAAATGTAAATTTATCTTAAAAAAATCATTAGAAAATTACTTCTTATTTATAAGCATAAAAAGAATAATAATTTTATGCTATGTATTTTATATCTTTAAGTTATTTCAGTAATATAAATTTTTTACTATGTCTCAAGCAAATTAAAAATTAATAAACTTTTAATTAAAAAATATAAATTATAATTTTTTATCAAATGAATAAAAATCTAAACGTTTTAAGACTATATAGAAGATTATTGCATACGATGATGTATGTATTTGATGGCGATTATCAGACTTTTCATGTAACTCGAATAGCAATAAGAAAGGAAATTGAAAAAAGAAGGAGCTTAACAGATGCAAAAGAGATAAGAGAAAAAATTCTTGATATGGAAGAATTGAGAATTTCTTTGATGACTAATGTTATGCAAGTATAAAAATTTTTCTATAAGTAAATTATTAAAGCCGAATAATATTGAGTAATTAACAAAATATTTATGACTGGAAGTCCTTTTTTATTTTCGAATATATATTTTTAAAAACTTAGGGAAAATTACAAGATGGGGGATTTTATAGATTTAAAGCCAGACCTGAAAATGTTTTGGGTGCAAATGTTAAAACACTCAAATAATAAAAAAAGCCATTAATAATTATTTTTTAGAGAGTTTATTTATAATAGAATTAATTTCAATTTTATTAATATTATAAATCATTAAAATTATATATTTTTGAATTCGAAGAAGATTTTTGATATAAGATATATAAAACAAATATTGAAATGTTTCCATGAATCAATTAAGTTAATATTACAGAAATTCGAATGAATAATATTCGAATGAAACAAGCTATATTTCATTTTAACTTTCATGTATGTCTATTATTGAATTATTAAAAATAAATATCAAATTCAAAGTTAAATTTCTTATTGTTATAAAATTTGAAATTCTTTCGTCTTCATAAACAAAAATTTTATTGGAAGCTTCTTCTAATATTTCGAATAAAATATTGTTAGTATTTATGAAAATTTTTATGTGTTCCTGATTCATAGATTTCTAATAAAGTAAAGAGATTAAAAAAACAATTTAAAAAATTATCTCAAAGTTTAAATTAAAATTTTATCATTAAAAAAATCACAGTAAGTTAATTACACTATTTTTCACAATATTTCTTAACTCCTCGTTAATATTATCTATTAAAGTATCATTCGCACATAGATAATGTTTTATTATTACACAGAAAAATTGATATGCCATATCATATAAATCAAAATTTTTAAAAGATTTATCGTGTTGAACTAAATTTTCATTTATATCTTTGTTGTTAGTATCATAATAACGATTTGGGTCTTTAGGAGGATTATCTTTGGATCGAGATCTTGATTTTATTGTTGGCATATTATTGTTAGATTCACTTCTATTTGAATTATTCGGACTGTTCTTTGATGTGTAATCATAGTTATATTTGGTTGATTTTATCATAATATCTTGAATAGTTTTACTCTTGCTATTTTTCGAGCTGCTATTTTCAGATTTCTGACTAAAATGAGATATATATGATGTTATAATTAAAGTAAAAAAAATTTAAATCGCTTTTAAACTTAAATTTGAAAATTATTTAATAAACCTTCGTGAGTTCTGGTCAGTAAATTTATTTTTCCTATTTCCATCTATATAAAAATTAAGATTCTTAATTAAATAATAAAACAAAAAATTCAATATATCTTTTCTTTATTAAATTAAAACAATATTTTTCTTTTAAAATATACCTTGAAAAGGTTTGTTTTTTTCATTGTCAATTCCAACATATGAAATACTCTCATTGCCTCCAGTATTGTTTCTTGAAACCTTAGAATTAAATGTCATTAAATTGTCAGAGCTAATTCTATTTGGGTTCTTCCTACCACTATTTCTTGAGCTGGTTTTCAAATAGTCTTCATTGTTATTATTCTGACTATAAATTTGAATTTCATCTAAAATTTTTTCCACATTTTTTTTTAAGGCTTCAATTAAATCCTCTGTGGGCTTATTATTGTAAAGGCTTTTAAAAATAAAAATTTCTTGACTACCTTTTTCATTCGAATCTCTATCAAAATTTTGATTATCGCAAAAGAAAACACTCAGGATTCTTTTGAAATTATTAACATATTCTTCAAATTTAATTCCTAGATTCTTCTTCACAGCACCGCAGGAATTTTCTTCAGCAAAAGAAGATTTACATTTAATAGAATTATTTGATTTGAGGGATTTGCTTTCATTCATTTTAGATCTAACTTTTTCATTGTAAATTAAAGTTGAAAACACAATTCTATAAACAAACTCAAATATTTTTTCCAAATTATAAGAGTTAATTGTTAATTGATTTTGATATTTTTTCATTGTATTACCAAGCACTGAAATCATTTTTGAAAATGTATTTAAAATTTCTTTTACTTGTGAAACTTTTATCGTTCTATTTAAACTTGTAAAATTGCTTGAATTATTGTTATTATAGGTAGGATTATTTGAAGGACAAATGAAATTATTACTGTTTGCATTACTTATGTCAAATTCGCTTTCAAAACAAGCGGTCGTTTTATTAAAATTTTCTAATATGTTATCGAGTTTTGTTGCAATTTTGTTTATATCATTGTTTAAATTGAGATAGAAAGCTTTTAATTCTTTATAAGTAGATGTTTTTATTACTTTCCGAAATGATTTAACTTCTTGATATTGTGCCTTGCATAAAACACATATATTTATTTCTTCAGTAGTTTTTGCATTATTGTAGTTATAGTTCAAATTTAAATTTATATTTGAATCATTTTTTTCAGTTCGTTTGTTTGTTTGATCATTTATGTTTTCTTCACTTTCATTAGTAGGCCCATTATAGTTGATTGTAGGAATATTATATTTGAGAGAAACTTCTTCATTTTTTTCAAGGAGATGTTTTTTGAAAGCATATTCTTGACTTCTTTCTAAATAAAATCTAATGTTATTATGAATTGATAAATTTCGTTCACTAAAGCGAATTGTTTTTTGAAGCAGCTTATTATTTTTGTATTCTAATGCTTGGTTTTTTTCAAGTAATTGTGTAATTTGATTATTTAATTTTGTATTTTCTATCTCCAATGCATTTATTCTTTTATTATTTTCATCTTCTCGAATTAAAATATTATTGTAATCTAAACTTGAAAAGAGTAGGTTGTTTGAATTATTATTTGTATATTCAAATGTATTTGTATTGATTCTGTTTTGAAAAAAAGTATTGCTTGAAATCATCGGTAGATAATAAACTTCTGATGCTCGTCGAATTAAAAGGCTATTGTCATCAAAAGGCTTTTTTCCTTGGTTAGAAATAATTAGATTATTATTTTTTTTGTCAAGCCCTTTTTCTAAGCATGATACGTGATATTTTAAATTGTCTTTTTCAATATTTAGCTTTTTGATTTCATTTTTTAAACATAGATTTTCTTTCATGAGTTGCAACTCTTTCACGGAGTTCAATTGATTATTATTATAATTATTCTTGGTGTTATTATTAATTTCATTTGAATTTAAAAAATTATTCAAATTATAATCTGGGTTGCTATTTTCATTTACAAAGATATCTTCATTAAAATTATTCTCGTTTTTTATATTACCCTTAAAGCTAAAGTTTTCTTCTGTTGTGATATAGACACCTTGAGAAAAATTATTGTAAATATTATTATTATTAATACTATTATTTTCGAGCTTTTGCTGATATCGTTTTTTTATATCTACTAATTCTTTTGATATTTCTTCATTTTCTCCGATTGCATTTGAATATCTATTCTTTATGTCATTGAAGCTTTCGAGTAGTTTTTCATGTTTAATTTTTGCTTCATTAATTTCTTCATTTAAAATTTGAATCTCTCCTTGTAAGGATTCTTTATCCTTTTTACAGACTTGAAGTTTTTCGAGAAATTTGTCGAAGTATTTTTTATAGACATCATTTAAATTTTTTAAATTACTTTCAACTTCTTCCAATTGAGAATTAAGCTTTTGGTTCTCTGTATGCATATTTTTTATCTCGTGCATAAGATTAGTTTTTTTTTGTAATTCGTTATTGAGCCTATTTCGTAAATCACTTATCGTTTTTGCTATGCTTTCCTTCAAATTTTTTTGCATTTTATTTAAATATTCCTTTAAGTTCTTCAAAGGAGAGATATTGTTTTCATCTTCTGCATATTCTTTCAAAATAGGATTCAGTTTATCTTTTATCAAATTTGCAACAAAGCTCTCTCTAAGCAAAGAGCTGAATAATTCAGATTTAAGGAAATTATAGTAAAAGTTAAATGCTTGTAAGTTTCCCCTTAAAATATTTTTTTGAAAAATTTTATAATTAATTGGGTTAAGCAATGCCTGATCTATTATAATTTTCAATGGACAATTTGAACTATTTTCTGTTATTTCATGATTTTTATCAAAGGTATTATTAAAATTGACTTTTTGAGTAGTATAAATATTATTTTTATCTACCGATCTTCCGAAATTGTTTTTTACATTTGAAGAAGAGAAATTAATTTCATTTATCACATTAGATTTTTGATTTAAGTTTTTGTTACTTTCTTTTTCATTATTATCAATATTTACCAATTTATTACTCAACAATTCAAAGAACTCTTTGAAATTGAATATATCGTTATTTAAAAAATTTATATTTTGAACATTTTTTGTAAACTTTTCCATTATTGTTGATTTACTCCTTTTTCGAGTTTTAGCTTTTCCTATTTTTTCTCTACTAAAATTGCTCATTGTTACTTTTTGATTCAAAATATCTTTTTTACCAATAGGGCTTAAAGACCTGTTAATTCTCTCGCCCTTTTTGATCGAAGATTTTATATCAAAATCATTGTTTTCAAAAGCAACAGTATTATAGGCATTTTTTAAACTTTTCCAATTTGAAGAATTTTTAATCTCTTTGTTATTAGTTTTATTCGAGTTGTCTAAATTAAAAAAATAAAAATTATTATTGTTGGAATTAGATTCTAATTGATTCGTCTGTGTTTGATTAATATTTTTGGAATAATCATATATGTTTATATACATATCTCCATTAATATTATTTTCAACATTGCTTTCTAATTTAGAATAAAAGATTTTTAGCGCTTCAATTGATTGTTTTACTATTTCTTCAAAATCAAGTTTTTTATTAAAAATCTCATCGTTAAGCTTTTTTATTAATTCTTTGTTTTCTTTTTCTATTGCTCTTAATCTCGATTTTAATTCATTATTAGATATTTCTGCTGTATTAAGTAATAGCTCTTTTGTTTCCAACAATTTTTCAAATTCATCAAACTTTTGTTGAAAATCTTCTATTATTTTGTTTTTATCATTCAATTCATTTGTGAATTTTTTAAAATCAAGATCTTTTTTGCTTATCGCATTTTTGAGGTCTTCGATAATTTTATTTTTTTCTAAATGTTTGTTTTTGAAATTTTCATTTTTTAAAATTAAAGATTTATGGATGTCATGTGATCTTGTTATTTCATCTAAAAGTGTTTTGTAACTTTTATTCTCTTCTTCAAGATCTATTACATATGTTTCAACATCATTATATTCCTTTGTGAGAATGTCGTATTCTTCTTTTAGAGATGTAATTATTTTATTAGAATTTTGAATTGTTTTGTCTTTATCTTCATTATCAATGCTCAATTCGTTAAGGGCATTTTTCAGATTTATCTACAATAATTAGCAAAATATTGAATAAATGCTTTTAACTTTTTTTGAATTAAAAATTTATCTTGAAAAATATTCAAAGTATTAAAATAAAAAATTTTTTATGAAATTACATTCTCCTTTTCTAAACTCTCAATAGTTGATATCATTTTATTATTAATTTCATTAATATTGTTGTTGGTATTTTTGAACTGATTAAGCCATTCTTTATTGGAATAAGACATTTTTTATTTTTGTTTTTCAATTTTTGAATATAAAATTAAAAAAAAAATTTTATCTGAGAAAAACTAAATTTAAATTTCTTATCTTTAGCAAATCATATAAAAATTAAACTTAAAACATTCAAATAAAAATGAGTTCGAACCAGAAAATTGATATTATGTCATTTAACAAAGATAAACTAAATCTCATCAATAACGATTTTAATAAATTAAACATGGGGCTTGTAATAATAATTTTAAAATAACCTCAACGATTTTTATTAAATAGTCTCTTATTCAATTCTTAAAAATAATGCTTCATCATACTGATATAACCGAAGAAGAATTGAAACTTGAATATATTGAAGCATTGATTGATGCATTTGAGCAAATAGATGTAAATGGCGATGAAACGTTAGAGTGGGATGAATTTTCAAATTTTATTGTAGAAACAGGTATTTTCCATAATTTAATTTGAAAAATTCTTATTATAATCTTTAATCATTTTATTATTTTAAAGGGATTATTTGTATTAGATAAAGAAATTAATTAACAATGATTTAAGTTATTTTAATTTGCATTTTCAATCATTATTTTTGTTTTATAGAATAGTAAATTTGGCCTAATTTGAGACAAAAGTTATATAAATTCTGCAATATTGTTTTGAAATTAACTAAATTAGAAGAATATTTATAATTCAGTATATTTTTCCAAAATTTTTATTAAAAATTTTAGGTATTGCAAGGCAAAAGAATAATTTTATTGATGTTATTCGCAACTATCATTTAAGTACAGTTACCAAGGATAAGCAAAAACACGATAGTGAAATTTCAAAAGTACTTTTTATTGCTCAGATTAAGCATTTACTTGTTCTAGAAAACTTTTCTAAAAAATTAAAAGTTTATAATTACATAACTGGAGGATTAATACTTAGTTTCGAAGCACATACTGGCAGTCTAATAAGTGCAGAATATATGCCAGGACAAAATGTTGTTATTACATCTGGTTCAGATAATGCTCTGAAATTCTGGGATCCATCTAAAAATTATCAACTTATGGTTAAAATTCCAACTAAAGAGATTCAACTTGTCTTACGCTGGGTGGAATCAAAGAAAATGCTTTTAACAGGTGGATTTGATTGTGTAATAAACTGTTATAAAAAATTAGAATTTGAAGAGCGTGGAAAGCTTAAGAATAATATTGATATGGTGAGTATGAAAGGCAAACACACTCAAATGATTACAGATATATTGGTAATAGAACAAAATAATGTGATCATCAGCTGTGATTTAGCAGGAGTAATATTTTTGTGGAATTTGACAACTTTAGAAGATAAACGTCCACTTGGATCGCATAATAAAGGATGCCTTTGCTTAGCTTATTTAGAATCAAAAAATCTGCTACTTTCTACTGGCTACGAACATCAAGTCTACATTTGGGATATTGTAGTTGGAGAAATGGTATCTAGTTTGCAAGGTCATTCACAATCACTAATAGGAGTAAAGGTTTTTCCAGGCACTTATCAAATAATAACAGGAGATGTTTCAGGAATTTTTAAAGTCTGGGATTCACGTACAATGTCTTTAGTACAGACCTTCACAATTCCAACAGCAGTTAATAAAAAAGCGAACGGTTTTTGTGTTACAAACCTTCAAAAAAAAAGAATAATCGTAGGAGCTGACAAGGTCTATTTTTTTGATTATGAAGAATCACAGGAAGGAAATCTGGCTGATTCAAAGCTTTGTATTGCTGTTTTGTATAATGAAATTTTTAATTCATTTGTAACAGCTCATCTTGATTGCGTTAAAATTTGGGATGCTCAAACTGGTTCTCTTAAGCAAGTTTTCAGGGATTTGATAGAAGGTGAAATATCCTATGTAGCTTTCGATACTAGAAAACGTAAACTTTTTATAGGTGATGTTGAAGGACGCATTATTCTTATTAATATTTTAAATGGAGCACAAATGAAATATTTTTCTAAACACAAAAATTACATTAGTTCCTTAGCTTATTATGATTGTGGCAAAAAGCTAATTTCGGCTTCTTGGGATGGATCTGTAAAAATTCATGATGACAATAGTTCAGAAGAGAAAGGGCAGCTTTTATATGAGCTAGGAAGCTCTTCTACTTATAATACAAACTCATGCAATTCGATAGCATTTAATGAAAAAATGGGAATTTTAGCTTCAGGATTTGATAATGGAAATGTCACTTTAATAAATATGAAAAGTCTTTCTTCTGAAGGAACACTAACTGATCATAAGAAAGTGCGATTGCTTAATTATATTATGGAGTTACCAGCAATAATAGTATTTGATCAGTATGGAATAATCCATTTTTGGTCTCTGATTCCAACAAAGCCCAAAAAACTCTCAAGAGATTTTGTAGAAGAAAACAAGTCAAATAACGAAAACAACAAAAAAGAGACTTTTCCAGTTAAGTGTTTTTGCTATGAAGATAAGTTGAAATTAATAATGACTGGAGATGAAACTGGGCATTTAAAGATTTGGGAGATTAGCAAGTATTTGGATTATTTAGAATTCATTGCAAAACTAAAGATAATACATTATAATGATATTGTTCAAAATGTTCCTGAAGATTCCCCGGAATACATCAAGCCTTTCAATGGTGATACTAGTAATTTAGATTGTTATGTTACTCTTGATAGGTTGATGCATTATAAAGAATCGTTGAATTTAAAAGCGAATTTAATAAAAGAATGGAAAGGCCATAAAAATGGAATTAGTTGTTGTAGCTGCTATTCAGATCCTGTTTTTTTTATAAGTTCTGGATTAGATTTGAAAGTGCATATTTGGAATGAGAATTTTGAAATGATTGGTTCATTGACAACTATAGCTGATCCTAATTGGAATCTAATGTTAGATGTGGAAGGGATGAAAAAACGCAAAAGAGAAAAAGCTTTGGAAATGTATGAGATTATCAATAAAATTACCTATGAGAGTTTGTTTGAAGGAAATATTAAATTATATCCACTGGAAAAATAGATTATACGAAATATATTTGTTAAGGCTAAATTACAAATAATAATTCAAATGGATATTTATATTTCAATAATATCGATTTTCGAAATAAAAATTTAGATTTTTTATATAAAATTTAAATAAAAATGTGAATATATCTATTTTGATGACATTAATTTAAGGATAGGCTTTTTAATACAGCTCCTAAAAATCTGTTTATTATTGATATTATTCATTTAATAATTTAAATCTCTTTTTAATAGATTTTATTTTTTAATTGATAA
>Ga0194116_10007579_pt1 | contig 11194 bp, 12 predicted proteins | sample TA2MahsurfametaG_4_FD_148617 | JGI IMG/M metagenome (GOLD analysis project Ga0194116, IMG submission 148617) | Freshwater microbial communities from Lake Tanganyika, Tanzania - TA2015008 Mahale S9 surface | ecosystem: Environmental > Aquatic > Freshwater > Lake | place: Tanzania: Lake... | reverse complement strand
GATATTTGCAAGCCACGGCCTTTGGGGGCAACGAGCGCACCTATCAAGCGTGGTACGGTGTGCCGCATGAGTTGGTATACAACCAGAGCAATGCGGCATTGTTGGCGTTTGCTGGACGCAATGGGTTGAGCGAAGCCGAGACTGCCAATCTTTTGGCATCGGGTCGCAACTATAACTATTACACCTATCCCAATCAAGTAGACCAATACCAACAGCACCACCAACAATTGCATTATCGCGTGAGCAAAGGAAATAGTCAGTGGCATGCGGCAGTGTTTCATACCCGGGGTGCGGGATATTTTGAAGAGCAGAAATTGGGAACCTCGGTGTACAACTATGGGTGGGGAGCCATTTATTCGGTGATTGATGCGGACACAACAGTATCGGAGACCGTGGATTTGGTCAGAAGACGTTGGTTGGACAATCATTTGTGGGGAGCTAACCTTGATCAGACGTGGCACGCGGGCAATCACCAATTGAAGTGGGGAGCCATGACCATGTTGTACAATGGAAAGCACTGGGGCGAGGTGATCAACGTTAATCCCATCCCCTTGGCGCATTGGCAAGCGCCCTATTATCGCGGTATTTCGCAAAAGCGTGACCACAATGTTTATGCACAATATACATGGAATCAGGGGAGATGGCAGTTGTGGGCGGATGCCCAATTGCGGGCCGTACAATACTTAACTTCGGGCACGGACAATGACTTGCGCCACTATGACATAGAAGACAACCTGTTGTTTTTTAATCCTAAATTGGGCATAGATTATGGGTTGACTGACCGTCAGCATTTGCAGTTTTATGCAGGTTATGTGAGCAAGGAACCCAATAGAAACGATTACGTGGACAATGCGCAGAAGCCAAGTCCAGAGCGTATGTTGGATGTAGAAATGAATTGGCAGTACAACCATCCTCTGGCCAGATTCAAAGTCAACGCGTATTGGATGCAATACAAAGATCAATTGGTATTGACAGGCGCCGTGAATGATGTAGGCGCTCCTATTAGAGTAAACATCCCCGACAGTTATAGGAGAGGATTGGAGATTGAGGCAGCGCATCAATTGGGAAGGAATTGGCAGATTGCATTCAATACCACCTTATCGCAGAATAAGATTGCTCAGTTTGAGGAGCAGATGGCAGATTACACCAACGGATACGAGGAAGTGCGCATTCAGCATGAGCGCACGGACATCAGTTTTTCTCCCAGTGTAATAGGCGCTGGGGTATTGGAGAAAGAGTGGAAAGGCGGATGGAATTGGCGTTGGATGAGCAAATGGGTAGGTAAGCAATATTTGGATAACACCAGCAATGCCGATCGCAGCATGCCAGGGTATTGGGTCAACGACACCCAATTGAGCAAGCAATGGCAGGCAGGTAGGGTGAGTGGCGAGGTTGGATTTTGGGTCAATAACGTATTGAATCGCGGATATGTGACCAATGGTTACACATACAGTTACGTATATGAGCAGCAGGTCACGGAGCGATTTTACTATCCCCAGGCCATGCGGAATTATATGATCACTTTCCGAATACAGTTGTAGGGGCAGTTTTTTGCTGGTTTGTTTTATATTTGAGAAAAATCAAATGATATGAAAAATAAATTATTCTTATTCGCATCGTTGTTGGTGATGACGATCGTTTCTTCATGTAGTCGCTACGAGGAAGGTCCAGGTTTAAGTTTGCGCTCTAAGGATGCTCGCTTGGAAGGGGAATGGACCATTGAAGAGTACGCTGGACAAGCTACCTCTGGTGATTTGACCATGTCCATCAAAGACGATGGTACCTATACTTTCTCAAGTGCTTTTGGTGATGATACAGGCACTTGGGAATGGCAAACGCTGAAGACTGAGGTTGTTTTTACCAATGTTTTGGGTGATAATACGGTGACTATCGTACGTTTGGCCAACAAAGAACTTTGGTACAAAGATGACAATGGTGATTTGTACAAATGGAAACAAAACTAAGATTAATCCTTTGATCGATACAAACCGCCTTCGGGCGGTTTTTTTATGCCCTGGGGCCGGCTAAAAACCACTTGCGCACTTCACGGGTGATGGGCGCTAGGCTGAGGTGCTCACTGACTTCGGCGGCATTTAATATTTGTCCGTTTTTCATTTTGATGAGTATGATGTCGCCACTTTGGCTATAGGCCCTATTGGCGGCTTCGCCGGTCATGACAAAGTACGCCGCTTCGTGGGCAGTGATGTTGTGGCGTTGCGCAATTTTTTGGGTTTGCTCCGCGAGTTGTTCTGCACTGGGGGCTTGTGTGAGGATTTGTATTTTAAACAACTTTCGTTCTACCAACATATTGGCCAAGGTGCGCAATACAAAGTCGGTGCTGTGCTGCCACACTTTGAGTGCGCTTAGTACATCTTGGTCGTCCAACTGTAAGAAGTGGTTGAGCGCATCGGGATGATTAAAAAATCCCGCTTTGTCAAAATTGTTGTGCAAGAAGAAACCCAAGGCAGGCGTGCTCCATAGTTCGTGTCCCGCCTCCACCAGTTCCTTGGCGCGTCTGAGGACATTCACCAACATGTATTCTGCGCTCAATACGGTTTTGTGGAGGTAGACTTGCCAGTACATGAAGCGTCGGGCGACGATAAATTTCTCCACGCTATAAATTCCTTTTTCTTCCACCACCAGTTGATCGTCCACCACATCCATCATTTTGATGATGCGTTCGGATCCCACTTGCCCCTCTACCACGCCGGAGAAGAAGCTGTCTCGTGCGAGATAGTCTAGTCGATCCATATCAAGCTGGCTGCTCACCAGGCTGTGCATAAACGGTTTGGGATAGGCGTTGTTAAAAATATCAATGGCGGTTTGCAGGCGGCCACCCATCTGGGCATTCATCTGGTCCATCAAACCAGCGCTGATATCCTCATGATGTACGCCTCCCACGATGCTGTGTTCAAGGGCGTGGCTGTAAGGACCATGGCCGATATCGTGCAAAAGAATAGCGGCCAAAAGACCTTCTTCTTCGGTCATAGTAATTTCTACACCCCGTACTCGGAGTTCATCGATTGCATTTTGCATCAGGTGCATGGCACCCAGTGCATGTTGGAAACGGTTGTGGATGGCACCCGGGTACACCAGGTGGCTTAGGCCCAATTGGCTGATGCGGCGCAGTCTCTGGAAAGCCGGATGATTGATCAGTTCAAAAATAAACGGATGGCGGATGGTAATAAAACCATACACCGGGTCATTGATAATCTTGCGGAAGTATTGCGCCATAAAACAAAAATAATGGTAACGTTGGTAATGATTGATGTGATGTGGAGAACATATCACCAACGTTTCGTTAACGCGATGTGGTCCGCAATATCTGACTTACATTCGCGTTACGATGGCTATGAAACCAGTGATTTTGTGGGCGGATGATGAGATTGAATTGCTCAAACCGCATGTGATGTTCCTTGAGCAAAAAGGGTATGTGTTGATTACGGTGAACAATGGCCGAGAGGCGGTGGAAAAGGTAAAAGCCCAGCACTTGGATATGGTTTTCCTCGATGAAAATATGCCAGGGATCTCCGGCCTTGAGGCGTTGCAACAGATCAAAGCCCATGATCCCAATCTGCCGGTGGTGATGATTACCAAAAGCGAAGAGGAGCACATCATGGAAGATGCTATTGGTTCCAAAATCGCAGACTACCTGATCAAGCCAGTCAACCCCAACCAAATTCTTTTGTCCATCAAAAAAAACCTGGATGAGAAAAGGTTGATAGATGAAAAAACAACCCAAGAATACCGTCAAGAATTTCGCGAGATTTCAATGCAGTTGGGTCAGCGAATGAATGCGGAGGAATGGGGTGATTTCTACAAGAAGTTGATCTACTGGACTTCTGAACTTTCGCAAACCTCAGAGGACTCTATGAAGGAGATTCTCAAAACGCAAAAGCAAGAGGCCAATGAGCAATTTGCCAAATTTTACGAGCAAAATTACTTGGAGTGGATTAATGCCAAAGTAGAAGCCCCAGTGATGTCCCATACGTTATTCAATCGAAAAATAAAAGCCCAATTGACTCCCGGTAAGCCGGTGTATTGGATTGTGATTGACAACCTTCGTTTTGACCAATGGCGGGTGATCGCGCCATTCCTCAAAGACCAATTCCGTTGGGACAATGAGGACATTGTGTATTCGATTCTCCCGACAGCTACTATGTATGCGCGCAATGCGATGTTCTCAGGTTTGCTGCCCACAGAAATGCAAAAACTTCATCCCCAATGGTGGAGAGAAGAAGAGGAGGAAGGGAGCAAGAACGATTTTGAACATGAGTTTTTACAAGCCCAATTGAAACGATTGGGGATGAACATCAAAACCTCCTACCACAAAGTGGTGCAGCACCAATTTGGAAAGCGCTTGGTGGACCAGATGTCCAATTTGCAGAGCAATGATTTGAATGTCATCGTCTACAACTTTGTGGACATGCTCAGTCATGCCCGCAGTGAAATGGAAGTGATCAAAGAATTGGCGGAAGATACCCCTGCGTATCTTTCCTTGACCAAGTCGTGGTTTGAACATAGCCCCTTGCGGGAGATGTTGGACAAGATAGCAGAGCAAGGGGCCAAAGTGATCATCACCACAGACCACGGAACGGTGCGCGTAGAAGATCCCATCAAAGTGGTGGGCGATAAAGCCACCAATTCCAATCTGCGTTACAAGGTGGGAAAAAATTTGAATTATAGTGTAAAGGAGGTTTTTGAATTGAAAGATCCTGCCCAGGCGCATTTGCCTAGGCCGCAGCTCAGTAGTTCTTACATCTTTTCCCGTTCCAAAGGGTATTTTGTTTATCCCAACAACTACAACCATTTTGTCACCCATTTTAAAAACACCTTCCAACACGGCGGGATAAGTTTGGAGGAGGTGTTGATTCCATTTGTTGTTTTACAAGCCAAATGATTTTTAGATACACGTTAGTTGAGATTGATGCAGTGGCGCAGGCCCTGTTGGACACCCTTCCAGAGCGGTGCACCATTTTATTGGAGGCGGAAATGGGCAGTGGAAAAACCACGTTGATGTCGCACCTCCTGCAATTGATGGGCATTGACGAAGTTTCCAGCCCCACCTATAGCTTGGTCAACGAATACCGCTCCCCAAGTGGCAAGGCCATTCACCACTATGATTTGTACCGATTGAAATCAGCTGAGGAGTTGGAAGAGATAGGATTTGGCGATTTGTTGGATCGGGGGGAATGGAACTTCATTGAGTGGCCAGAAAAGGGCATGACCCATTACGACACATTTGTCACTTGGAAAATCACTGCGGAGGCTGATGGAACAAGGGTTTTGGAAATAATCCCATAGGCCCACTGCAAAGCGCTTCTTACTCTATTGATTTTGTATCTTTGCAAGGCATGAATAAGAATAATTATTGCGTAATCATGGCAGGGGGCATTGGCTCTCGTTTTTGGCCCATGAGTCGCACTGCTTTTCCCAAGCAGTTTCACGATATTTTAGGCGTGGGTCGCACGTTAATTCAACAAACGTACGATCGCTTTTTGCCGTTATGTCCCAAGGAGAATATATTGGTGGTGACCAATGAGCGCTACAAATCGCTCGTATTGGAACAATTGCCCGATATGCAACCTGAACAAGTATTGTGTGAGCCTTTTATGCGCAATACAGCTCCCTGTGTTGCGTATGCTTCGCACCACATTGCGGCCAAAGACCCAGCCGCTCGAATCGTAGTAGCCCCTTCTGATCATTTGATTTTAAATGGACCCGCGTTTGTGGAGACCATCGAACTGGCTTTTGATCAAGCAGAGCGTGGCAATTTAGTTACACTGGGAATCAAGCCCACGCGTCCTGACACCGGCTATGGTTACATCCAATGGGAAGAAGAACAGGAAGTGGATCATGTGCGGGTAAAGCGCGTGAAGACTTTTACTGAAAAGCCCGATTTGGAATTGGCCAAAGACTTTTTGGCCAGCGGGGATTTCTCTTGGAACAGTGGAATTTTTATTTGGAAGGTGGACGCCATTTTGGCCTCTTTTGAAACTTTTTTGCCGGACATGAACAAGGCATTTGCAGAAGGAGGGTTATTGTATGGTACGGACCAAGAGCAAGCCTTTATCAATAAGATGTATGCCGCTTGTGACAATATTTCCATTGATTATGGCATTATGGAGAAAGCCAAGAATGTCAACGTGGTGTTGAGTGATTTTGGTTGGTCGGATTTGGGCACCTGGGGTTCATTGCATGGTCATCTGCAGCATGATGATCACCGCAATGGTGTCGTGGGCAAGCAAGTGATGATGTACAATTGTAGCAACAACGTTGTGCACATGCCCGATAACAAATTGGTGGTGTTGCATGGGTTGAACGGCTATATCGTCGTAGACTCTGGCAATACGCTGTTGGTGTGTAAATTAGAAGATGAGCAAAAGATCAAAACTTTTGTCAACGACATTAAAATCAAACGTGGGGACGAAGCGATTTAAGCGCCAATGTGATTGACGATCCAGGTTCTGAGTTCTTCTAAATTGATTTTGTTTTGAGCGGAAATAAAGAGTACATCGGATTGCATTTTGGCCATCCATGTTTTCTTTAAATACGCCATGGTCTCTTCTTTGCTCATGGGTTCTTCTAAGGAAGCTTCGTCATGCTCTGGGTGAAACGCATCGATCTTATTGAAGAGCAAAAGCATTTTCTTGTCCCCGCATTGAATGTCTTTTAATGTGTCGTTCACCACGCGAATGTGGTCTTCAAACTGTTGGTGGGAGAGGTCTACCACGTGAATGAGGATATCCGATTCACGTACTTCATCCAAAGTAGATTTGAAAGATTCGATGAGATCATGCGGTAGTTTTCGGATAAATCCCACGGTATCGGTCAGTAAAAACGGTTGGTTTTCTAATACAATTTTTCGTACCGTGGTATCTAGGGTAGCAAAGAGTTTGTTTTCAGCAAAGACACCGCTTTTGCTGAGCACATTCATGAGGGTTGATTTGCCCACATTGGTATAGCCCACCAAAGCAACGCGTGGGATATTGCCGCGGTTGGAGCGTTGGGTTTTCTTTTGTCGATCGATCACCTCCAATTCTTTTTTGAGAAAGGAAATACGGTCACGCACAATACGGCGGTCGGTTTCAATCTCTTGCTCCCCAGGACCACGCATTCCAATTCCTCCTTTTTGTCTTTCCAAATGGGACCACATGCGCGTTAATCGGGGCAGCAGGTATTGGTATTGTGCCAGCTCTACCTGTACCTTGGCATGGGCGGTGCGGGCGCGACTGGCAAAGATGTCCAGAATCAGATTGTTGCGATCCAGGATTTTGACTTTTTTGTCTTCGATATTAAAAATCTGTTCCAAGTTGCGCAATTGTGAGGGCGCCAACTCGTCATCAAAAATCACCATGTCCACGTCATTTTCATGAACATAGTTTTTGATTTCCTCAATTTTTCCAGACCCAACAAAAGTGCGCGAATCAGGGTGCGGCATCGATTGCGTGAAACGCTCCAAAGTATGTGCATGGGCGGTTTCAGCCAAGAACGCGAGCTCATCCAAATATTCTTCCAAGAGCGCGCGGTTTTGGGCCTGCGTTATAATACCCACCAAGACGCAAGTTTCTTGTGGTTTAGAAGTAGAAATTAATTTTGCCATGAATTATTTGGCTCGAAAAATAATCACGTAATCTGCAAGCGCTGCAATTTCAGTTTCGTTCAAACGCCCGTCAAATGGAGGCATATTGCCTTTTCCCATTTTGATTTGATTCACGATGTCTTCTTTTTTCATGGTAGAAGCGGACAGCGCTTTGGCGCCAGACAATTGAAGGTTGCCATCTGTACCATGGCACCCTGCGCAGCGCGTCAAATAAAGATCGCTGGCATTGATGGCTTGCGGTGTTTTGGGCGATTCATTTGCATCGCCACAGGCGGTCAACAATACCAAAGACAAGGTAAAAACAAACAGTAATTTCATCAGAACCAGCCTCGGTATGGAGTATGAGACAAGAAAGGCCAAGGAATCATCACCATCATCAAAATAAATCCGATTAAGAAGAAAGTGAAAATCGTTTTGTAGCGCTTTTGCATATCCGTTGTTTTCTTGCCTTTGATGTGACCGATACTCACCAAAACAATGGCAATGAGCATTATTACGGAGTGCTCCATGATAAAGAAGCGATTGTCTTTCACCGTCATCAATTCACCTGCGGGCGTGTTTTTTAATTTGATGATCCACAAAACAAGACCGATAAGAAATTGTGTATGCAACACAATCATGCTAACCATGGACCATTTGCTGGTCGGGGCATCTGATTTTTTCATGTTCATGTAGGCATGGACGATGGTCCAAATCATCAAGAAAACTGCGACATAGCGCAAGAAAGAGTGTAGGTGTAGTAGTCCAGTCATGGTTTATTAATATGGGCAAATATAAACCTTTGAAATGAAACAAAGAATTCTCATTTTTGAAGAATGAACAAAGTGATTTACAATGTAACCGTGAGTGTCGACGAGTCGGTGCATTTGGTATGGTTGCAATGGATGAAGGAGCAGCATATTCCGGACGTTATGCGAACCGGATTTTTCTTGAGCCATCGTATTTGCAGGGTCCATGCATTTGAAGAGGGTGGCGTAACCTATGCTATTCAATACGTCTGTGCTTCGCAAGCGGATTTGGATCGATATCAACAAGAATGCGCACCGGCTTTGCAAAAAGATCACCAAGACAAGTTCGGCGGACAAACGGCCGCCTTTAGGACATTACTTGAAATTTTACACGAGTCGGAAGAAACTACTTTTTAATCTTCCCCGTTTTTTTATCAAAGCCGTAGGGACAATGTTTGCATCCACTTTGACAACAGCGGCCTCTTTTCAAGTGGTATTGTTCAGTAAAAACGATATATCCTTCTTCCGAGTAGTAGAAGTCGCCTTCCTCTCTGGGTATATTTTGGTTGCTGGACATGATGCAAAATTGGATAATTCGGGGTTAAACAACAAATAGAAATGCAAGAGGGTCAGTCCAAATATGAAAATCTTTCCCATTGGGGAAAGTTGTGGCAGTGCAAGCGGTGGATATCGGAAACAGAATGGAAGGCGGGCAACAAGTGGTTTAAATTGTATTACAACTTAATGGATGCGCGTCAAAAGGGATTTTCTGAGGTGGTCACTTTGGGAGGGCCATGGAGCAATCATCTATTGGCCACTTCTGAATGTTGTGCTGTAGAAGGATTCGCGAGTTATGGAATTTTGCGGGGCAGTTGGCAATTGGACAATCCCAATCCAGCCATGGAGCAAATGCGCGCTAATGGTATGGAATTGCGTGCGGTGGATACGGCATTGTATGATTTGCGTGGCTCCGAGGATTTCAAAGTTTGGTTGCACGATCATTACCCAGCGGCGTATTATATCCCTGAAGGAGGGGCCAATTATTTGGGTTTGATGGGATGCATGGAGATGCTTACCTCCCATGATTTGGCGGAATATACAGATTTTGCAGTGGCAGGGGGTACAGGAACCACCGCTGCTGGGTTGTTATTGAAAACAAAACCACACCAGCAGGTGCATGTATTTTTTGCATTGAAAGCGAGCATAGCCGAACTCAAGGAAATGGTACGCGGACAATTGCAATGGGTTATTCAAGAACGTGAAATTCAGGAAGAGTATTTAAAACGATTGGTGGTATACGCAGATCAGCAGTGGGGAGGTTACGGACAAATAAAACCTGAATTGGTAGAATGGATGAGACAGGAGCAAGAGGCAGGTAGGTTTTGGGATCGGGTATACACAGCCAAGATGATGTATGCATTGACGCATGACACAGCGATTGCACTACAAGAAAAAGCCTTGTTGGTCATACACACAGGCGGGTTACAAGGGAATCGCAGCTTATCGCTTACGCATCCATGATTCTGGATTTTGCGCTGCCCCCTTGGTGCTGCTTACCGCCCAGAGTTCGAAATGCAAAACCGCTTCATCATCGGTCACGCCTACCGTGCCCAGATTGTGCTTAGCAGAGACTTTATCGCCAACCTTTACGTTGACTTGGGCTAGCCCAGAATATACAGTCTTGTAGGTACCATGGGTTACAATGATGTTGTAACCCGCCCCTGGGATACTGAAAACCGAGGTGACCTTGCCTCCAAAAACGCTGAGCACAGGCTCCCCTTGCTTGGTTGTAAAATCAACCCCATTGTTATTTAAGGTGATGTCTTCTAAACTGGGATGGGCGTGTTTTCCAAAATGCGAGGTAATGGCACCGTGACTTACGGGCCAGGGAAGATTGCCTTTGTTGTTTTCAAAATTGGCATTTAATGAAACAACCTCTGGTGCCAATTCTATTTTGGTGGTTTTGTTTTCTGCTTTATTGCTTGCCGTCACTTTGGGCGTTTCATCTACTTTAGGTGAAGGATTGGTGGTTTTGTCTGGCTTGGCTTTTTCGATGGCTGCAAGGGCCTTGATTCGCTCTTGCTCCTCTCTCTTTCTCTCTTCTGCCAACTCTTTGTTGATGATGTCTTGAATTTTAGAAATCAACTTTTTGCGATCCGTCTCTTGTTTCTTTTGTTGGCTTCTCAGCTTGGATTCTTCTTTTTTAAGTTTGTTCAACTTGTCCTGTTGCGCTTGCTTGTCTTGGTCAATTTCTGCTTTTACTTGTTCTTGTTCATCTCTGAGCGAAGCAACCTGGGTTCTGCTAATTTTAAGATCAGCGATGCTGGATTGCAAGTTGGTTTCTGTTTCCATGATGATCTCCACTTGCTTTCTACGCCCGTCAGAAAGGGCTTTCATGATTTTATATCGTTTGTAGGCTTGATAGAAATCCTCGGCTGATAGAATAAAGACAATGGAGTTGTAGGAAGATCTGTTTTTGTAAGCTTGGTAAACCATTTTGGCATACTCGTCCTTTAGCGACTCCAATTGAAATTCGAGCAATTGAATATTTAGATCCAATTGGCCCAATTCACCATCGATATTTTCGATTATGTTTTCGCGGTAGCGAATTTGCTCATTTAGAATGGCAATTTGGCCTGCGGTTAGTTTTTGTTTTTTTTCCGAGTCCGCAATCATGGCTTTGGTTTCCTTTATTTTGGCTGAGAGTTCATCGCGTTGGGAGCGAAGGGCTTCTTTTTTATTTTGGCCCAATACCCATTGGCTAATGAACATTCCGCTAAAAATGGCCGTAGCAGCGAGAATCCAAGTGATCCATTTTCTCATAGCGTTTTTTTAATGGGATAGCCTTCCGGAATTTCAAATT
>Ga0194116_10007577_pt1 | contig 11195 bp, 13 predicted proteins | sample TA2MahsurfametaG_4_FD_148617 | JGI IMG/M metagenome (GOLD analysis project Ga0194116, IMG submission 148617) | Freshwater microbial communities from Lake Tanganyika, Tanzania - TA2015008 Mahale S9 surface | ecosystem: Environmental > Aquatic > Freshwater > Lake | place: Tanzania: Lake... | reverse complement strand
CTCAAAGTATTCGTTAACGGATAGACGTGTCTTGAGTGAAGAGCGGTCTTTTCCTGCGCGACGTGCATTCAGTGCATCACGTGCAGTAAAGGAGCGGCGCACTTCCAGTTGACCGGTTCCTTGAGAAATGTAAGCATTTGCGACGCAGGACTTACGACGTCCATGTTGTGCAGCTAAAGTCGATTTAAGCATAAGTTGAATCCTCAAGTGCAAATGGAATAGGTTCTTGAGCTTGGTGCGGATGATTCTCACCAGTGTAGATGTACAGGTTCTTTAGCATGGCATATCCACGAGGACCTTTTGGAAGCATCCCTTTTACAGCAAGTCTGAGAATTTCAGTTGGGCGTTTTGCCTGTAATTCATCAAATGTAGGAGCTTTAATTCCACCTGGATATCCGGTGTGTCTGTAGTATATTTTTTGTTCACGTTTTTTGCCAGTAACAGTCAACAAATCAACGTTAGTAACGATAACTTTATCGCCAGTAACAAGGTTAACATCGTAAAGAGGCTTGTGTTTACCAAGAAGTAAATGAGCGATTGTGGACGCCATGCGACCAAGAATTGCTTGCCGAGCGTCGATGACCAACCAGCGAGGTTGTATATCGCGTGGTCTCGGGGTATAAGTTTTCATGAATCCTCCAAAATTCTAGAGAGTTGCATCTTGCATGCATTTTTAATAACTACAGGTGTCGCTTGAACGGGAATCAAGGAAGACGAACGCGAAAGTGAGCTTGATTATAAAAGATTTTTTGAATAAGAACAAGATGTCTAGAGATGCTTAAAGTTTGGATTATGCACGTATTAAGCAGGTATCATGATATATTGAGGGATGCTTGAAATGTTAGCGAATGATCTGATTTTTCTAAAGTAAATCATAATACATTGATTAATATACATTTTGCTTCGTTCTTGCCCTTTTGTTTTTCAGTTGTTTTTTTTGAAATTCCATTATAAATGGACGGATTGACATTCAATATTACACTGATAGGGAAGTCCTCATGTAGAGTTATTTTTTAAGGAGTGAATCACAATGACTGCACACGTTGAAAAAAAAGTAAAATTATCAACTATTGAAAAACCTATGACAAAAGCAGAGCTTGTTGGCTACCTTGCTGACCGTCTAGAAATGCGTAAGGTTGATATCGTTGCTGTGTTAGATGAGCTTGCTGATGTGATCCATCACCATCTCGGCAAAAAAGGCCCAGGAATGTTTACATTGCACAACTTGTTAAAAATCGAAGTTGTCAAAAAAGCAGCAGTTAAGGCAAAAGAAGGTGTTAACCCATTCACCAAAGAAGCCATGATTATCCCAGCAAAGCCAGCTTCAAAAAAGGTCAAAATCAAGGCACTCAAGCACCTGAAAGACCTTGTTGCTCAGCAGTAAAATATGTGACCTTACAAGTAGTTCTACCTGTAAAGGGTCTCAGTTTCTCAAGGGGAAGTGTACGGTATTTAAAATCCGGCAACTCCTCTTGAGTTGGTTAACGATTTATTTCTCATACCCGCTATTGATTTCGATTTGTAATATGAAAAGGAATATTTTTCCTTTCCTTCCGATCGAGCATGTGATAATAGTCAATGATTTTTTTAGAACCCTGCAAGAAAAGCCATAAGAGGCATATACTTCCAATCGTAAGATTAATGAGTAAAAACAAAGAAGTATCTGGCTTCATCCATTGATAATATAAAACCGCTGTAATATATGCGATCAGGGTGGACCAAATTGCAGAAAATATCGCCCAAAAAAGACGTGTTTCTTTTGCAATCGCAAGTGTTACTGAAATACACGGAAAATATAGAAGTACAAAAATTAAGTAGCTCATTGCGGCCTGTGGATTTGGAAAACAATGATGCAGTGCGCTATTTAAACCAATTTCACTAGAATCAGGATAAAATCCTTCTAATGTACCAAGTAAAACTTCCTTACCAATTAATCCACTAAATAGGGCCAAAACAGCCGGCCAATTTTGAGAATCCAGCCCCAGCGGGCGAAATATAAAAACTAACCACTCTTGAAATTGAGGAGGGCAGTTTAATGCTCCGAAGGTTGTAATTAAATGAATACCAATGATTGCTGGTGCAATCCAGAAAAAAGCATTAGAAAGGAAATCTTGAAGACGTATGCCTGTTTTGCTTAGTAAATGTATAAGACTTGGCCTTTGATAGGGGACAAGTTGCTCTATTAAAGGAGAGTGTTCATGCGAGTTTGTAAGCATGCGCACCATTAAACCCGTTATAATTGCCATGAAAAATCCAATCATATAGAGCTCAAAAATCGCAAGATACGCATAATCTCCAAAAAATGATTGACCAAATGCCGTAAAAATTGCTAAACGTGCCCCACACGACATAAAGGGGGTCATTAATATGCTTTGTAATCGATCAATGGGATGCGATAGTGTGCGTGTGCTGAGAATCGCTGGAACATTGCATCCCAGGCCTACAACCATCGAGACAAAAGATTGTCCTGGAAGTTTGAGGGTGCGCATAAAACGGTCGATAACAAGTGACGCACGCTGCATATACCCAGTTTCTTCTAGAATATTTAATTGAAAATATAAAAGCCCCACAGGCCCAATAAACGATAAAATCGTTTCTAAACTCAAAACTGAGCCCTGCCAGAGAATATGATATATCTGTACACTCTGAATCCCACTCGGTAAATTATGCCATATCCTTGATTCAAGAACGGTTAATAATGGCCTTAGACTGAGTGTAATTTGCTCGCCCAGTGTCATTGTGCTCCAAAAAATACAATACATAATTCCAAAGAATAAAGGTAATCCTATAAATCGATGGAGAACAATCTTATCAAGGCCTCTTGAATGAATTCGCTCAATGCTCGATTGGGTGGGCTGTCGTTTTAGCGCCGTATCGATAAATTGGTAGCGTATTTTCGCACATAGTGTTTCTGGGTCATGGTAGGCAGTATATTTTTGTTCGCTCTCCTGATTACGTTGCATTTTTTCTACAGTGAGGGCCAGCCGATTGAAAAGAACAGAGCCTTTTTCAGAGTAATTCATAAAAAGTTTTTTCAGCTCTGGTTGTGCCTCAAGGTGAACAAGATTTGGTTGGCTAGTAATATCAAACTTAAATGGGTTGCAATCAGTAGCAGAGTAAACCGGAAGTTTTAATAGATCGTGTAGAAACGTTATGATTTCGGGATTTTCATGAAATGTCACATTAAGACACATGGGATGCTGTAGTTCAATAAGCTCAAGTGTCAGATGTAATTGAGGTCTCAGTGCTCGCGCGTCTAAAATCTGAACGATTAAATCATCTTCTGTAAGATTTAAAAGTCGCTCCAATGTTTCTTTTTGATCGTGCGCACAAATCGATAAATCTGATTCTAGATAATAAATTCCAGGTAAATCTTCTATTCCTAAAGATGTTGTTTTATTTGTAATTTTTGCAACGCGACGCTGCACTGTAACACCCGGTCTATTGCCAGTTGCTGTATTTTGACCAGTCCAGGTATTGAATAAAGAAGATTTTCCTACATTCGGGTGCCCAATCAGCACAATATTTTTAATCATATAGTTTACCGCTCATTATTTTCCTGACTCACACTCCCAGTCTAGTGGTGATAATATCTTAATATATGCAGCTTCAGAGCGACGTAGAAAAAAGCGATGGCACCCATCAAGTTGTATTTCCATAGGGCACCCAAGTGGCGTCCGATGAATAATACGAATATTTGTTCCACTAATAAAGCCCAGCGCAAGAAGCTTTTTTTTAATATTCTGAGGGCAGTTCATATCAAGTTCATATATCACTGCATCGACATGATTAGGCAGTTCTGAGAGTATTTGGCCGCGAGAGCTAGACGACATCGATTTTCTTGAAAGTGCAGATGATAACTCGAGATGTTATCAGAATATTAAGAGCGCGTCATCTGCTTGGTGAGAGAATAGCTTTGCTAGGTATGCGTTTCGATCTTTTGATGCAATCAACTTTAATATCCTTCATGTTGCAAAAGAAAGTTATTGAAATAATATTGAATCTTCGACATATTTTTTTCAAAAAAATGACCGCCTCGACTTAGTAGGAGCCATTGGGAATCAAAATTCTTATTCTCTTCAAAATAAGTGCAACCTGCTTTATAGGAAACAATTTCATCATCCATTGCATGAACAACAATCGTTTTCTGATTTCGATCGATATCAAAAGAAGATTCAATCAATGGCCAAGCCGGAGCAATAGCAAATCGAGGCCATGGACCGTTCAGGGCAAGCGCACAAGCGCCACCGAATGAAAATCCAGTAAAAATCCATTTTGAGGGATGTCCAATATCAGTCTGAATCCGTTCAATAAGTGCTTCAGTGAGCTCTACAGCCCGATCGAATCGATCGAAGGGACCCGAAGTTAACCCAACGCCAGAAAATTGAAATCGTAATGCTGCAAAGCCATTTGCTTCTGCTGTGCGCGCTAGCATGGTTGGGATTTTATGATGCATCGTACCAGAGGCTGCTGGATTTGGGTGGCAAATTAAAACAATAGGCTTTTCTCGCCAAGTATCAGAAATTGGAGCTTCAAATAAAATCTCAACAGGTTTTACTGCTGTTCCTACTAAGCCATGATATCGTTTTTTTGTAAACCATTGCTCACTCACCAGGGACTCCATGCATCAATAAAAATACACTCAATGTCGATTGAGTGTAGTGTAAAATATATCTGACAGTGCTCTTGTAGTGCCTTAATTCCATATTGTTCTGTCGCATAATGCCCTGCACGAATCAAGCAAGTCTTTTTTTCTCGCGCCAGATCGTAATGATGCTCCGAAAATTCGCCTGAAAGAAAATAATCACAATTAATATCTTCAAAAAACGATCCACCAGCGCCAGAGCACCAGGCAATAGACCAAGATTTTTTCCCAAGATCTAAATTTTCTTGTTCAAAAAGTTTTGTTTGAGGATGGAAATGTTTTCTACAGAGATTTAAAAGTTCATCGGGACTATATGTATGATCGGAAATGTAAACCAATCCATCTCTTTGAATTTGTAGGGCGGGTAAAGAAAGAAGTTTACCAATCATAGCATTATTTCCAAACACCGGATGGATATCAAGCGGGAGATGATAGGCAAAAAGTGAGCATTGATGTTCAAGTAATTTCGCAACACGTTCTTTTAACACTCCAACAAGAGGATATGGCTGCCCTTTCCAAAATAGCCCATGATGTACAACTAAAGCATCTGCTTTAGCCAAGGTAGCTTGCTCGATTGTGCGTAAATTTGCAGATACGCCAAAAGCAATTTTCTTTATCTGATTGTGTCCTGCAATTTGTAACCCATTTGCACTGGCATCTTGACCAGAGATTGGCAAAAGACCATTTAAATAATTCTCTAAATCCTTTCGTAAAAACGCCATGAGTCAATTCTCCATTGTTGGCTAAAAGATGACAATTCTAAGAGACGCGCTATATAGTAAAGTTAAGAATAAACTGCTCTCAAAAAAAAGTCGATCTGATTTTATGGCACACGATTGCGATCAATATGATGCTTCTCGAAGAGCATTTTTAAAAATGTTAAGTCAACTCATTGGAACAGTGAGTGTTGTCCTTCTTGGTATTCCTTTTTTAGCGGCATGGCTGCCTTCTGCCAAAACTCGCGATCAGGGAGCGCCCATTGAAGTAGATTTGTCCGCATTACCCCCGGGTGGTCTCATGACTGTGGCTTGGCGAGGGAAGCCAGTATGGATTCTTAGGCGAACACAAGAGGAAATTGATAGCCTCTCTAATGATAATCCAATGCTGAGCGATCCTGCTTCATTAGCTTCGGAACAGCCCGAAAAAATGCGTAATATTTATCGCTCAATTCGGCCGGATATATTAGTTCTTATTGGTTTGTGTACGCATCTAGGATGTATTCCCACATATAAACCTGAAAAGGGTGCTATCAATCCCAAATGGCCTGGCGGTTTTTATTGTCCTTGCCATGGCTCAATGTACGATTTAGCAGGTAGAGTGTTTAAGGGCGTTCCTGCGCCCAGCAATCTTGCCGTGCCTCCATACCTATTTTTATCAGCCGATCGAATTCTGATCGGACGAGAGTAGTAACACTAAGGATCTGTTATATGGTGAGTGCACTTTTCAATTGGATCGATCGCCGAATGCCATTTTTGGATTTTTTCGATCACCATTTAAAAAAATATTATGCCCCGGCAAACCTCAATATATGGTATTATTTTGGCGCATTTTCTCTCTTGATGTTTATTAATCAGTTCTGTACTGGCCTTTGGTTAGCGATGGCCTACATCCCAAGTGCTGAGCAGGCTTTTCACTCTGTCGAAGCTATTATGCGTGATATCCCTTATGGCTGGGTATTGCGATATATGCACTCCACTGGTGCTTCGTTTTTTTTCATTGTCGTTTATCTGCATATGGTTCGTGGTGTCTTATATGGATCTTATAAGAACCCCAGAGAATTTTTATGGCTTGTTGGGTGTTTTTTATTTGTGCTTCTTATGATGGAAGCCTTTATGGGGTACTTACTTCCTTGGGGGCAAATGTCTTATTGGGGTGCTCAAGTGATTACGTCTTTGTTTGAAGCCATTCCATTAATCGGACCATCATTGGTTATTTTTATTCGTGGAGATTATACGATTTCAGGAGTTGTGTTAAATCGATTTTTTGCACTACACGTTATCGCCATCCCTCTTGTATTTATTGGCTTGATTGCTCTTCATATTCTCGCCCTCCATGCAGTTGGATCGAATAATCCAGATGGAATTGAGATTCGAGATAACCTTGATGAAAATGGAATTCCACGAGATAGCGTGCCATTTCATCCTTACTACACAATCAAAGATTTATTTGGATGTAGTGTCTTATTGTTATTATTTTTTAGTGTGGTATTTTTTGTCCCCGAAGGTGGTGGCTTTTTTCTAGAAGCCCCAAATTTTCAAGAAGCAAACCCCATGGAAACTCCAGAACATATCGCTCCAGTCTGGTATATGACCCCTTATTATGCCATTTTGCGTGCTGTGCCAAATAAATTATTAGGAATTTGTGCAATGGTGAGTTCTCTTGCTGTGTGGTTTTTCTTACCATGGCTCGATCGATGCCCAGTGCGTTCTATCCGCTACCGACATACAATTCATAAATGTAATTTGATATTGCTTGGTGTGAGTTTTGTAGGACTAGGTATATTAGGGATTCAACCCCCATCCCCTTGGAAAACATTTTTTGCGCGTATTTGTACAACAGGATACTTTGCATTCTTTGCGTTTCTACCAATATATTCGCGTTATGAGAAAACGAAACCTCTCCCTACGCGGTTGACTGCATGTCATTAACCAAAAGGAGAATGTGATGGGCACAGCATTTAAAAATCAATATATGATGAGCTTAATTCTTTCTTTAGGATCGTTATGGGCTGCTGAGGGCTCGCCAGTGTTGGAGAGTATAACAATCAATCGCCGCGATATTGCAGCACAACAACGTGGGGCTTCTGCTTTCTTTCAGTATTGCGCTGGTTGCCATTCATTGAAACAAATGCGTTATAGTGACCTCGGATCGCATTTTAACTGGGTTAATGAACATGGTGATTTAGATCGCGAGATGATTCAATCATATTTAAATTTCACAGATGCTGCACCATATAGTCCTATTATGCCTGCAATGAGTCATGAAGATGCTAAAGCTTGGTTTGGAAGGGTGCCTCCCGATCTGTCATTGGTGACCCGCTATCGTAGTCCTGATGCTTCACGTCCAACAGGCGTCAATAACCATATTATGCCACAAACAGCTATGCCGTATGTCTTAATAGAGCCAGCTGGGTGGGCAAGCACTGCAGACCAATCTCTGGTCGATCGTAACGATAATGTGATTGTAACAACCGATCCGTGTGCCGATGAAAAACTCGATCGATTGGTGCAAGATTTAGTGGTATTTTTAGATTATGTTGCTGAACCGCATCGTTTAGAACGTGAAACAATTGGTAAATATATTCTACTGTTTTTGATTTTAATGTCCGTTGTGAATTATTTATTCTATCAGTCTGTTTGGAAAGGTTTAAAAAATAAAGACGAAGACGATCATCATGAAGTTTGAGTCATAGCTTCTGTTTCAACTCGATCGAATAGTGTGACAACTTTACGTACACCATAAGTCTTGCGCGCAATTTCAATAGCCAGCGCTTCTTCTTCGGCAGTAACAATTCCAAAAAGATAAACAACACTATTTTCTGTCAGGACATGAATCTTCCATAGCCCAATATGAGGAGAAACCATCATGCTAGAGCTGATTTTTGTAGTAATCCAACTGTCTTTTGTTTGTTGCCAATATGTCAGTGATCGACCATTCGTGAGTTCATTGTAGACATGATGAATCCCTTCTGTTTGCTCTACAAGATTTGAAATATCTTGAATCAAATCGCGATTTTCAACTTGCCCAAGTAACAACACGTGACGATTAAATGTTTTGACATAAACTCGATGCTGTTCCGGCAGTTGTAAAGCATGCAAACGCTCTTGAATTTGTAATTCAAGAGCAGTATCCATCAACATATCTCCTGATGTGCGCCGATCGGAATGCAGCGTCATGGGCTGTTTTTCATCAGTGAAAAAATTACCAAAACACCCTGTCAATCCAAGCGTGCAAAGACTGATTATTAGCATCTGCCTCATCAGTTATCCTCAGGTTGTTTTGTCACAATTTTCAAATGACTTGTCGACACTTTACGGCGAGGAGTATGATGCTGAGACTTGGATTGATGAGCATTCTTTGATCTCTGAGCTAACTCAAGGGCAAGAGCTTCTTGCTCTTCTTCATAAAGTAAGCGCTCATCATCAGAATTATGCGCAAATGCAATTCCTTCCTCATTTTCACTCGCAAAAATCGCAACAATCGCTCGCATCGGAATGGAGATTTTTTCCGAGCCAGAGTCAAAGTAAGCGATAAAGGTTACTTTTGTTCTCTGAATCTCTAAATCATCAACGGCATCCGGAGAAATATCTAATGTCAGATGACCTTGCATACTTAAATGCTTTGGAGCTTCAACCATGTCAACATCTGTATTGATAACAAGAAAAGGAGTCATTTCACTATCACAAATCCATTGATAAAACGCTCTTATAATATAAGGGCGTAGTGAAAGCATGTCAGAAGAATGAGAATCCATTTGCAAGCTCCTTCTAATATTGAGATAAACTTCAGTTTTTAATCACCTGATTGCAGTAATTCTGTAAGCCACACTTTTTCAGTTGCTGTTAGACTTTGCATCACAGATTCTTTTTTCATAACTTTTTTAATGTAATCCCATAATCCTGTAGCATGTTTAGGGATTGCACAGCCCCAATGCTTTAATCTCAAGAATAAAGGAATCACACAGCAATCAACAAGTGTAAACTCGTCTGTCATGAAATAAGGAGGTTCTTCAAGCATCGATGAAATCGAAATGAGAGAGTCAATCAATTCTTTTTTTGCAGCCTGATCTTTTTGCTCAATTTTAGGAATAAGAGTGTACCAATCTTCATTAATGCGATGCATCATGAGACGACAGCGCGCTTTAGCTACTGGGTAAATTGGCATTAATGGTGGATAAGGTAATCTCTCATCAAGATATTCCATGATAATTTCAGAGCCATAAAGAACCAGCTCTCTGTCCACTAATGTTGGGAGCGAAAGGGAAGGGTTGACCTCAATCAGCTCTAAAGGAGGAGCGGACATTTTTATATTGACTGTATCGTAGGCAACAGATTTTTCTGCAAGCACGATACGAACACGGTGACTATGTATGTCGTTTTCTAGTCCATACAGAACCATAGTATTACGTTTAGAAAGGGAAGATGTCATAAGCAAAAATCTCTATTAATTGGAATCAGTATCTACCGCGAGATTGTAGCATAAAAAAAATCAAGCTGTCATGAGTTAGCTTTAATCCCTAGGCGTTTCATTTATATTTCAAATGCTATCGAATGGGATTAGCTATTTCGTAATATCGCTCAATCGAATGCAAATATTTTATAAAAAACGTTCTTTTATGTTTTTTTAAGAGGAACCTTTTGATAAATATGTAACCTTGCGCTGCGAGAGCGAGGGTTATCGTGAATTTCTTTAGCGGAAGGGGTGAGTGGATGAACCGTGCGCACAATTTCGAAGCTATCTTGTTGATAACGCATCTGTAATAATTTATCTCGATAGGTGTCCTTGATCCAGGAATACTCTAAAGAATGAAAGCTAATAATTGCAAGAATCCCATAGTCCTTCAAAAGAAAGGGAGCTTTTTGTAAAAAAGTCATGAGATGTTCATATTCATGGTTTACTGCAATGCGTAGTGCTTGAAACGTACGTGTTGCTGGGTGTTTTTCGCCTTTAATAAAGGGTACATATTTTGTGATACATTCTACAAGGTCGCTTGTAGATTTCATTTGATGGCGCTTTACTCGGTCGCAAATTTCACGTGCGATTGCACGCGAGCGGCGTTCTTCACCAAAATGATATAAAATATCTGCCAATTCTGTTGGATTGGACTTTCTAAGGAGTTCAAATACCGTAAATGTAGAGCGTCGATCCATCCGCATATCTAATGGACCATCTTGTAAGAATGAAAATCCTCGAGTTGGATCGTCTAGCTGCGCTGAACAAATTCCTAGATCGGCTAATATTCCGTTTGCAAGATTAGGCGAAAGTGCTTCAAATATCTGACTATAGTTGCAATGTAAGCGCTGATTGAGGGGAATGCGCTCTGCTGCGGGAGAGGAAAGAGCTGTCGCATCTTGATCGCAGATCCATAAATTTGCCGTGGATTCTTTTTCGAGTAAAGCGAGACTATGCCCACCACGACCAAAGGTTACATCAAGATATGTTCCATGCGGACAAATCTGTAGAGCTTTTAAGCTTTCTTCTAAAAAAACGGGAATATGTTGATACGGTGCTTGCATGTTTTTACGGCGCTAGAGTGGCACCATCCTCCTAAAAATAAGATCTAATAGGAAAGCACATAAGCCGGGTTCTGTCGAGGACAATCATTCATCTCGATGTTTTGTCGCCAAAACACTCTAGCAATCAACCCAAGTTCGATACGAGCAGTATCATAGAACTCCTACTTGATTTTGCTCCCGGTGGGGTTTACCCTGCCTTTGTTGTTGCCAACAAAGCGGTGCGCTCTTACCGCACCATTTCACCCTTACCAATAAATTGGCGGTATAATTTCTGTGGCACTTTCCGTCAAATTACTCTGCCCAGGCGTTACCTG
>Ga0194116_10007576_pt1 | contig 11195 bp, 8 predicted proteins | sample TA2MahsurfametaG_4_FD_148617 | JGI IMG/M metagenome (GOLD analysis project Ga0194116, IMG submission 148617) | Freshwater microbial communities from Lake Tanganyika, Tanzania - TA2015008 Mahale S9 surface | ecosystem: Environmental > Aquatic > Freshwater > Lake | place: Tanzania: Lake Tanganyika... | reverse complement strand
TTATGGCGGTTTTTATACCCGCCTCCAAGTATCGATCTCTCGATGAATACCTACCAAAGTCTTCGAACCGACTGGAATGCCGATGTACATCTCATGGCGACGTATTGCTTTCTCTCGGATGATGAATCCAAAGTCTTCGCCGCGAACCAACAAAAGTACTTGATCAAGTCGTACTATGACTGGACATTCCATGATGTTACTGGAAGCCGAAAGCTGAAAATAGAGAACTCGATGGGAATGGTGTCATCATGGACAATGTTCTTTCAACGCAGCGATGTCAATCTACGTAATGAATGGAGTAATTATACGAACTGGCCGTACAACTACCTTCCATATGATATCATTCCAGCACCGATCGATGATGATTGGCGACCATCGATGTTTAGTGAAGTGGTTACTGCAACGAGTGATCTTCAAACGCAAGCATGGAGAAACCGACCTGACTTTATTCATGACCGTTACTATCTTGATAAAAATGGTCCGAAAAATGGGATTGGTCCGGGAATCAATCCACGCGATAAACGTCTTACTGGCCTTCATATTACTGGCGACTTTCAGTCGGAGAATGAACGCGACATTTTACAGATGCTCGGGATCTCTTTGAATGGGAAGTATCGAGAGAATTTACTAGACGCAGGCATTTATAATTATGTTGAAAAATATACACGCACACGTGGAAATGCAAAACCTGGCATTTACTGTTACAACTTTTGTTTGAATTCAGATCCGTTTGACCTTCAACCTAGCGGAGCGATCAATATGAGTAAGTTTAACCAAATTGAACTCGAACTCTCGACGATTTATCCGCCATTGGATACCGCTGCCGAAGTCAAAGTGATTTGCAATCCGAATACACGAGAGATTATCGGTATGAATAAACCAAATGTAAATATTTATCTTTATAGTTATGATTTTCACCTGATCGAAGAACGATACAACATATTAACATTCACGTCGGGAAATTGCGGTTTAATGTATGCGCGATAAGTGGTTGTGATAATATTCTCTCGTATATATAACTCCTGACGTATACAATGGCAGACGACGAGGATGAAGAAAAGAAAGATACCGGGGAAGAAGGCGGCGACGAGGAAGAAGGCGGCGGCACTTTTAGCAAAGTAGGTGGAGCATTCGGAGGCGACAAAGACGAAGGCGACGGAGAAGGCGACGGAGAAGGCGAAGACAAAAAAGACGACAAAAAAGATGAGAAACCAAAAGAAAAAGCCAAACCAAAATCATTATTTGATGTTGCCGCACTCAAAGAGTTTGGTCTTAGTATTCTCGCACTCTTCATCGAAACATTGATTATTTCTATCGTATCTGTCAACATTCTTTTTTACTGTAACCCAGAAAGTATAAAGAACAATAGCCTTTATCTTGAAAAATTGTTCCCTACCGAACGCGAAGGTTGGCCATATTGTTATACGGACGAATACAGCGCATGTGAAAAAGAGTGTGACGATAAATTCGGCGGCATCGCTGATAATCCAAAGTTAGAAACTCCTGAAAAGTTGTACTTGAAAGCGGCAATTCTTCTCGATACATACGTCTTCAAGTGGTTTTGTCTATCAAAAGAAGAAGTGGATATGATAAAAGAAAGCGTAGATGAAGGCATCACCAAGGTAAATCTTCTCAATTGGGATTTCATCAAGGCACGTTTCAAACAATGGGTGAACAACGCATACATCTTTTCATTCTCATCTGACCGCGCAATGTTATTGGCACTGTTTGGATACATTACCAAAATTTACCAAAACATCCCCAAAGAGTTATACAAAGTCGTTTCACCATTGATTTTTATTTTAATGCCGTTTGTTCTTATTTTACTTGGTGGGTTTATGTTGATGGGTGGACCATTCTTTACAACGGTAATTGGTATGATTTTGAATCAAACTGATAACCGTAAAGAGTTCATTGGCGGTTCTCTCTGGTCATTATTCACGGCATTTGGATTCGGTATTTTCCCTGTCATCTCATTCTTCGTTCAACTCTTCCAGTTTATCGGAACATTCTTTATATACCCCTTATTCCAGTGGGACGAATATCGCGAACTCTACGCAAAACATGTACCGATCATATTCTTCTTCTTTAATCTTACATTGATGTTTTATGCATTCGAGTACCTTGATCTGAATGTCGCGGCAATCGTGATCCTTATGTTACTCGTGTTGTATTTAACGCATTATTGGCAGGGTATTATGGAATTTGTAGACACACTGAAGAACTGGAGTGGATAGAAACAACATAAACAATTTGTCGTATAAATTAATATATTTATACGACAACGGAACAAGGACAACGGACTACAGACAACAGACAAAGGTTAGTATGGGTAAAAAAAAGTCAGGCAATACGGGAGCCATTGCAGCACCGGCAGCAGCAGGAAAAGTTGGCATTCCTGAAAAGTCAACACCCGAGTACTTCAAAGCGTACCCTTTTGTCAGCGTTTGCACTCCAACCTTCAACCGCCGCCCATTTATAAACGCAATGATTACTTGTTTCAACAACCAAGATTATCCACAAGATAGAATGGAGTGGATCATTATTGATGATGGTACAGATCCGATTGAAGATATCGTGGCATCACATCCCCGCGTGAAATACTTTAAATACGATACAAAAATGACACTGGGAAAAAAGAGAAATTTACTGCATGAAAAGTCGCGCGGAGAGATTCTCGTTTATATGGATGACGACGACTATTATCCTCCACAACGTGTTTCTCATGCGGTTCATATGTTGATGACACACCCCGACGCATTATGTGCCGGTTCAAGCGAAATATATATTTATTTCAAACATATCGGGCAGATGAAGAAGTTTGGACCGTATGGGCCGAATCATGCAACCGCTGGAACATTCGCATTCAAACGCAAACTTCTCAAACAACATCGATACAACGACGACGCATGCCTGGCCGAAGAGCGCGCATTTTTGAAAGATTATACAGTCCCCTTTGTTCAATTGGATCCAATGAAGGTGATTCTTGTGTTTTCGCATGAGCATAATACATTTGATAAACGTAAACTTCTTGTAAATGCAAACCCGGATGTAGTGCGTGATTCTCCGAAAAAAGTCATGGATTTTATCAAGGACAACACGCTTCGCAGGTTTTATATGGTGGAGTTGGAGAAACTACTCGCGGATTATGCACCTGGGCGTCCGGAAATGAAGCCAGATGTGATCGCACAAACACTTCAACTTGAAAAAGAACGCGCGAAAATGGCGGAAAATGCTGCGGCTGCAGCAGCGGCAGGTGGCGGCGGTCCTGGAGGTCAAATTATTTTACAGCAACCCGGTCAACAACCCGTGGCACTGAATAATGAACAAGTTGTTCAAATCATTCAACAATTGCAAAAAGACGTAGATGAAAGGAACAAAGAGGTTATGCAACTTAAAGAAGCAAACCGTATACTTCAAGCGAAGTATGATCTACTGCTTCAACGTAACGAAGGAGGCGGTGGGAGCGGGAATGGGAGTGGGAATAGCGCCAGTCAAGATCTACCCGAGACAATTTATGTTTAATCACGGAATATTGATCACGGAATATCGTATAATAAATCGATACGATATTACGTATTTTATGCTTTAACAAGTTCCACTGACTTAATCAACATGACAAGGAAGCTATTCTTGGATTCACGAATAACGAATTCGCGCGTCTTGTTGTACTCTTGGAACTTTTCAGTAAGAATGTTCTCAATCTCGCCAACTGGAAGATCATCATCCTTCGTTTTGTACTGGCTGCGCTTACCTTCGCGTTGATGGTCATTACTGTCGTCACTGTGATCATCATCACTCTCATCCTTGCGACGACGGTCACGTCCACCTTTACTCTTTGACTTACTTGAGGATACCGGTTTTTCTGGTTCAATATACTCCCATTCACCAACCGCCTCCAATGTCTGGTTATTTGTCATGAATACAATCGAATCAGAGTTGAACACCAATGCTGAACCGGGTGCATGGTCATACTTATCCAGCTCGATCTCGGTGATCAAGTCGAACTCATCCAAGAATTCGTTTTTACGAATAAAACTTCGAATATAGCTGATGATCTCGGGAGTGAGTTTCACGGTGTATGTCTTATCGTCGTCGCTTTCACTGTCACTGCCACTGCCACTGCCGCTGCCACTGCCGCTGCCACTGCCGTCGCCGCTACCGTCGCTCCTGCTGCCGTCGCTATCACTACCACTGTCGCTCTCATGTTTCTTATGATGTTTCTTCTTATGTCCACTACCACCGCTGCTCGAGGATGATGGCAACTTTGCGTTTGCAGAAATACATTCGATCTCCGTTGTTAAAATCAAACGGTATTTAGAATCAAGTGATATTGATGCGCCCATTGTATTTCGTTCTAAATAATCCTTATATCTTTTTGGGTTTATTCAAACGCACGATTCTAGATACCATCCAACGTTTCTATTTCATTTTCACACCCATTCCCCGGAACATTCATAATTGGGTCCATTTTCTCCATATATTTATCTAAATAACGGTAGATTCGGTTCACATCCAGTTTTGTAATTTCATACATTTCCAATATTTTTGGAATTTCATCTTCTGAGTACTGATTTTTTAGTGTCAGGAAAAAGGCGAATAAATCTTTCTGATCCATGGATAATTGCATACACAAATTTTGTATGAATAACTGGTTATTGTACTCCGTACTGTATTTCGTAAGTACCTTGGTAAACCTCACTTCGGTTGGATGAAACCGCGCCTTCTTTGGAAACGTCTTATGATATAAGTAATGATTGTAGAATGTCTTGATCAATGATGATAACTCATTGAATAGCCAAATCTGGTTCTGAAATGTAATTCGGTCAAAGTAGTCCGCTTGACAGATATTATCAAGTACGAGCTTGTAGAAGGGGGCTGAAACCTCAATCGGCAATTTCTCTAAGACATCAATGACGTTCTCATGCCATAACAATCCAATCGTGGTTCGATCGGTTTCATTGATGAGAACATTATGGTCAGAAATAGAGTACTCTGTATTCATAAGTTTTTCAGTGATCTTTTTAATGTCTTCATTGTACGTCTTTGGCTGAAATATAGCGTGAAGAATATTGTTTGCAAGAATGCTATTGGATTTGCGACTCATCTCGGCAACGGCATCCAGCTTTCGAAGATTGCCTTGAACAAAGGTTATAATGTTTTTTCGCATACTCGCTTCAATTCTTGACCCCATTGTAATATCGATGATTTGCGCCATTTGTACCGGTGTTGGGGTTTTTAACTCGTAGACATAACACACCTTCATAAGCTCTTTGATCTTCTTGTCGATATGGTAGTTTCCAATACATATAATCGGATTCATCGTGATTTCTTCTTGTTTCTGTTTCTTCGTTTTTTTTGGTCGAATCAGTTTGATAAGTGATGTGATTCCGCCTTTATCACCGTTATTCATCCCGTCGAGTTCATCCATGACAACCACGATCTTTCGAACTTTACGCTGGAAAATCGACATAATGTTTTTATCGGAGATATTGTGTTGCGTGATAGAGTCAATGATAGATTTGTTGCGTATATCTCCTGCGTCATATTTTACCATATCGTAATTCAACTCTTTCAGTAATCGAATGATAAACTCAGTTTTACCTGTTCCGGGTGCGCCATAAATATATACTCCGCGCTTGAACGTAAGATCTGACTTGTTCTTTTGAAAGGATGCAAGGAAGTCCCGGATGTTATTATAGATGGAGTCTCTTCCAAGAAAAGGTGTATAGTTCATTGATTTTGAGACTTCCATTTTTTATTGTGAAATAACAGTTTAGACACTATTTGAATACCTTTTTTTGTTTTTATATATTATAACTGGGTATATTCAGAAAATGGACGCAATTCAACAGCTGTTCGCGCCTCTCGATAAGGACTATTGCTTGCTTTTTTACTGGCTTACTGTCATAAATTTTATATTCTTAGCGGTTGCTAGTTTGGGTTTCTTATCATCACTTATCTTATTATTTAGGGGAAAAATTACATTTATGAGCGGAATGTATTCATTCTTGATGATTCTGGTGTACGGATTGATGTACTTCCAGTCACGTTTGTTCTATTCAATGTGCGTGACAAGCAATATGAAGGCCGGCACATTTGGAGTTGGAGCACCATCGGATTCTCTTCCAGCAGTTGCTAGACAGGCATCCGGCGCTTCACCTGGGGCTTATCGTATGTAAGTACGGTCAATCGCACCGTACCTCACCGCACCGCACCCCTTTTAATCATGTATAACATAAGCTACCAACAATGGTACTTTATGTTATATATTTAAGACAAGCACTTCAGCGAACTTGCACGTGACTTTGCGCCATCAAATATACCTTCCCATGGAACATACGGATTATCACCACCCGTAAGCCCTTGACCGTCGTATTTAAGTTCCTTGTATGAATTAAAATTAGCACAATCGGTCGTTTCGGGAGTGAGCTTCTTGGTATCATTCCATAATCCGTAATTGTCGACGCATTCCTTTTTCGCTTCATCATAGTCCATACGATCAGGGCATTTCGAGATCTCAGGAGGCCATTTTTGCGTACTCTTTGACTTCCAGAGTAAAATCGCGACTGTTCCAACCGATATGAAAAACGCAATAATTGCTAATAAAAGAACCATTTTTTGAATCGATAAGTTGAAAAATCCGCTAAACATTCCACCTCCGCCACTATCACCCGATCCAGAGGATGAGCTTCCTAATGCTGAACTTCCAGTATTTTTACTGGACGATATAAAATCCATTCGTGTATAATTATTAAATATACGATATTCTATATAATATACAGAATAATATAATGAATCGTTTTGACTATCGCACATTTCCCGAAGAAACATTTATCGGTCAACCTAAAAATGGCCGGTTGGACATCGTGTCTCCATCTGTGCAGGACCAGTTTGCGCTTTATGATAAGAACCCGGTTCATCAATGCGTGACCTACCGTGATGCTTTGAACGGAATTTGGGAGGATTCTCCGCTGTCGAATGCCTTCTTTAGCAAAGAAAATATGCAGATTGTTCAAAATGCGATTCGCGCAGGTGTATATTTGAGATCACGTGGAACATATGTGATTGGCGAACAAGACTGCGATACATTACGTATCATCATGCGTACTATTTACTTGCAGAACTCTACGAACTCTCCGATTGATATTCGTGAGCAGATTATCGAGTTGAATAAGTTAGTCGCTGATTACTGTGTTCCTCGTATTCATGGTGAGGCAGAAGGCTACATACAGTACAAGCGTGATGTGAGCAACATGTACACGCCGATTGCGCGCCCGAACTTCTCTGACTACAAGCATAAGACACTTGAGCTAAAGCCGTGGTTCTAATTCTATGGAGGGGGTGAATGACAGGAATAATAAAAAATTAAATTTATTATTATTCGTTACGATTCTTTATACCTGTCTACTTATATTACTTACGCCTTCTTCACGACCATCTTCTTCTTGGTTGCTACAGCACCGCCTCCCGCCGCTTTAGCGCCACCAGCCGCAGCCGCCACCGCCGCATCCACCCACTTCTTATACTCAACCTCCAATTCATCCAAGTCACGCGTCCATAACGTCTCAATCGATGTATCGTGAAGTGCCTGATGTTGCGCTCGCTTGGTGTCACGATCTGTGAGGAGATGCCGGACATTCTCATCCGTCACACTATCCATCGGCATTTTCAAGAGGTACTTGAACTCGGTGTCGCCGTCAATGTGTTCGTAACCGTGCTCAGTCATCTTTGCAAATATCGCCTCCTTTGTCTGTCTGCGAAGCTCCAACTTGTCGTCGAGGACTTCCTGAATATACTTGGCGCGGTTGCTGAGGACACGCAGTTCATTCGCGAGTTGCGCAAGAATTGCCGCTTTGCGCTTGGCGTATAACGCAAGACGTTCTGCGTAATAGTCCTCGATAATATCATAGATCGTCGCGTATTTCCGCAGTTTTTCATGCGCATCGAAGAGGTTCATGTTTGTTGTGGCTTGTGTCGTAAATAAACCAAGTAGCTTCTCGAGTTTGTTTATTCCTGCTTCCGCGTCTACAATCGCAGCGGACAGATCCTTCGGTGTATGCGGGTAAGATGGATGAAACGTCACTGTGATATCCACGACTGTATCCGTCGACATGTCCGTATACTCTTTTAGGACGGGTGCGCTGCTGGCTGCTGATTTGTCCTTGTCCTTGTCCTTGTCCGCGACGGTAGGTGTTTCCATGAGTTTCTCCAAGAACTGCTTATAATCATCTGTCCATGTTCCAATCGGGAGTTCGGTGATGCGGACCTTACGGTCAGCGATGATTTCGTAGGTGCCTTTGATAAGGTATTTGGCGGACGCACCAGAGGTCGCGGACGTCGCCGCGATATTCCGCACAGTCCCTTTGAACCCTTTGAAGTACGGTTCAATGGTAGGACGGTCACCGACGCTTGTCTCCATCAGCATCGCACGAATGTATGCGATGATCTGAAGCGGATTATGTGGCATGACATCTGTACTAAATCCAGTTCCAATTCCTTTGCTTCCGTTGACAAGTATCATCGGTATCGCGGGTGCATAGTACATCGGTTCTACCAGCTGTCCGTCATCATCGATATAGGACAACACTGCGTCGTCTTCTTGACGAAAGATGAGTCGTGTGAGTCGGTTGAGTTGTGTGAAGATGTACCTTTCACTTGCAGAATCTTCACCTCCTTTGAGTCTGGTCCCAAACTGACCGTTCGGCTCAAACAGGTTGATATTGTTACTACCGACGAAGTTCTGCGCCATCCCAACAATCGCCGCATTCAGACTCGCCTCGCCATGGTGATACCCCGAATGCTCAGATACATAACCGCTGAATTGCGCAACTTTGATCTCGCTTTTCAGTCCACCCTTCTTGAATGCCGCATACAGAATCTTACGCAACGAGATCTTCAGACCATCCATCAGATTCGGGATCGAACGCTCATTGTCGTAGATGGAGAAGTGGATGAGACCACGGTCAATGAATTCCTCATAAGGGATTTCCGGTTTTGATGTATCGAGGTACGCCTCGCGCGAATAGTTCGACAACCACTCTTTACGGTCATCGGACCGTTTCTTATTGAAAGCCATATCCAGGTGGTCATCGCTTTCTTTGCCAGTATGCATGAAGCTCACCATCTTCTTATGCTCGAAGTATTCTTTGAACTCCTTCCCGGTGCTGGTACCCAAACCTTTATAATATTTCATGTTCCAAGCTGCGGGCACGACTGCATTGGGGAACTGTTTCTTCCAGTGTTCGAATTCACCGTCATTGTAGAAGAGAACCTCCTGTGCACCGCGTCGGGCTTTCAATATCGGCGTATTCATGAACCCGATGAAACCAGGAATCTTCGTCAGTGACGGCCACTCAGTTTGGAAGAGGTTGATTCCGAGACCTTGGATATGAGCACCATCCAAATCTTGATCCGTCATGAAAAGCACCCTGCCATAACGCAACTTCGCGGCAACATCTGCTGCGGTGTACGTCTTTCCAGTTTCAAGACCGAGAATCTGTTTGATCTCCGCGATCTCGCGGTTTTCCGAAATGCGTTTCGTCGTCTCACCGTGCACATTGAATAACTTACCTTTCATCGGATACACGCCGATAAAGTTCCTGTCTTCTTTACTGAGACCACTGATAATACCGGCCTTTGCTGAATCACCCTCACACAGGATAATCGTACACTGCGAGGATTTGTCGGGAGACCCTGCATAATTGGCGTCTACAAGTTTAGGAATGCCGCGGATCGTTCGGGTTTTCGCGCCATCGGTCTTTTTCGCGGCTTTTGTGTCTTTCACTTGAGTCAGTTCACATGCAGTATCCATGACGCCCAGCTTTGCGAGTTTCTCAACGAATTCATCACTGACTTTGCACGTTGACCCGAAGTTCGCGACAGCAGTGCCAAGCTCGTCTTTGGTTTGACTCGAAAATGACGGATTCTCGATATCGCATCGCAAGAAGATCATCAACTGCTCCTTGATGGTGTTGGGTTTCACGTCGACCTTCTTCTTCTTCTTGATGAGTTCCGCCAACTTGCGCACAATTTGATTGGTAATGTACTCGACATGTTTGCCACCCCTCGGAGTGTAGATCCCATTGACGAAACTGATGTGTGCAAATTCGTCGGTAGTAGTGAGACAGACAACATACTCCCAGCGCGGGTCAGGGTTCTCGTAGATACGCTTGACGCCACTTTCACCGCCCTTTGCGCCAATGTAGAGATCGACGTACTGCTGGAAATGGCGTACTGGAATGAGCGATCCATTGTATTTCACTTTCACGGTTTTATCCGTAACGGCAGCAATATCGTAGGTTCGTTTTAGGAAAAGCGCGGCCATGTCGGGCGTGAGATTGTTGGTAGGGAGACCGAAACGCGCGTAATCTGGGCGAAAACTGACGCGGGTATATGGCTTCACCTTGGATTTGGTGATGACGGGAGGCACGATTTCAGAGAGGTTCTTCCTGAACTCTTGGCAGTATTTGAGACCGCGAACGTGATCGACCGTCTCCACACGACCCCAAACCGACCAAATGAGAACAAGCTTGAATCCGAATCCATTCTTCCCGCCAACGATTTTCTCCTTCTTGTTTTCATCGTAGTTCGTGGAAGTACGAAGATGGCCGAAAATCATTTCCGGAATCCAGAGTTTGTGTTCTGGGTGCTGGGCAACATCAATCCCGTTGCCGTCGTTTGTCATGTGAATTGTGCCGTCGGCTGGGTCGATTTCTACTTCGAGGGTAGTCACTGGGAGTGCGTCGGGTTTGCTATCCGCGACAGCTTGGGCTTGACGGACGACATGATCGCGCATGTTCACCATGCCTTCATCGAAGAGCTTGTATAGACCGGGAATGTAGGTAATGTTGCGCCGGGTGAGACGGGGTAATACTGCCGGTGATGCTGCTGCTTCTCCCGGTCCAGCTTCGGAAGTGGCAGTGGCGGCGGCAGTGGCAGTGGCAGCGGCAGCAGCGTCCATCACATATTCCACCATGTCTGTTCGTTCAATCGTTCCAATATACGTGTCAGGTTTCTTAAGAATGTGTTCGAGATCCGTCATTTTTTGATATTTCTGCAAGTCTTCAGACCCCTCTCCGCCAGTAGATTTAGAAGTAACTTTGGGTGGCATATTGAAACACTTGTCCGAATGAATGTACTGTATATTATAATGAAAGGTTTAACTTGCTTTCAATTTTATTTTACGGCGAGTA
>Ga0194116_10007572_pt1 | contig 11197 bp, 4 predicted proteins | sample TA2MahsurfametaG_4_FD_148617 | JGI IMG/M metagenome (GOLD analysis project Ga0194116, IMG submission 148617) | Freshwater microbial communities from Lake Tanganyika, Tanzania - TA2015008 Mahale S9 surface | ecosystem: Environmental > Aquatic > Freshwater > Lake | place: Tanzania: Lake Tanganyika... | reverse complement strand
TTGTGTTTTCAATAAAATATCATATTTGATTTTATATAAGAAAATTGAATTAATTAATTAATTTTATATCTTTTATTTTCCATTTATATATAAAATCGAAATATTAAGTAGAATCAAAATATTAATATTTAATGTTTTGATAAAAAAAAATTATGAAGTTTATATTTAATAATTATAAAAAATTTTCTTTAATTTCCATATTTATTATATTTTGTTAAACCTTATTTAAATTCTAATAATCCTAAAATTTAATAAATAATTTTTCTATAATTTGCAAATAAATTCTTTGTATTAACATCAGATATTATTATTGATTCAGAGTTCTCTTGAAGTCGAAATAGAATATTTTCAAAATTATCTATGAAATAGAAAATGAAATTTTCCAGCATATCCATTATCTTAATATTTTTAATTTTTGGCTGATCCTTATCCTTTTTATTGTTTAATATATCTAAAAATTTTTCAAATGAATCTTTATCAGATTTTTCAATTTTTTTTAGTTGTTTAATTAATGTGATTTCGACCTCTATATTATCTAAATATCTATTATCGGGTTCATAATAGAATATTTTGTTATTGTTATTTAATAAAGATCGTGACTTAGAAAAATAAAAATTATGTTTATATGTATTTTGGAAAAAGTTCAATTTTAGCTTTAATAGGGATTTAATATCTATTTCTCTTGATTCCTTTGTATCAAAAAATTGAGAGAATTTAAGTAGTTTTTTGAATATAAATTCGCTATTATATAAAATATTTTCTTTTTCGATATTGTTAGGAGATTTAATCAAATTTTTATTATCATTCAATGTAATTAATTTAACAAAGCAATTAAATTTTGTGAAAATTTTTACTGCAAAATTCCTTATTTCTGGATGATCATCATTTAATATATACATGAAAATTGTTAAAAATTTTTGAAGATTACTTTTTTCAATAGACTCTTTTTTATCTTCAATTAAATAATTTAAAACATTTTGATCTTTGTTAGTATTTAAAATTAAAAATTCAATTAAATTTTCTAAGCTTAAAAGGCTAAAAAATCTTGTTTTTTCTTCGTTAGAGGCCACACATAGAATTTGAATAATGTTTAAGGTTTGAGAAATTAGAGAATAAATAAAGGTTTTATCTTCTTTTTTAGTAGAATTTTCAATAGAACATTTTCTAATTAATTTTGAAACAGAAATTAAAATTGATTTAATTAATTTAGTGACATTAATATTATCTTCTAAAAATTTGAGCATTTTCAATATAAGATTATACTTTAATTCAAAATCAATTTGAATGATGTTAACATTATCATTGAAAAAGTCTAAAATTTTTGAGAAAATATTTACATTGATTTCAGCAAGTGATCTATTATTTGTATTTTTATTATTAAAATTATCAAAGCAAAATAAAACTTTTTCGTAAATGGTTTCTTTATTTAAAATTAATCTGTTGTAATTTTTGAGTAAAAATAGCGTCAATTCTTGATTTTTGAAATTAACTAAATTTAAATCAAAGTTTATAATTTTAAGACAGCATTCATTTTCTTTTTCGAAAGCGAATTGATTAGAATAATGATTATGATAAAAATTGAATGCATTTCTAAATGATTTATAGAAGAAAGGACTTTTAATGTTTAGGCTCAAAATTTTATTTAAATAATTAAAATCGAATATAATATTTTTATTTTGATTAGATTGTATTTTTCCAAATAATATATGAAAATTATTGTTAGTTAAATTTTCATTGAAACTGAACTTGTTTTGCAAACTTTCAGATATTTCAGAAAATAAACCAGAATGATTTTTTATTTTGCATATATTATTAGATTTTAAAATAAATTTACTGAATTTTTTAACTAAGAGTAAAAATGCATAAGTGAAGTTTTTGCTCCTCCTTTCTTTCAAAAACAAATAATTAATAACATAATTTTCATTATTGATTTCAGAAGAAATATTTGTTGTGTTTTTCGAATTATTTAAAAAAATATCATTGATTTTAGAAAAAATTTTTGCAATTTTATTGTTAATTTCATTGATAAAATCATTCAACTTCCTAAATTTTAAATCATCATATTCACTCTTATTGCCTATTTTTCTCAAATAGCTATTATTCAATTCGTCAAAATTTATTCCAGTTCCTTTCAATGATAAATTAGTAGTATTTTCAGTTATCAAAATTTTTTTTAGGTTAAAATACTTTTCAGTTATTCGTAATTCTTTTATTAAATTTAAATAAAAATCCAAAGAGTTTAAATTTATTTTCCTATAAAGATCATTTGATTCTTTTAGATTCAATTCTTCAATTATCTTTTCTAATTTGTCAAAATAGCTTATAATTCTTTCATAACACATAAATTGATTTTCTCCATAAAAATTGACAATTACCTTTCCCAATGTTTTTCTAAAAACTTTATTGTTTTTTGATTCTAATTTAAACAATACTTCCAAAAATTTTAATAAATCCATTTCATTAATTTCAGAAGGTTTGCTGCATTTTAGTCTAGAAAAAAAAGAAATTAGAAGTATTAAACAATCATTGCAATCATTATTAGATTTTTCAGATTCTTTTTTTAATATTTCCAGAATTTTATTTTTCAGTAAATTTTTATTTGTAAAATATTCTATAAAAGTAGGAATTCCTTTTTGAACAACTGAATCCAAAGTGAAATTATTTTTTATTAATTTCGAGAATAAAAGCATACAAGCATTTTTAATAATCCAATTGTCGCCGCCTAATCCATCGATTATGTTAAGTATTATATAATCATAAAAATCTTTGGCAAATGGTTTTAGCATTGTATCATCCACAATTATCCTTAATATATTGAGACAATGTACAGCAGTGTCAGGATTTGAAATTTGATCTAAAATTTAATAAGTAATTTATAAAGTTTTCTCACTTAAAAAATCTTAAATTTAAATGAAGAAATAATAAAATATAAATATGCTTTAATATAAAGTGAATTGAATTACATCTTATGTAACTATTTAACAAACTCTCAATCGATTCTTTCAAAATATTAACTACTTTATTATGCGAAAAAGTAGAAAATTTATCATTATTAATATAGGATTTAATTAAAGTTGTTAATATAAAAGGTATTCCAGCACTTCTTCTTAATATTGAAGATAATTCTTCTCTAATTAATTTTTTCTCCAAGAAGTCCTTCAAAAAATTAGAAGTTGAGTCTCTATATTTTTTATATTCTTCTTCCGATCTATTAAGCTTTGATAATTTAATTATATAAAAAATAAAAAAATTATAATTTATTCCTAAATGAAAAAATTACTATTCTACAAGCTGATAATAAAGCATCATTTAAGCCACATATAGCTCCCATATGTTTATAATCAATCATTAAGTCTATTATTTCCTCAATATTTCTTTGAATATTATGAAGAATAATCTCAAATTTCTCATCTTTAGGAAGAATTTTATAATAATTATTAATTATTTCGAAACACAAATTTAAACTTTGTAAAGAATATTTAGTCGATATCCATAATGAGATTAGTCTTTTATCTTCGCTTTCAAAACCCTCATTATCACCTTCATTACTCATATTGAATTCAGCAACTCCATTATTTATTAAAAATAATCTAAACTCAGCATTAAGATTCAAAATAATATCTGATAAATTATTAATCAAAATTACAAAATCATAAATTCTATTTTTATAAATATCTTCTTTATCTGTTAAAAAATTCGGTGAATCTTTTAATTCTTGTAAAGTATTGCTAATAAAAATGAAATAAGAATGAATATAAAAATCAGAATCAATCATTTCGCAATTACTGTTTAAATGTTCTTGTTTAGAATTAATGAAATTAAAATAACATTCTCTTTTTGAATTGATTATAAACATAAACTTTAATAAAATATTATTCAATATCCCGAAAGAATTTTGCTTTTCATTATTATTAATAACATTGTTTTCACAATTAAATGTAATTTTATTTTTTTGAGAGAGCGCTTGCATAAAAAAGTCAAAATATTCATTTTTTATTTGATGAATTAATAAAAGGAATAGATTAACACATCCTTCAGCATCCATTTGTCTTAAGCTATTGACACTTCTTATAATTTCTTGTGTGAGAATTTCTTTTTCAGCTGAAATAATAAAATTGAAATTCTGATTTTTTAAAATAGAATAACTTGTAGCTCTAACAAGAGACCAAGATTGTCTCAACAATGAAATTAAACTAAAAGCAAGTCCTTTATTGAATATAAAATCTCTAAAAATTTTATTGAATGCTAATATATAGGACATATTGTTTTCTTCGTTTATATTTATAACTTGTGGATTGTTTTCGAATATAGGCAATTTATGATCAAAATTTGTTATAATTAATTTCAATATTTCTAGGTAACAAAGTAAATTTTCAACAGATCTGTCGTAGATATTTTCTGATAAAAATCTTAGTAATTTTATAAAGTTCAATTTTGATTTTTCTAGAAAAATTTTTTCTTCAGGTTTATAGATTTGAGTCACATTTTTACTTTTATGTTCTTTATTAACTTTTGTTTTATCTTTCAAACTTAACAAACGATTTATCTTTTCAATATACCCAATAAAATACACATTTAATGTTTTCATTATTGAAGCTTTGAATTCTACATAAGATGTTTTCAAATTGTATTTTATCAATGAATAAATTATTTCAAAAACATTTTCTTCGCATTCCATTCCAATTAAAAATTCCAAAGTGTATATTACAAGGTATCTATCAAGCGATTTCATCAAGTTTTCTATATCTTTCAAAAACAAACAAAAATTTACTTCTTTATAATTTTTGAAAATTTCAAACGTAAATTTAATTTTTGTGAAATCTTCCTCTTCAACAATTTTAAATGATTTTTTGTAATTTTTAAAAGGCTTAATCAGCGTTATGAAAATCAAATAATTTTTGCTTAAATTTTCAAAATCAATATTTTGGGGTAAATTATTATTTTGAAAGTATTTTTTATGAAATTCATTTACAATTAAAACGTATAAGTTTTTGTTGAATTTTTCTAAATTTCCAAATATATTTTTGAAATGTTTTAAAGACTTACCTTCAACTTTTCGTATGTATTCGAAGAATGGCTCGCAAAAAACATCTAAAAATTTCTTATATTTTGCATCCAAATTTTTGTATTCAGAAATTAAATTGCTAATTTCAATCTGTTTATTCTGGTTTTTAGAATTTAAGCCTCTTTGGTTTTCCAAAAGCTCAGAATTTTTGAAGAAAAATTCGCACATAATTTTTATATATTCATTGATAAGTGGTAAATTTTTTTTATCAAATTTCTTACCGAAAATAAATTTAAAAAATTCTTTAACTAATATAACATTCTCATCCTTTTGGAAATTCAAAAACTTGAATAATTTTACTTCAATCACCATCAATTTGTAATTTTTATCAATTATATTTTTAAGGTATTTAAAGCATAAATTTTCAATACTTTCTTTGAAGGATTCATTCAAGTAGATTGCTTCTACGATAAAGTAGTAAAAGTCATCCATAATACTAAAATAATTTTTATCTTTTTCCATTTTCATAAAAATCTTATCTAAAATATTTTCTTTTAAAAGGAAATTGAATACTAAATTTTTTATGTCATCTACCTTGTTTTCTGTATTTGACAGGGTTTTTACATTTGATTTTATTATAATTGATAAAAATATCTCATTTATAAGTGATGTTAAATTCAATTTAAGATCGTTGGTTAGAAAAGCATTATAAAAATCAAGAAAATTTACTTTGAAATTAATATTATTAGAGGTTGATTGATCAACTTCATCAAATGCTTTTTTTTCGCTGTTTTTTATAAAATAATTTTCTTGAATAAAACTCAAAAATTCAAAATTAGAATCATGTTCCTCATTTGTTTCAGTATATAATTTTTCCTTCGAATCACTATTCAAGCATTCAAATAGATAAGCATCTCTGTCTACGTTTAATATAAATGCTTTGAAATACAAAAGTGATTTAAAAGAATCTGATGAGAATTTACTAAATAAAGCTTTTCCTAATTTGATATATTCTTGTATTTGTTTAAACGAATTAGGCTCTTTTGAATTTTTTTTTATTTTCATATAAGAAATTTGGAAATAGCAGTTTGCTAAATTAAATTCATAATCTTTGCAAAATTGCACCTGTTTTAAATTTTCATAATGCAGAAATAAATGATTGTATAATAAATCTATTAATTCCTGATCAATATTGTAAAAGGGATTTTGTTTATAAAATAAATTCAAAAATTTAAAAAACATTATAAGTAATTGAAAGATATCATCATTAACTTTTTTAAGATGATTTTCCATTTCTTTCAAAAGACTCTTAAATCCTTTGTAATAATGAAATTTTATTTTTTCTGATTCCACATAATTTAAATTCTTTAATAAATCAAAATAACTGATAAAACAAAGAAGTTTGGCTCTCATATACTCTATGTTATTCGATTCTTTTGATAAATCAATTATTTCAAAATAATCTTCTAAGATTTTATCAAAAATTGATTTTGTAAAATCAAAATCCAAACTAAAGAAAGGAATATTTTTGGATGCCTTTATAGTAGTAATTAAAGGATTTTTGAAATCTTTATGTAAATTAAAACTATATAAAGTTAAAAGCGCGATATAATAATTAAAATATTCTTTAGTTATTCGGTTTTTGTCATCATTATTTGTCTCTGGTTCATTTGAAGAGTTAAGCTTAAAAGTGTCTTTCAGTAACAATAGCTTTTCAAAGTTTTGAAAAATTATTTGATTATTTTCTGTTTGCAAAATTGACAGAAAAAGCTTATAGATTTCTTCATTTAAGCTTATTCTGATTTTTAATTCTTGTAAAATGATATCCATATTTGAAATAAAGATAAATTTAATTTGAATATTTATAAATTATTTATTTTTTAAATTATTATTTATTTATAATTTCTTTTTTATATTAATAGGGTAAAATTAACTGAATGAAGGCAAGTAAAAGAAAAATTTATATATGAAAAAACTAATAAAAAAATAATAAGATTTAGAATCTATAATTATTGAAAAATTTAACAGGATCATTTTTATATCTTAATTTTGAGCACCTTTTTTCAATAATTTTATAATGTATGCTTTTATTGATACTAAATTTTTATAAAATATTTATTCATAAATAAATTAATATAAAAAATCATAAATTTTTGATATTTATTTACAATTCTCAGTTATTTCAATATACACTATTTACAAAAATATAATATTACTGAAATTTCAAAGTTTTATAATAATTATTATACTAGGTAATTATCTATAAAAAGATTTACTAAACTCTTCTTTCAATTTAAAACATTTTTAAGAAAATCGATAAAGCCACTAATTTTGATAATTGAAGTCTTGCAAATTTTCTTCATTTTTTTAGAGACTTCATCTAAATAATTATTAGACTCTTCAACATATCTTTCAAGAAATTTCATCATTTTCTCATTTTGTTCCAAAAATAATTGTTTATTAGTCGAATGAATATTCTTCAACTCTTTAAAACTGAAAAAAACTAAGCAGCCAATTCCAATTGTGAAGCAAAATGCAGCGCTTGAAAAAAAAACTAATTTACTATTTAAAATAGTCTGAATTAGATTAGTTCCACAGAAAGCCAAAATTCCATTTATTAATCCAGTCGATAACCCAAGAGTGATATCAAAAATTATTTTTGAGATTTTGAAATTAAACTGATTTTCAATTTTTTCAATTTTTTCATATAGATTATCGAATATTATTTTTCTAGTAAAATACTCTATGATTGTAGTTTTTAAATAAATTTTGCTTTTGTAATTTAAATTATTATTGAAAATATCGTTTTGGTTTGGTAAATTATTATTTTTGTTTAATTTCTCAAGCTCAGCGAAAACTTTACTACGAAAGTTTAATTTTATTTTGTCTAATTTTTTATTGAATTCATTTTTTATTTTGATTATATTGTTAATATGTGTCTTATACATTTCTCCGGCTGCTAAAATTTTTGATTCTCTAAATATTACAATATCATCAATGAATAATTCTAATTCTTTCTTAAATTCCTTTAATGAACTTAAGATATTTTCTTTATTTGTTGCTGTTAATTCTCTTATATAATTTTCCAAATTTATCAAATAAAATTCAAAAATGTTTTTCGTGTAACTTAATACAATTTCAGAACTCGATAAAAAGCTATTTTTATTATTTTTTGTTATACTTCTTAAATACTTGAAATCCATATCTTTATTAATGGAAACCGAATTAAAATCACCAGAGAAGGCTCGATTTCTATAATTAATAGTATCTTTTTTGCTTAATTCTGAATAGTAATTCTCCAATTCTACTGTGCTTTTAGGTTTTAAATCATCTGAATTTCTTTTTTTATTATAACTTTTACATAAGAAATTATTTACTTCTCTATTATAATTTTCAAAGTTTTGGTTGTTTTTGGTAAGAAGACATTCACTGTTGTATCTCAGATAATTTGGAGAATTTGTTTGTAAATTAGAATTATATTCCCAAGATTGATGCTCATTTTCCATGTTATTCTTAGGGCTTAAATCGAAATCTAGATTTTTGAAACATGTTCTGCTTTCATAAACTATGCAGTTTATAAATTCCCTAAAATTCGAACAAATTTTCGAAAAAAAGTTTTTTTTATTAATAGAGAATCTTAGCTCTAAAATCAATTCATGAAATTTAGGTAAATAAACCATTTCTTGAATATCTAAGTTTTCTTCCTCATGAGAATTAGTAATGTCATAATATTCAGATTTTGTATCTTCTGCAATTTTAGCACCTAAAATATTTTTATTTTTTGAAATCTTTGATTCTAAACACCTACGAAAATTCTTAAAATTTTTGAATTCTTTCATTAGAATAGCGTTTGTTTCAAAGATATTTTTTTTAAGTTCCCAATAATCTTCATTAAAATTCATATAAAATTCACAATTTTCCATAAACGAATAAAGAGAAGAAATTAAAAATACAGAGGTATTTTCACTTTGAAAGAAATATGTTTTATGTTTATTTGTTCCATAGCAATCTAAATTTCCAGTTGTGTTTAAATGAATATAGTTTTTAGTAAAAGAACTATTAGTATGAAGATTTTCGCATGAATTTAAATGAGCAGTTTTTAAATTCACAAAATTCATCGTTCTATCAGTATAATTGCAAATAGAATTATTTGATAAATGGAATTCATTCCTCACTAAATTTTTTAGATAACTGTAAATTAATGCTTCTTCACTTTCAGAATCAGAGCCTAAATCAAAATTTAAGTCTTCATCATCATTAACAGAAAAGTTTTTTTTATGCTGATCTTGAGAAGCATTAATAGAATCTTTTTTCTTGCTGCTAGATTGACATTTACCATTTTTATGAGAAACATCCGTAATATTTTTTTTAATATTTGATAAATTTTTTAGATTATTTTTCTTAAAATCTTCTGTTGAGAACAAGTCAATCTTGTTTAAAACAAAAAAATTTTCAGATGTAAATTCTCTCAAAAGAGAAAGTTTTTCCCAAATATTTTTATTTTGAATCTGATTGAAATTATTACATTCTGATAAGTAAAGCAAAATCAGCCTTTTATCATTTATAAAATTAAAATTATTGTTTATATTTTGTTCACTTTTTATTATATTATTAATAACTAAATCGCTTATCAGATTTTTATCTGAATTTAGTCCTGGGATATCCCATATTTCAAAGTTTTCAGAATTTCTATCATTAAAAAGAAAATTGATGGGTATCTTATCTTTACATAACTCTTCAAAGTCAATTTCTAAAATGAAAATGAAATTTTCTAATTTTTCATTGAAAAGGAAAGGCGAAAAAGCGATATTTGAATCAACCGCTATATTAATATTGTCTGTTGTTATTTTTTTATTTTTTTGTTGATTCTTTTTGAATTTCTTATAGTTTTCTAAATTTTCAATAATTTCTTTTTCATCAATATCATTGTTCTCTTTATTAAATAACTTATCATATAAATTATTCTCTTGAAGAAATTTGACAAAGCTTTCATTTTGTAAAATGAAGTTTTCAATAAATTCCCTTTTGATCAGCAATTTTTTAGTTTCAGAATCATAAGAATTTAATTTTTCTAATTGAATCTGTATTTTATTAGCAGATATCTTATTTTTATTGTTTTCAGATTTTTCTTTTTCTTGAGCTTTTACATCTTTTTTCTTTTTTATATTCAGCTCTTCTCTATTAGTTTCGGGATTATCATCCAAATGGATTATCTGAATGTTTTCAATCTTTTCTAATGATTTATTTATTTCTTCCATTGATTTTTCCAGAATATTTTTTCTTTTTTGTTTAGTTTCGTTTCTGTAAAAGCCACTTTCATTTAAATTTTTGTGGTGATTTTCAATTAAAGATTCGTTGTTATTTCCTGGATTTTTCAATTCATCAATGGAAGCTTCACAAAAAGAAATATGAGAGATTTCAGAAAATTGAGTTAATTTTATTTGTTTTTCATAAAAGTTAAATTGAAATTCTTTAAAAATATTTTCAAGATTTCCATTATTATTCAAATTTTTCAAGAATGATTTGATTTCGTTTTTGCCTTGTGCCAATAGTGTTTTCTTTTCTAATTCAAAAAGATATTTTGATTTAATAAGCTTGCTAGAATATAAACTAAAATCAATTTTTGACTCACTTGCTTTATTCCTTTTTTTATCAGAATTAGAATTTTGATTAATAATATATTGGTTTTCTTTATTTTTATTTCTAATAATAATCGGCCATTTGGAGTTTTCAAAACTTGAAAAATCCAAAATGTTCTCTCGCAAAATTGTATTGATAAAACTTGTTTTTCCTGAATTAATTGTACCGCAAACCAATACTTTGTGCCGATAAAACTCCAATAAATCCAAACTAAATTTTAAAGAATAATTTATATTAGTATATAATTCTTTTGGAAACAAATTTTTTCTGAAGAAATTATCTAATAAATTTTTCCATTCTTTTAATTTCTCATATGTTTGATAAATTTCTATATCACTTATTTTTTGCTGATTTATGCAGTCAAAACTCTTATTTGAGTTCCTCTTATTTTTTGAGTCTGGATTGTTTGTCTGCATTTTATAAAAACATAAAATGTTGTTTTAATTAGAATTTTTTAATAAATATTTATTTTCATATTTTAAGTTAAAGGAGTTATTTTTAAAATTATATACATTCGAATATTGCTTGAAATTCAATTTTTTTAGGGGATTG
>Ga0194116_10007570_pt1 | contig 11198 bp, 11 predicted proteins | sample TA2MahsurfametaG_4_FD_148617 | JGI IMG/M metagenome (GOLD analysis project Ga0194116, IMG submission 148617) | Freshwater microbial communities from Lake Tanganyika, Tanzania - TA2015008 Mahale S9 surface | ecosystem: Environmental > Aquatic > Freshwater > Lake | place: Tanzania: Lake... | reverse complement strand
ATGCCGCGGTACTTCTCGTTCGACAGTATCGCCGTTCTTTGCAAACTTTGCCTCAAAATTCTGCGATCCGCGTCGATCGTACGAGTAGCGTTCGTGGGAATGACCCGACTGTATTCTGGAAATCTGCCGTCTATAAGCTTCGAAGTGAAGCGAACGTCGCCGATGTCGCAACGAACGTGATTCGTGCCGATCGCCAACAAAACCTCACCCTCTGTGCCAAGCAACCGTTGTAGTTCGAGTACGCCCTTTCGCGGCAAAATGACCTGCTGTTTGCCGGTCACGCGTTCTAATAGGCTGCTTTCGCAGAGCGCCAATCGATGGCCATCAGTCGCCACGGCGCGCACCATACCGCCTTCGGACTCAATCAACATGCCATTGAGGTAATACCGAACGTCTTGCTGGGCTATCGAGAAATGCACTTTGTCGATCAACTTACGGCACTCGTTTTGTGGTAGCCGAAGAACTTGTTGGGCGTTGATCTCTTCGACGACCGGAAACTCGGTGGCCGGTAGCGTCGATAGCGTGAAGCGGCTGCGGCCGGCGCGGACAACAAGACGGCCTACCTCCATGGACAGCGTCACGGGTACGCTTTCGGCGAGCGCCCGTAAGATATCGAGGAGCTTTCGACCTGGCACGGTTATGTCGCCGGGAGATTGCACTTTTAGCGATACCGAACTCACCAACTCCACTTCAAGATCGGTGCCGGTGACGCTCAGCCGATCATCGCGCGCACTCAGCAGTACGTTTGACAACACCGGCATGGTCTGCCGACGTTCAACAACACCGATCACGTGTTGTATCGGAGCAAGGATCTCTTCGCGAGTCGTTGTAAGTTTCATAGATCTTAATATTTGGATATGAAAATAGGAATTGTTATAACTATTACGCGCGTGGATAACTGGAAAACCAGAAAAAACCCTAATTATTCAGCAAGTTTTCGATATCTACTCAGTGCACGATCGACCGAACATTCGGCGCGCACCCTGTGCGCTGATTGTGAATGATTGTAACGCGCGAAAACATCCACAGATTGTGAACATCACCCAGTCAGCTTCCTCAACAGGTTCGTGTAATCCTCAGTGACCCGCTGCTCAGTATCGCGCAACGCTTTTATCCGTCGACAAGCGTGCAACACCGTCGTGTGATCACGGCCACCGAAAGCTTCGCCGATTTCGGGGAGACTGTGACTCGTCAATTCCTTCGATAGCGCCATAGCGATTTGTCTCGGCCTGGCGACGGAGCGGTTGCGGCGCTCGCTGAGCAACTCTACAACCCGGACTTTGTAATAGTCAGCAACGGTTTTCTGGATGTTTTCGATGGTGATGAGCTTTGCCTGCGACGACAACAAATCACGCAGCGCTTCCTTCGTGAGATCCAGGGTAATTGGCTGGCCCGTAAACCGCGAGTTGGCAATTACACGCCGCAGTGCGCCCTCTAGTTCGCGGACATTCGAGCGGATCCGCTTGGCGATAAATAAGGCCACGTCCTGACTCAGATGTACGTCCACCGCCTCGCTCTTGCTGATTAGAATCGCCGCACATGTTTCGAGTTCCGGCGGCTCAATGGCGACCGTCAAACCCCACCCGAAGCGCGACTTCAGCCGTTCTTCGAGCCCGTCGACTTCTTTCGGATAGCGATCGCAGGTGAGTATGACTTGTTGTTGTCCTTCGAGCAGTGTATTGAATGTGTGGAAGAACTCTTCCTGCGAACGCTCCTTGCCAGCAAAAAACTGGATATCGTCGATCAGCAGCGCATCGAGCGAGCGATAAGCCGTTTTGAAATCATTCATCTGGTTATGCTGTAGCGCCTTCACCATGTCGCTGACGAAGCGCTCGGAGTGCACATAGGCAACCCTGGCTCGCGGGTTGCGTTCGAGAATAGCGCACCCAACCGCATGCATGAGATGCGTCTTACCGAGCCCAACACCACCATAAATGAACAGCGGATTGTACGCTTTGCCAGGATTTTGAGCCACTTGCTGCGCGGCGGCCTTGGCGAGCTGATTGCTTTTACCAACGACGAAGGTGTCGAAGGTAGAGTCCGGATTGAGTCTGCCCCCAACAATCTCAACACTGCTGCGCTGCGCGCTGCGGAATACCCCCCGTGGCGCCGAGGTTTCTGCGGTAACCAGCGCCGGCACTTCGGGTTTCTCACCCATTTGGATCGTGACCTGTAACGGCGAACCAGGCATTTGGACCTGCACCCAATCTTTGATGCGCTGCAATAAATGCGTATTGATCCAATCGATGACGAAACGGTTGGGCGCCAGTAGGCGCAGTTCCGCCGCGGTCTCGATGGCCTGCAGCGGCCGAACCCAAGTGTTGAACTGGGCGTCCGACAACTCAGCGGCAAGCGCCTGAGCACAGCGGTTCCAAAGCGGAACGTCCACGTAGCTGCCGGCCTCCCTGGTGCTTCAGGTTTTATGGTTGTCGAAGGGGATGGCGAATATATACCGGCTCGGCAACCTGTGGATATCTTTAGCCCTGGCTTGACTTCGGCAGACCCCCTGCTTACCCTTCCCGACCGTTTTCGGTGACGATAGCCAATGAAACGCACCTATCAGCCCAGCAAGGTTCGCCGCGCCCGTACTCACGGGTTCCGCGCTCGCATGGCGACTGCCAGCGGCCGAAAGGTGTTGGCCCTTCGTCGCGCCAAGGGCCGCAAGAAGCTAATCCCCTGATCTGCGCCGCTGACACCTCACCGCCGAGGTGGGGCTTCCCGACGACTCGTCGGGTGTTGCGCAAAGTCGATTTCGATAACGTTTACCGGCGGGGTCGTCGGTTGGGCGATACCATGTTCTTTGTCTCCGTTTGCCCGAATGGCACAGGTGGGCCGCGGCTTGGTTTGTCGGTTGGCGCCAAAGTGATCGGCAATGCGGTCGCTCGCAACCGACTTCGTCGCATAATCCGCGAATCGTTCCGGCAAGCTCAGCACGCGTTACCCGCCGCCGACATCATCATCGGTGCGCGAGCAGCGGCGCGCGAGGCACCGAACATCCGGATCCAGCAAAGCCTCACCGGACTTTGGCAAAAGGTTGCAACAACATGCGCGCCGTCCTCCGCGTCCTGATCAGGGCGTACCAACTCATCATAAGCCCGTGGCACGGACCGACCTGCCGGTATCACCCGTCCTGTTCCCACTACGCGTTGGAAGCGATCGACACCCACGGCGCATGGCGCGGAGGCTGGCTCGCACTGCAACGTATCGGTCGCTGCCACCCGTTGCGCAAAGGCGGTTACGACCCCGTTCCTCCACGAATTCGTTGAGACAAGGTTTACCGTGACTTCGACCAACGCCCGCATGTTTCTTTGGCTCGGCCTCGCACTCGCGCTATGGATCAACTACGAAACCTGGCAGCGCGACTACGCCGTGCCCGTTCCGGTATTACCCACTGCGACCAGCAGCGCGCCACTCGCCAGCGTGCCGTCGGCGAGTATTCCGCAAGCCGCAGCACCGGCCGCTGCGACCGACGCGGCGACGACGACGAGCGCAGCCGCGGCCCCAGCCGCCGACGGGACGCCAACAGGCATTGCGTCCCCCGCTGCAGCGGCAGGTACCGTGCGTGTCACTACCGACGTGCTCGAGCTCGAGCTCAGTTTGCGCGGCGGCGATCTCATTCGCGCTGATCTTCTGAAGTATCCGCGCGTAAAAGGCGGCGAGGAGCGCGTGCGCTTATTCAACGCGGATGCCGATAATTTCTACTTCTTGCAGACCGGGCTGACCGACACCAATGGCGCCGCACATCCTACGCATCTGACTCTATTCGAAGCCGCCCAATCGCGGCATGTCTTGGCTGAAGGAGCCAACGAACTCCGTGTGCCGCTGACCTGGGTGAACGGTGCGACGGGCGTTATGGTTACCAAGACCTATATTTTGCGCCGCGGCTCTTACCGTATCGATCTCGAATACGCCATTGAAAACGGCGGCACCGCACCTTGGCGAGCCGCGTCTTACGCACAGATCTTACGCAACGACAAACCGGTCGAGCCTTCGATGTTCAGTGTCGAGAGCTATGCCTTTCAGGGCCCGGCGTATTTCAACGGCACTAAATATTTCAAAATCAACCGCGAGAAAATTGCCGCCAGCGAGTTGCCGCGCAGTGTCACTACCGGCTGGATCGCCGGCATGCAACACCATTTCGTCTCGGCAGTCGTCCCGGCTGAGGGACAAAACTACACGTATTCTTTGCAGACCCAAGGTAACCAGTACTTGCTGTCAGCGACCGGGCCGATGGTGATCGTCGGGCCGCAATCCGGTGCGACGCTGCGCGAAACGCTGTTCATCGGACCTAAGTTGCAGGCGCAACTCAAGACCACCGGTCCGCGCCTGGACCTCGTGGCCGATTACGGCATATTGACGCTGCTTGCCGAACCGCTCTTCTGGTTGCTGGAACAAGCGCACAACGTTGTCGGTAATTGGGGCGGGGCGATCGTGATCATCACGTTCCTGCTCAAGCTCTTGTTTTATCCGCTGTCCGAGTCATCCGGCCGCTCCATGGCAAAGATGAAGGTCCTCGCACCGCGAATGAAGAACCTTCAGGAAACCTATAAAGATGATCGCGAAAAACTCGGTCGCGCGATGATGGATCTCTACAAGCGCGAGAAGATCAACCCGGCAGCGGGTTGTTTGCCGATCTTGATCCAGATGCCGGTGTTCTTTGCGTTTTATTGGGTGCTGCTCGAGAGCGTGGAGATGCGCCAGGCGCCCTTCATGCTGTGGATCCAGGATCTTTCGTCGCGAGATCCGTTTTTCGTGCTGCCGATGATCATGGCCGGCGCGATGTTCGTTCAGTACAAACTGAACCCAACACCACCCGATCCGATTCAGGCCAAAGTATTCATGATCCTGCCGTTTGTGATGAGCCTAACGTTTGCATTCTTCCCGGCTGGCTTGGTTCTCTATTGGGTCACCAACACGTTGCTGACGATCTTGCAACAGTGGAATATTAACCGCCGAATTGAAACTGAAGAAAAGAAAGCGCGGACGGGTTAGTGTGCGGCGGCCCCGCGAGTGCGTGTAAAAAGCTCATGAGATATTTCGACGGTGGTTTCCATATGGGTACCCACACCAAACCCGTCTTTCACCCATACCCAGTCTCGTATCACTGCCTAACTGTATGGAAAAACTCTTCCTCCCTACCGATACGATCGTTGCTGTGGCCACCGCACCCGGGCGGGGTGGGGTTGGCGTTGTGCGCATCTCGGGCGAGGCGGCGCAGCGCATTGCCGAGACGATTTGTGCTCGAGTGCCCGCGCCGCGCGTAGCGACCCTGGCGCAGTTTCGCGATGCTGCGGGTGAGGTGATCGACGAGGGTCTCGTGCTCTGGTTCCCCGGGCCGCACAGTTACACCGGCGAGGATGTACTTGAGCTGCAGGGTCACGGCGGGCCGGTCGTGCTCGAGGCGCTGGTGACCCGGGCGGTCGAACTCGGTGCGCGGCGCGCCAATCCCGGCGAGTTCACGCTGCGCGCCTTCCTCAATGAAAAACTCGACCTCGTTCAGGCCGAGGCGATAGCCGATCTGATCGATGCTGGCTCGCTGGCAGCGGCCAGAGCTGCCGTGCGCTCGCTGCAAGGAGAGTTTTCGGCGCAGGTGCACGGCCTAACCGAGGCGCTGATCGAAATCCGTACATGGATTGAAGCAGCGATCGATTTTCCGGAAGAGGAAATCGATTTTCTTGCTGATCAAGCGTCGGCGAGTCGCCTCACAGCGCTCCGTCAGCGCTTTGCGTCTGTGTTGCGTAGCGCTGAACAAGGGCGCGTGCTGCGTGATGGCATGACGGTAGTGATCGCGGGGCGGCCAAACGCTGGTAAATCGAGTCTGCTGAATGCGCTTGCTGGCCATGACGCCGCCATCGTCACACCGTTGGCGGGGACCACGCGCGATGTATTGCGTGAGCGTATTGCAGTCGACGGTATGCCGCTGCATGTGATCGACACGGCGGGTTTGCGCTCGGCCGATGATATTGCAGAAGACATCGTCGAAGCCGAAGGCATACGTCGCGCGCGCGCTGAGATGGCGCGTGCAGATCGAATATTGTTCGTGATCGACACCAGTACCGATCCAGAACTACTGGCCTGGGAGGAAGAACGCGCGAATTTACCTGCCGATGTCGCGGCCACGCTGCTCCTTAACAAAATAGATGCTGTTGCGCTCGGCCAAGTCGTGCAAAGTATGGCACTGGCCAAGGTAATGATCCGCCCCGACGACGCAGTGCTTGCGATTTCTGCGCGAACCGGCGTCGGTATGGAGGCGGTGTACAGCCACCTCAAGTCCTGCGTGGGCTATGAAACCGCGGGCGTAGGCACCATAAGCGCGCGCGCCCGACATCTCGATGCCCTACGCCGCGCTGAAACGCATACCGAAGAGGCGGTTCGACAACTTGTCACGGCGCGCGCAGGCGAGTTGGTCGCCGAGGAATTGCACCGTGCACAGCAGGCACTCAATGAAATCATCGGCGAATTTCACGCCGACGACTTATTGGGGCGGATCTTCGGCAGTTTTTGTATCGGCAAGTAAGGTTGCCGAAGCCCAAGTCGCGCGCGGCTCAGCGTTTTGCTGCGATCAAACCAACGCCAACCAGGATGAACACCGCCGCGATTCCTGCGGCATTGAGGGCCGCTTGCTCATAACCGATCTTCGACACATCAAAGAAAGGATAGGGATATACGCCACTGATTTCCCCGCGCACAGCGATATAGGCGAAATATGCGACCGGATAGGTGAACAGGCGACTCATATCGCCCCAAGCCACCGATCTGAGAGGCACCGTGAACCACCAGAACACCAGAAACACCATCGGCACGATGTAGTGGTGGGTGAGGTTGGTCAAGGCAGCAACGCCGGTGGGCTGGTATTGCGCGCGCAGCAGCAGATGAAAGACGAGCCCCACCATGGCGATAGCCATGGCGGCTGCGGTGACTATCCAAGGCTCGCGCCAGGTATTCCAGCGCGATTGGGCAGCATGACTTTTCACATAAGCAGTCGTGACGATCGTGCAGAACAGATTGGTCAGGATGGTGAAATAGCCGGTGTACATGAAAATACCGTAAGCGACGCTGTGCCCTTGTTGTTGCTGATACTCAATGCTGGCGAATAATTGGGCGATGAGTGCCGGCCAGCCGATCACGGCCAGGAATATGGCGAGCCCGCGAGTGCGGTTTACCATTCAATAACCTGTATGAAATTGCGCATGAACAGCGAGTATTTTTTTTACACCTTCAGCAACGTGTACCGGGGAGAGCGTCGCACCCGATACGATTGGCACCGCGCGTTCCGGGTCCCAGCGACCGTGGGCTAGCCCGGCCAATTTAGCGCGCCATTCAGACGTGTAGATATCGCAGTAACCGTCGGCGCAGGTCAACACCTCGATGCCGCGGCTTTTGCCGTCGACGCCGATGGCGACTAGATAAGTCACGATATCATTGAGTCCATAGACCTGATCGAGATAGAGCCACCCACCACCCGCGACACTCCAGCCGCGAAACAACGGCCGCAGCGCAGGCACTTGATATTCTGCTTTAAGCCGCGCAAATTGTTCCGAGCTGAGTCGCAATTCGAACGGCGTGAGCGCCGCGCTCGGGAAAAGTCGTTGTTGTGCCTCTTCGAGCGACTGCAATTGATCGGCTTTTGCCACAGGCGCCGCGGCCATGACGATTGCCGCGGGCACGAGCAGGAAGCGATGATTCAAGGCGAACTTCGCCCTAGCTGCGCTTGGGGAAATCTGCGCTGATGTTGCGGAAAGCGTCGTTGGTGAGCGGACCCATGGCGAGCGTGACGAAGCGATCACGATCTTTTTCCCACTCAGCATTTTCTGCGGGTGTGGGCACGTAATTTTCGACCATGTCGCGGGTGACACCTCTTTTGGCGAGCAACGATTCGAGAACCTTCATGCGGCGTTTGGTCGCCCAGAGCTCTCCGTTCATCGCCACCATGCAGCCCACCAAGTTGTCGAGTATGGGGTTACCGAGAAAGACGCTGTTGGTGACATCAGAGGGGGTCGCATCCACGGTGTGAGTGGGACGTTGCGTATCGGCAGCCATGACAACCTCCAATCGAGCGCAGGGCAGAAATCACAGCCGCGCAGGCGGCTGAAGATATCATCCCCGGATGCGGAATGCCTCCACCCCGCTTGACACAGGCCCGTCCGGCACGGTGTGCGAATCGATACGGCCATTGCTCGGTACTTTCGTCACCATCGGCGTACGTGGTCTCGAACGCGCACCGGCTGAAGCCGCGATCGCCAAAGGCTTTGCCGCGATCGAGCGCGTGCATTCATTGATGAGCTTTCATTCCGCAGACAGTGACCTTGCCCGCGTGAACCGGGCAGCGTCTGGTCGTTCTGTGCGGGTGGCGCCGGAAACATTCGCCGTGCTTGAACTTGCACACACCGTGTCTAAATTTTCTTCCGGCGTATTCGATGTAACGGTGGCGCCCCTGTTGGTCGCGCGCGGTATATTGCCGCCGCCGGCTCAAACCGACGCTAATGTTTTCACGTCAAACGCGCGCCCCCCCGATCCTGAGGCGTGTTGGTCAGACGTACTTCTGGAGCCGCCGGATACTGTGCGGATTAGACGACCCCTCTGGATCGATCTGGGTGGCATCGCTAAGGGCTTTGCCGTAGATCTTGCGGCTTCGGAAATGGCTTTAGCCGAGACCGCGAGTTGGCAGATCAACGCCGGTGGTGATCTACGGGTGGGCGGCCCTACCACGCAACTCATTGCACTCAAAGTCCCAGTACTTGCAAGCCCCACACTTACTCGCGATATGCGACCGTTCATCGAACTCAAAAACGGCAGTCTCGCGAGTAGTGCATGTAGCGAAACTCCCGTGCATTTCCTGGGGCACGATCATGCCGTTATCGTAGCGCCAGGCTTCGTATCCGTGGTCGCCAAGCAATGCGCGATTGCTGACGCTCTAACCAAAGTGGTCTTGGCCAAAGGTAAGCAGTCTGAGTCGGTACTTGCTGCATTCGATGCAAGCGCGTATTTCTACTCACCGGAGGCGGGCTGGTGGATCTCGGGTAACAAATTTGCGTGACGGATCAGTCAATCTGCGGCGAACCGTAATAGAGACGGGTGTTTTGCCGCCGGGCCGTCGGCGACTGTTACACAGCGTTGCGTTCGCTACCTGGCTGACCGGGGCGGTCTGGCTTGTTTTCCACTACTTCGTGCGCGTGATCGATGATTTCGGTTTCGACAATCCGCATCCGCAACAACAGTGGTGGCTGATCGCACACGCCGTGTTTTCTTTTGCGGCCGTGTGGCTGTTCGGTAGCTTGTGGTCCGATCACGTCGTGCGCGGCTGGAAAGCCGGCGCTCGTAAGCCGACAGGCGGCATGCTGTTTGGCGTATTGGTCTGGCTGACTATCAGTGGTTGCGCGTTGTACTACTTGGGCAGTGACGCGTGGCGGTCATGGACTTCGCTCGCGCACTGGATCCCGGGTCTCGCCGCGATCGCTGTGTTCGTCGTTCACTTCCGCAAAAAGCGGCTCGACGAAACAAACCTCAGTCGATAGCAGCGAAGCGCGGTTTACCGAGCGTTGCCATCACGACGGCGCCCATGAGTAGTGCAGCAGCTGCGAATGCTAGCATCGGTATGTAGTTGCCGAACGTATCGAACGCTAAACCTGCAGCAAGCGGCCCGCCAGCTACGCCAAGATAAAACTGGTGAGCTGCCAACCGCAGATTTTACCGTAAGCGCGCAGACTAAAGAATCGGCTGGAAAGATAGGCCACGAGATCGACCTCGGCAGTCGCGGCGAGACCGAGCGCAAGCACGCTGATTGTCAGCATCCACCCGGACGAATTGGGCATCGTCAGGACCACGCAGCCGAGCGCACAACAGCTGAGTACGATGCCCGCGATCGCTGAGGCGGAGTGGCGATCGAGAAAGTATCCGGTGGCCACCCGCCCGATGAGCACCGCGACACCCATCATACCGGCGGTGCCCGCCGCCGCTATCGGCGTTAAGCCACGGTCGATCAACAACGGTATGAGATTGATGATCAGCGCGGAAATGACGGCCGAGATAAAGAAAAACCCGACGCCGATTTTCCAGAAGGTGACGCTGTGCCGCGCCTCGGCAAACTCTACGCCAGGCAAGGCGCTCGGCGCGGAGGTATGGCTCGTCGAGGTCGACTTTTTTCGCTGGGCTCGAGACGATCCGTAGGTCGTTCAGCGAGCAGCAGCGCCACCAGTGGCGTGGCGACGATCAACAGGAAGGCAGCTATGACGAGATAGCCGGTCTGCCAACCGTAATGAGCGATTACGCGCGTCAGCAGCGGCGGAGCGAACATGCTGGCGATGCCGGACCCAGCGAGAGCAAGACCCAAAGCGAGACCTCGCCCGCGGTCGAACCAAAGATTAACGGTTCGCGTCCAGACGATCGGAGTGGTACCACCGCTTAGCAAAGCCAGAAGAAACCAGGCGGCATAAAACATGGCTAGCGACCCTTGCAGCGTCGTTAGCGCGGCATAGGCGGCTACCAACGCCAGCAAGGAAGCGATGCCAACGCGTCGTGCGCCGAAACGATCGATGACTGAACCGACGATGGAATGTAATGGCCGACCCAAGAATCAGAAAACTGGCGGCAGCGGACACTTCGCCACGCGTCCAGCCAAAGGCCGCAACCGGCGTCAGTACGAAGACACCGGAACCATAGAAGGAAAGTCTAGTGACGCCTGCGCCGGTCCCGATGCCTGCGGCGAGCAGGGGACGCCAACTGCGAGTGAATTCGGAAAAAGGCGAGGACATACCGCTACCAGTAATGCTGCCACCTCGCCCGCTTGACGAAGTGCTGGAAGGCCTCGTGCTTATTTTTGGGGAGGTAATCGAGATAACTATTCGGCGCGTAGCGCTCGACATACTGATCGAGCACCGGTTTGTAGAGACTCAGATGCAGATCGGGAATGCGGTGCTTGGCGCGAAACTCGGCGATCGGGATACGCGTAATTTCGCGGGTCTCGAACGGGCCTGCCTTGGCCAGCACTACACCGCGCGGCCCAAAGATTGACGAGCGACCAGGGCCGCCATAGCCGGTGTCCTCAAAGAAACCCGGATTGCGTTCGTGAGTTGATACCGAATTGTTAGTGATCAGGGTGTAGAGGCTATTGTGGTACGACGTGAGCTTCATGTCGTCCCACTCGAAGCCACCGGTCGCTACTCGACAAATGATCTCGGCGCCTTTGAATGCCATGCAGC
>Ga0194116_10007569_pt1 | contig 11199 bp, 22 predicted proteins | sample TA2MahsurfametaG_4_FD_148617 | JGI IMG/M metagenome (GOLD analysis project Ga0194116, IMG submission 148617) | Freshwater microbial communities from Lake Tanganyika, Tanzania - TA2015008 Mahale S9 surface | ecosystem: Environmental > Aquatic > Freshwater > Lake | place: Tanzania: Lake... | reverse complement strand
ATGGAATTTAAAATCATCACAGAAAAAGAATTAGGGTTATGAACAGATTTCCTCAGGATAAAATTGATGAAATAAAATCTCAAAGAAATTCTGATGACAAGATGTTAGAAATACTTGATGTTCTTAGAGAGACTGAAGTAATACCAGATATAGGAAAATTATATACCTTTGTTTACTCACCAAAGACACCTGAAATTGAATATGATCAATATCCATTAGTTGTTGTTTCAGACATCTTTAGATGGGGATTTAGAGGATACAACTTTCATTGGAAATCTCCACATAATTATACTTGGTTAGAAGTAGTTGGAAATTTGCATATTGTTCAAAAAGAGGAACTAAATACATTACTATCCCTCAACTATCAAAAGTTTAGGATAAATACTTAAAAAAACTAAGTAATGGCAGACAAAATATACGTCACATCAGATACTGGATGGTCTCCATATTATGTGGAAGATACTGCCGGAAAGGAAATATTAAATGGAAAGAAAGTAACAAAATTATATTTTAAAGTAATAACAACATATGCACTTGAAAATAAAAAACCAGTAGCAAACAGTGCTGTTTCTGAATTATATTACAGTTCCGCTCCAGCTGCACTTGGAGGTGGACAAAAAATTGCAGAAAAAGGAGCTGGTGAAAAATGGAAATCTGAAGAAGGAATAACTCTTGGAGCAGCAACAGCAAAAGCATTATCAAATAGTGGATCTAATCTTTCACAAGACTTAGACAAAAACATAAAAGCCAAAATAGCAAAAGACTCTAAGACAACAACGGAAACTATTGGTGGAAATCAAGAAGATGCAATATCTACTCAAGAGGCAAATACTTTAGTAGGAAAACCACCACAAGCAACACCCGAATCAGAAACTCCTCCAGGAGGAGCAAATGGTCCTGGTGGAGATAGTGGTGGAGGAAGTGTTAGTATTACACCAGAAGATTCAGAGACAACTAAAAAACTCATAAGCACTTCTGTTAAAGCAAGAACAACATATCAAGGATCTCTAAATTATCCAGAAGCTTATGATGGGAATGACTTTACTATCATAAGAATGATCAGATATGTACCAGATCCAAATATATCTTTAGGTGGAAATACAGAAGTAGGAACTACTGGAGAAGGAGATACTGAAGCAGTAACGAACTTATCACTCACAAGATTTTCCGAAAGAAATAAAGAAATTTTAGCAACGATCAATCTACCCATACCATCAAATCTAGTTGATTCGAATCCTGTAAGTTGGGAAAATGGAGATCTTGGACCATTAAAAGCATATGGGGTAACAGCTGCTGCCAACATATTAAACAGTGGAAATTTTGCTACTGCTCTTGGAAATGAAGTTGGAAGGGCAGCAAAAACCGTTCAGGCAAATAGTGCAGCTGCTAGAACAGTTTTAAATGCATCCATTGTAGGAGCAGTTCTAGGAATGTCTGGAAACGATCTTCTTCAAAGATCAACTGGTGCGATTCTAAATCCAAATACGGAATTGTTATTCCGTGGACCACAACTGAGAACTTGGAACTTCTCATTTAAAATGACACCAAGGAATGAAAAAGAATCACAAGCAATTAAGAGAATTATAAGATGGATAAAACAAGGTGCATCTGTTAAGAGAGCTGGCAATGGAATCTTTTTGGCATCACCAAATGTTTTTGAAATAGAATTTCAACATATTGAACATGATGGAAAAAATACAGGAAAGACGGTCATACACCCATATCTACCAAGAGTAAAACCTGCTGCATTACAAAATATATCAGTCAACTATATGCCAGATGGTTCATACATGACGTATGGTAATGGATCAATGGTTGCATATGAAATGACACTTTCATTCCAAGAGATAGAACCAATCTTTGATGAAGATTATGATAAGTTGGATGGAGCAAATGGTCAAGACTCAACTATAGGTTTCTAACATGTATTTTAAAACTTTACCAAACATACAATATTACGCAAATCTTCCTGACAAAAATTCAAGTCAGGATGTAACGATTGCTAAAAATTTCTTTCGTAGAGCAAAACTTAGAGATGACTTGTTTAAAAACAGTGTCTTCTTTACAAAGTATACGATCATTGGTGACGAAAGACCAGAACAAGTTTCAGAAAAGTTTTATGACACACCACTATATGATTGGGTAATACTCATCACAAATAACATTATAGATGTATACAATGAATGGCCATTATCTCAACAGGCATTCACTGATTATGTCTATCAAAAATACAAAACTGATGAAAATTTATATGCGGTTAAACATTATAAGACATTAGAAATTAAGAATACTGATGGGAGTATTGTTCAAAAAGCAGGTTTAATAGTTGATGAAACATTCTTCAATAAAAACAAACTTGAAAATAATCCTGCTTTAGAATTTTATGATGACATTTTAGGATATATGGTGTCATACTCTGGTAGTGATGTTTCAGTTCCTGTTACTAACATAGAGTATGAAGAAGAAATCAATGATAGTAAGAGAAACATCTCTATTCTAAAACAAAAATATCTCCAAGATGTATTACTAGACCTTGAAGATATTTCAACATATAAGAAGTCTTCTGAATATATTAATGACGGTCTCAAGTCAACAGATAATATTAACATATCTCAGGTATAAAAAAGGGAGCAAAGCTCCCTTTAGTTCAATCCATATTTGCAAGTTTAGAGAAATAACTCAGTGCATCGTCTTCATCTTCATCTTGAGATGAGTTGGAAAGAGAATTCAACTCTTCACGAAGATTGGTAGGAAGTTCAGACTTTTGATTTCGTGAACTGAAATCGGGAGTGTAAGAACCACGATCATTATCCTCGTCTTCAACTTCAGGATCAATCCTACGAGACTGCTGCTTTTCGCCAAAAATATACTTTAGACGCTTCTCAAGATCTTCATAAGACTTGAATTGATCTGGAGCAGTTATAGCACTTAGAGAGTATTGCTTTTTCCAGAGTGCTTCCATTGCATCATCATCGTCTAGCAAAGGACCAGGACGATCAAACTCAGACTTGTCATAGTTCCAGTAACCATCTTTCTTGACAATCTTGAGTTTGAAGTTTGCACCTTGCCAGAAGTCAAAAGGATTGATTGCTTCTTCATCTTCAAATTCTGGTTGCATTGCACCCATGATTTTGTCAAAGATCTTCTTACCGAACTTGTAAAGAAATACCTTACCCTCATTCTGAGGATTGGCAGGGTCCTTCACAACATAGATGTTTGCGTAGTAAGAAAGTTTGCGTTTCTGCTTACGAACTGTTTCCTTATCCCTTTCGTTTCCACTATTCCACAAAGTCCTGTTGTATTCAGAAACAGGATCTTTTTGTCCCAGAGTTGTCAAAGAGTTTTCAATATACCATCCACCAGGTCCTTGGAAGGCATGACTATAAAGTTTTACCCAAGGAATTTCTTCCCCTTCAGGTGCTGGCAGAAAACGAATCGTAGCAAAACCGTTTCCTACTTTATCCACCTCTGGTTTCCAGAGACGATCATCTACACTTGAATCACTTGTGCTCATCTTCTCAACTTCTTTCACAAGTTTTTGAGTAAGAGAACCAAGTTTAGATTGCTTTTTAAGATCTGCAAAAGACATTAGATTACCTCGTATTAGTCGTATTTGGCCTTTGGGACTTCTTTAGTCTAGGTGACCCAGACAGGGATGTCAAGCCCGAGTGGTTATTTATTTTCTAGTTGTTTTTTCGTTTCTTCCAGAAGTTTTTCCATATTATCAAGAAGAACATTCATGCTCACATTTCTAGGCATACCCATAGAGACTGCATGATCATGCATTTTTTCTTTCAGTTCTTGTGCCTCTAAATCATCGGATAAACTTATCCGTGTATACAATAATTTTTGTTTCTCAATTAATTCTTCAAGTAAATGAATATGCTTCAATTTATCTTCCTTATTCATCATAGGAAAATTAAAGACATTCACATAAACTTTTTGTTGCAGTTCAGATATTTTTCTAACTTCTTCTTGAACTATTTCTGATTTGAAGAAACTCATTTAATCTCCTATTACAATCTGCCGTAATATTTTTTTATATTGGAAGACATCAATATTTAGAAAGGGACTATACTTTTTTATTTTTAAACTGACGGTTTCCCACACGGGGTCTTTCAGTTTTTTATCAAAGTCTTTCCCAAACAGCAATATCTTATCGTAGATTACCAGAGTTTCAAGGCTAATATTACCATTCAGAAACTTTTTTAAAACTTGTGGATGACCTTTGGAACAGTCAAAGACTTCATCCACTTTTTTATTTTCAAGTAAATTCTGAGTTTCCTCTTTAAATGAATATGAAAGAGATTGTATTTTTTTCTGCCACTGATTATATTTTGCTTCTCCTTCACGAATAATTTCACCGATCCACAAACTATCTACATTATCAACAGCAGAAAAATTTGCTACAAAGAATTGTTCAATTTCTTTATCAGTCTTTTGTCTTGAGGTCTTTTCAAAAAAGTAACGATCTTTACGTTTATAAAAAGAATTTAAGCTTGCTCTTGATTTACCACAATACTTTTGATAATCAAAACTTTTTTTAGTAAAATGACTCTTAAATGCCAAGTATGTCTTATAACATTCAAATGGTGTCATTCAAAATTTCAAAACTGCTTTACTAGTCTTCTTTAAAAAGTTTAATTGTGTTGCTTCATACTTAAGTTTTTCTTTCAGAGGTTTTGAAATTAACTTAGGAACCGTTTCAATTTCAACAGAATTGTCTTCACAAAACTGAAGTATGGCATCAATATAAGTCAAGTTACTTTCTCTAACAAGAGTTTCAATTTTTTGAGCAAACTTATCAGAACATAAAAACTTCTCCTCAAGAACTTTTGTTATCTGATCTTTCATAGGAATTAAATTGAACAAATTCTTTAATGTATTTTACTAATAACTTAATATAATCCCCTTTGTTTCTTTTGTCAAATATTTCAACTTCTCCACCAGGAGTTACCATGATGGTAATTAATTTGACTGGAACGATGTTTGTAAGTTCATAATATGCAGCAGCATAAAACATCTCTTGAACGAAATAATTTTCAATCCACTTTTCTGGTTTTATTTTTTCTGATGTTTTAAAGTCAATAACTGCTAACTCACCATCATATTCAGCAATACAATCAACTCTACCTGCCAGTCCAAAGTATTCTGAGTAGAGTGTCCTTTCAATTGCATGAATATTATTTATCTTATCAAGATAAGGTTTAGCATGATGAAACATAAACTTTGTCATGGGTTGATAATCATCCCAGTTAAGTTCTTTATTCTCTAGATAGTCTTGACAGACTTGGTGAAAGTCAGTTCCTCTTGCAGTTGCTTTTTTCGTAATACGATTTGCTTCTTCAAGACCAACACGTTCCCGCCACTTCACAAAGATCTGACGATTATAAAAAGAAGTGACTGATGTAATAGAAGGCACCCAGTCTCCACTTGGAAGATTATAAAGACGGATGCCGTTTGCTTCTTTCTTTTCTAATTCAAGTTCACCTAAGTAATTATGATGAATAAAGGTCATAAATTAAGTTCCATTTTTGCAAGTATATACTCTTTGCACAATCCAGATCTAACAATGTCTTGAGCACCAAACTCAATTATATCAAATGATGGCATAACATTCAAGATCTTCATAAAATCAATGATGCCATTCCTCTCGTTTGTTTTGATAAGGTCTGACTGAGTAGCATCTCCACAGAACATAATTTTAGAATCTTCACCAACACGCGTGATGATTGAATCAAGTTCATGGAAGTTTAGATTTTGAAATTCATCCACAATAATAATTGACTTATCTAATGTTGTTCCACGAATGAAAGAAGTAGACCAAAAGCTAATCGTTCCTTGAGTCTTAAGGTTACCATAGAGCATTTCAAATGAAGCTTCATCTGGCATTTGGAACATGTATTTAACCATGTTCTTATAAGGAATCTGATAGAGAGAAGACTTATCTTCGTGGTCACCTGGAAGAAATCCAATCTCACGAGTTGCAACAAGAGACCTAATTAGATAAATTTTTTCATAAGGACTGTTTTCATCTAGAACATCACAGAGAGCATTATAAAGAGTGATGAATGTTTTACCAGTTCCCGCAGCACCATAAGCAACTAGATTTTTTTCTCCTTCATAAGAACTGAAAAGTCTTTTCTGATTTTCTGTTAAAGGATCAATGTCAATAAGAAGCTGAGAGTTGATAGGCTTCTTTCTCTTCATTTGTTTTGTGGTCATACCAACTCCGATTGGTTGGTCCGTAGTTCTTCTCTTTCTTGCCATGTGTTCAGATAGGTTTTACGTTGGATCCTGGAGCCTTTGATGCTTTTCTCAAAACATCATTCCATCCTGGGTGTGTCTTCTTAAGTTTATCGTAGACCTCACCCACTTCCCCGAAATTGGGGAATGTAGATGGATCTGAATAATCTCTTTCCCAATCTGGATTGTCTTTTCTCCACTGGTCCCAATCATGAACACTCATTGCGATTTCTTTTTGTTCACCAGTTTGTCTATTAATAACGGGATATACTGCCATATGTTACATAAAAATATAGGAATATTTATTCAATAGTAATAGAAGGTGCATCTACACAATCAGCACATCCCTCACGACTCCAACCAAGTGCTTCAGATACTGCAGGGAACTGACAAGTAAAGATACAACGAACTAGTTCCGCAATCTCCATATGCTCTTTCTGTGTACCGTGTGCAGAACGAAGATCAATATAATGAATCCATGACCTTACAGAACCGGTCATATAGAGTCTTGTAGGAGTTGCTAAAGGCAATACAAACCTTGCACACTCCTTTGCCACACCTTTCTCTAGAAGACGGTTGTAGAGACGCATAGACTGCTCAAAATGAACACGAATATCTTCTGTCAGAGTTAGTTTTAGATAATCTGGAATGTCATCAATACTGTTCTGACGATTCTTATCATCCTGACGACGGAGTTCTGGCAGAGGAATAGTCTTACCAAGAAGAGTACTGTCAGCATATCGTTGTGAAAATTCTTGATATGTGAAGGATCTATGCCGAAGAATTTGAGCTGCGATACCTCTTGTAGTATTAATCTCTACAGTCATTGTTGCCTGCTCAAAGATGCTCCAATGCTGATGTTGAATACAATACTTGAGAAGACCAGAAAACTTTTCATTCTCTTGGTTAGCAGGATTACTTACCCTAGCACAGTAAGCCATATGTTTCTCTGCATCTGGAGTAACACTAATGAGTTTTACTTCTGGTTTCATAAACTCAAAGTCCGTATTTTCAATCATAGTCATCTAAATCACTATCCTCAAAGATTTCATCGTAGTCAGCAAGGTGAGGAGCTATTTCCTCATAATTCATTTTATATGAATCAATATCAGAATAAATCTCTGACTTTAGACATTCTACCAGAGATTCAAGGTTTCTGACAATAAGCTTAAGCTTTTCTCTATCCATTTTTATCAACCCTGACAAAGATATTATAGTTAAAAAAAAGAGGGGTGTCAAGACCCCTCTTTGAATGATTCACTTATTTAATAGTAAAACTTCTAGGTAAATTAGAAAAATGAATGCTGTTGATGCTCCAGTAATAGCAGCAATCGTAGCAATCATTTTCCTGCACCTACGTTAACAAGTTGTGCCTGATGGCGTCTTTCTTCTTTTTGTTTTTGCTCTTTAATGATCTGTAGGAAGTTAAGTTTTTTCATTTCTGCACCTCCATGTTTTTGCATGGACGATATGCTACTCCACGATAGGTGTTTTGTGGATGAGCAGGAGCATGAGTCTTGAGATACCAAGTTTCATACTCTTTCTTTGCATCTTCGGTGTCATATTGACACCCTCTGTAAACAACTTTTGACATTCGGGTTCTCCTTAATTTTTAGGCTAAAGAGCGTTCCTTCAGTCGGCGTTTGCGTCCCAGTGGGATGAACGATCCGTTCCACGTCGGCTTACTTCCGTCCTATTCAGTTTTAGCACTTTACTATGAAATCCTTTCGGAGTTCTAATAACAATCGGTCCTCTATCTTTTGTGATACTACATCGTCGTTTTTAACGATGTCCATTAGTTCCATCGCAGTGTCACAAGAAACGGCAACTTGGTAGGTGCTGAATGCTTGTGGCGTTGAAACAAAGAGGAAAGGAACCCATGCTAAAAGCAGAAGTGCTTTAGTCATAGGATGAACGTTAGAGGATTATTATACCTCTACTTACACTATCTATACAAGTTCATTTGTAACATTTGTTACAGTTTTAATCTCTTTGTCTCCAATCATCTGGTTTATCACCAGTGAAAAAGTCAATAATATCATCAGCACCATTGAATCCTGTTCTATGATTTGATGGATCTGGATCTCCCAAATCAAGAGCATTCATAAAGTCATCTAGACTTCCTTCTTGCATATCTGGATTAGCAGCACGTCTTCTTGCTTGTCTTAGGATAGTAGCTGCTGATCTATTTGCTTTTGATAGTTTTTCAGCCCATATCATATCCTCTAAACTGACATCTTCACTTGCAACAATTTTTTCACAAATTGCTTCAAGACGCAGACGATACTGTGTAGAAAGCATATACTTCTCTAGATATAGTGTATTTAGTTACCTCTCAATATAACTGAGGGTATGGTTTTGTGCGTATAGTTGTTGAATAATAATATCGCATCCAATTTTTGGATTGCAGTCTCCGCAGGTATAAACATCAACTGCTGCCTTACCTTCCTCAGGCCATGTATGAATGCTGATATGACTTTCTGACAACAAACAAATTACAGTAACTCCTTGTGGTTCAAACTTTTTAGAGATAGTCTGAACCACAGTAGCTCCACTTGCAACTGCTGCGTTTTCCAATAGATCTATAAGACAACGCTCATCATTCAAAAGAACGAATGAGCATCCATACAAATTAAGTAGATAATGTTTTCCCATGCTAAAAATTATTCTTTTTCTATTTCTTCCAATAAAGAGCTGATGATTTTTTCAGTGCCGTCCATCACCTTTATTGCGTATAAAGGTGACTTCTGATACTTTTTAATTTTTTTGTATTTCTTTAAAAGTTTCTTTACCTCATCTTGATAAACAGAAACTTTTAGATCTTCTTTATTATCTGTCATTTTTTCTTACCACTTGGATTGTAATCCCACAATTTTGGATTTACTCTTCCTTCAGTCCACTCAATATTCTTTAAGTTTTCTCTATACTTATCCCAATAGATATCAAAAACATCTACTCGTTTGTTACATATAACAATGTCATAAACTGTGGCATCATCAATCAAATAAGTAACCAGAAAAGAATTATTAGGTAAACCTTTATCTTTTGCTACTGACTTATTGCAATTTTCATGCAATACTCTACACATTACGAACGACCTCCCCAAGTAATATCTGGGTAGGCATCTTTTACAATTTCATGAGTAATTTTGTATTTAGTTTGCAACTTCTTATCCTTTACCAAACACAAGACTTCTGCTTCTTTAGGATGAAGAACTTGAAGTAAATTGATAAACATAGTTTCTCTACGCATTGTAGAAAGACCATCGTTCCCACCCTTAACATAGTGATAAAGATTTCTATACTCTTTGCGAAGTGAAGTTCTACCGATAGGTGTTAAATCTTGTTTAAATGCAGATTCTCCACCAGAAGCTTCTCTTTTTAGATTATCTGAAAGATTTCCTGAATAAACGTTCTGATCTTTTACATCAGCATAAGGAACTTCACCTTCTGGAAGAAGACTAATTACACTTTCATCAAAATTCCAAATAAGAATTGCTTTTAATGAATCGTGTTGATATTCTTTAAGAAGTTCAATTTTTTTGGAGTTAGTTCTTTGTTTTGATACAAGTTCTAAAACTTCAAATACAAATGGGTTGATTGGAAGAGTAGTATTTTCACTCGTCTTCGTCTTCGATTTCGTCGTAGTCATTTTCAAATCTCACTGCTAAAATTTCGTCCGGAATTACATTTCCATTTTCGTCAAACATTTCGGGATGTATGTTCGCATTTTTGCTTTTATTGAGGAAAGCATATACCAATTCATTTAAAAACCATCCTAAAATTCCACCAATTAAAAAAGATCCAATGATCCCAATGCCAGAAAAAAATAGAATATAAGGTGTTGCTACTTCCATCTTATTTACCCCCGAGAGTTGTTTTTACTACATTAAAATGAAATTCAAAGTAGATGTGAAACTCTCTTCTGAAGAGAGAGACCATCTTACCAAAACTCACTTTAAACGTTTTTGGTGCTTCCGGTCTCCTCCTTCTCAATAGTAATTCAACACCTCTATTTATTGTCATACAAAATTGTTTTCTTTAAGGTATTTCACAGTATCTGTGCATCCACCAATTTGATGTTCGTCGTCAAGAATAACTTGAGGGAAAGTGGATCCTTGTCCGAACTCCGCATAAAACTCTTCTCTAGTAAAATCAGTTCCAAGTTTATAAACAACGTGTTGTAAGTTTGCCAACACTAATACCTGTTGAATTTTTGTGCAATAAGGACAACCATCCTTTGAATAAACTGTAAACTTCATATGAAAAAAATGTCCGCAGTATTTATTAAATGTAATTTAGTATCCATTCTTCAATTTTTGTTTTTGGTTCCCAACCTAATGTAGATTTTATTTTTGAAATGTCTGCAAGGCTAGTTCGTGCTTCACCAACTCTAGGGGGAATATTGATAATATTATCAGAAATTTGTTTGGCAATTTCATTTACAGAATAATTTTTTCCTGTTCCAACATTATAAACTTGACCATACTTATCCGATTCAAGATTAGAAATTGCTGCCATGATATTTGCTCTAGCAACGTCTCCAACATAAACAAAGTCTCTTCTCTGTTCACCATCACCAACAATTGTGAGAGGTTCACCAGCAGATATTTGTCTCAAGAAAATACCAATCACAGGAGCATACTGCCCCTTCTTTGGGGCTCTTTCCCCATAAACATTAAAGTATCTAAAAATAACTGTAGGAAGACCATAAAGATCAGTATACATTTTGCATAGTTTTTCACCAGATACTTTGGATACAGAATATGGATTTAAACAATCATCCTGTTGAGTTTCATCATTCGGATAATCATTTAATCCATATGCCGCAGAAGTTGATGAATACATCACTTTTTTTACGCCTGCTTCACGAGCACATTGGAGAACTGTACAAGTTCCAAGTGCATTAATATTCATTGCGTTGATGGGATTTTCAATGGCAGGTCCTATTCTT
>Ga0194116_10007568_pt1 | contig 11199 bp, 4 predicted proteins | sample TA2MahsurfametaG_4_FD_148617 | JGI IMG/M metagenome (GOLD analysis project Ga0194116, IMG submission 148617) | Freshwater microbial communities from Lake Tanganyika, Tanzania - TA2015008 Mahale S9 surface | ecosystem: Environmental > Aquatic > Freshwater > Lake | place: Tanzania: Lake Tanganyika... | reverse complement strand
CCCAATCCCCAATCCCCAATCCCCAATCCCCAATCCCCAATCCCCGGTTAAACACTAATATTATAATTAAATCGTATTTCAATAAAAAATCTTATTCTTAAGAGGAATTATAAAATAAATGAACCACCATTTTCTTTTATTTTACATAATATTTATAACATCAAAAACCATAAAGGATGTTACATTAAATAGCATTTATTAATAATTGTTTAGCTTTGCAGTAAATCTAAATTCAAAAATTATTTAAAAAGTACAATCTGTTCAAAAATTTTTATTTTATAATTTAATATTATTTAGATTGTAAGGTTCTTAGTGCTGATTTTTAAACGGATTTTCTAAATCACTTTCAAATTTGACTTGAAAAATTGAAAATATTAATAATTATTAATTAATAAATGAAAAAAAACTCATATTTACAAATAGAAAACATTCAGAATGATTATAAAGGTAAGTTACCTTCCATCTCCCAAAGAGAAATGGGTGAATTTGAAATTTATAAAAATTTAATATCTCAGAAAAAAAATAACAAAAAAGATTTATCATTAAAGACCTATTTATTAAATAAAGAAAAAGTAATTGAATTTACAAATTTTGGATTTAGCTCTGACGGAAATATATTAGGCTTTATCTATGATAAAAAATATTTAGTAATTTATGATAAATTGAAATACTCTATTAAACATTTAACTTCTTTACCAGAAAAAATAAAAAATAATATTGATAATTATATTAGTGCTGATAATAGAAATTTTTTTCAAAAAATTATCTCTAGATTAAGTTTTGACGACATATTTTACAAAACAAATAATTTATTTATTTCTGATACTGGGAATCAGGTTATTATTGCATCTAGTAAATATTTTATAAGATATTAAATGATATTAAATAAAAATTTATTTTAATTTTAATTTTATAAAGTTTTATTTTATTCATTTGAATTAATTTATAGATGATAGAAAAAATTATTTCTATTTTACAGTAAAGAATTCGAGTCCATCTTGGTTTTGCCTAAATCTTAGCAATTTTTTAATAAATTTATACGAAGCGATACTTCAAAATGTAATAAATATTATATATAACTTAATAATTTTTATTATAATTTATTTTTATTACTTAATAAAATTCAACAAATATCAGATTTGACATTAAATAAAAAAAAAATTTAATTAAGATTTAATAAAAAATTTCATAATATGCTTGGAAAAAATTTTCTATATTTTTAGGAAAAAGCTAAAAATGATTTGATAAATAGAATTGAAAATCAAGAAATTTTGAAAGAAATTAACAAAGAAAATTCAAATACGAGCCGAAAAAATCTAATCATATTAGAGTTTATAAAAGGAATTATAGAATCAAAAATTAAATTAGATTTTAAAACGAACTTTTTTGTTGATTTTGAATTTATAAGACAGCATAAAATTATTGATCATTTAAATACATATAAAGGATACTCTCTATCTTGCCCAAATGAGTACTATAATAACCTTATTAAATCGAACTTTTCCGGAATTAATTTAAATAACTTCACAATTGAAAATTACAATAATTTATTCTACAGTTATATAGATAGTAATATTTTTAAAAAATCTAACAATAGCAATATTATTGAAGATAAAGAAATTGAAAATAAAAAAAATTCTAAAACAACTGAATTTAAAAATTATCAGAATAAATATCGTAATTTTAACAATAATATTAGCGGCAAAAATTTCTCAAATTTATCTTGTCAATTTTCTACTACTTTGTTTAGTAAATTGAACCAATTTATATCTTACGAGTTAATTAAGAATAACTCAACCATCTTTGCTAATAATGAATCAGTTAAAAATGAAATAAATAAAGATTCAAATTTGGTATACCTTACCTCCAGTAATTTGAATAATCATACTTACAAGTGTGCTGATTCAAATACTCATCTAACCATCTTGAAAAATGATAACAATTTTGCTTTCGATTTAAATACAAAAAAAAATTATGATATATTTAAAGAAAAAGAGATTTTAGAAATTTCCTTTACTTTTTTGATATTATTAAAATGTTCAAAAAATAATTTCAATGATAACTTCATTTTTAATTTAAAATTAAATCTTCACTTAGAGAAGGAAGATTTTATTTACATGGACCATTTTCTGTTAAGTGATAAAAATTATGATTTTCCTAATGAATTAAAATTAGGAGTAAATATTGAACCTTATTTTTTGAAATATAATCATGAATTAAAAATTTCGAATATATTAAATTGGGATTATTCTAGACATTATCTTAATTCCATCTTAATTGAAAAAGGAAAGGAAAAAGAAAATAATTTTGAAATTTTGAATAAAACAAGAAGCAAAAGTAATAATTCAAATACAAAAACCATTCAAATTATCAATATTGATGATAATAAAACTAGAAAAGAAAAATTTGGTAAATATATTAAATTATATATTTTTTACACAACTTTATAAAAATTCAGTATATCATAATAAAAAATAAATACTTTTAGAATACTCAAGAAAATGGAGTCAAATATATGATTTCTCTCATAAGTTTTATTTAAGTATATTTGTTAAAAGATCGAAATCATATGAAGAATATAATATATATGCTATTAATTATTCAGTCAATTATTTTGAGATTATCATTTATTCCTCAAGATATAAATTTATCAAAAGTATTTATTATTAATGTATAATTTTTTAATTTGCTTTTTTTTTATGAATTAAAATATATTAAATAATCTCAAATAGAATTGAATTCAGGTCAGTTAGATTACAGAAATTTTAAATCGTCAAAGATTATTAACAATATTTTTTTAAGAAAAAATCTTTTGTTTGTTTTATACTCCTCAAGTTACTTATCCATCATAGATATGGAAAATATAGAATTCCAACAATTTACTTTAAAGAGTGACTTGAATGAAGCTAAGAATAAATCCTATTTTATTGATTTGAATGTTATTTTTTCAAATTTTTCTTCCAATAATTTTTATAAAATTAAAAAAAATAAACATACCTTTTCAAAAATTAAATGCTTGAATATTCTTGTGGAAAGAAGAGAATCTCGAAGTATAAAAGGTTTCCAGAATATGATGGATAATTTTATTGAAAATCTCCTTGACAAAAAAATGATCAGTGATTATCAAAATAAAGAAAATATAATTGAATTCGATATATATTTTATAACTAAGAATTCAGTGAAATTTTTAACATTGAAGAAAATCAATTGCTTTTATGCCATTATTAATTGCAGTTCAAATCAAAATTCTCTTATTAATTCTTTTAAGAATTCCATTAAGGATACAGAATATGAAAAAAATGACCATTTATTAATTGAAAATAAAAATTTGAAAGGAAATTCATCCATAATAGTTGAAGAAATTAAAGAAGGAAAACTTGATTCTCAATTCCCAAATTTTAAAAACGTTGAAATTAAACACTTAAAAAATAATGAAAATCTCAAAAATAATTTATTTTATTATGAAAACGAATTATGTAAACGGGGTTCGATAGAGGGAAATTCGATAAAAATTTTTGATGACTCATTTGATTATAAAAATCCATTTACAAGCATATTCGCTTTAGATATTTATAAATATAAACAAAATAATGAATTGAAAATAATGGCTTTACTTAAAATTTTATATATTAAAGAATTACTCTCAAATTTTTTCAAAGAAAAAAACTTTGTTTTTTCCTATGATTTTTTGAATGATATAAATAATAACTCTTCTATTAAATTTATAAATTTTTTCCAAGAATTGAAAAACAATATAGGATACGAAATAAAAGAGGCAAATTCGTTTGTATTGAATAATAACAGTTTCAACTACTATAAAATATTAAAAGACCGTTTTTCAATTTTAGAATTTGTAGCAAAAAATGAATTTCAGTATTTTAATAAAATTAATTCGTTTTCCAACAATTTTCAAATAAGCAATGATTATACTCATAACTATTTGAATTTTGAAGGAGAAAATTCACTATGTAGAATAAATAATCATAAGTTTATTTTTGAAAATATAATATCAAATAATTGGATTTATAAAGATAAAAATGAAAACAATTATATCAATAATGAAAATTCTTATTTGTCAATTAAAGAAGCTCAAAAAAGTATTATCGAATTAGAGGAAGAAACATTATCAAATGAAGAAGATAATTTAAAAACTAATATTATTTTTATTCAAAATGTTTTGAAAGAAATATACTATGATGGTATAAAAAATTTCCAATTCTTTGAAAAAAATGACGATTTTGTAACTAATAACATAGCAAAGTATTCTTTTACTTCGATTAAAAATAATTTAATTTTACTAAAAATAATTTCAAGAGATAAAGACCTTAGTTTTGCAATAGCTAATAAATTAATAAATAATTTTTATCAGCATGCCTTAAAACTTTCAGAAAAAATAAAAGAATTCTATTCAAATGATATAAAAATTAAAAATAATCAAATAAATAGTAATAATTATAATTTAGATATGCAATTTGTTAACGGAATTTATGACTTCTTAGATCTACTCAAAGCTAGTAATTATATGGAAAATAAAAAAGAAATATTGAATTATAATAAATATTTTTTATATACTTCAAAACCTGAATATTTTTTGAAACACCAAAAAATAAATAAATTGAATTTTATAACCTTCAATAAGATCGAAGTGGTTTCAGATTTTTGTATAAAATTGGAAAACAAAGAACCAATAAATTTAAAATGCTTAGATTATATAAAAAATATAATATATTCTGATAAATGGGACGTTGAAAAAATATTTGAAAATATAAAGGGACTATTAGAAGCGAAAGAAAAAAATATTTTTATCGAAGGGGATTTTGAAATTTTTAATTTTAAAGTTTTAGAATGTCTTGCAAAGATTAAAAAGAATTTTTTAAATAAAAAGATTGATTTAAAGCATCCTTTAGTTAAACAAAAATTTTTTTGTAATATTTTTTATTTGGTAAATAAGTCAAATAACTTAATCAAGAATGAAAATTTAAACGATAATATTTACAAAAGAATAAACTTTCTTTATGAGATTAATTATAAACTAAAACACATCTCCAATAATAAATATTTCTTCATTTATATTTTTACCGAACTTATAAGAAAAAATCAAATAAACTATTTAGGAAGTGATAAAGTATATGATAATGAATCCAAAAAAAATTGGTCATTTGAAAAAATTAATGGTTTTCTAAATGCTTATTTTACAAATCCTGAGAAATCTGAATTTTTATTGAAATTAAAAGAAATTATTTTAGAATACTATTTAAAGGCAATTGCAAACTACTTGAAATCTAATGTGAATACTATAGAAAATACCTCTGAAGAAAATCATTTAGTTCAATATTTTTTTAAAAATGAAAAAAATTTAGATTCAAAAGAACATGGATTTATAGAAGAAGAAATACAATTTAAAAATATGAAAATGAAAAATTTAATTAATTTGAATATAGAAGAACAATTCAAAAACAATAAAGATCTAAATCAAATTAATCCATTGAAAAGTATTGATCGTAAAAAAATAGAAATAATAAATATTGAAAATCTTCTTTTTGAAATTTTTAATCGGAAATTACCTTATACTTTCTTTAATATTTTTTTTAAAGTAAATTTCTTAAAAAAATTCTTCTCAAATATTTATGCCAATAACTATCATTCAGCTTTTTTTGAGCTAAAGGCAAAGTATGATGATGAAAACTATAAGAAAATAATAAAATTTTGCTTTTTTGTAATTGTAAACATAATTTTAGATCAAAACATTAATTTTAATGAAAAAAAAGCTTATTCATGCTTATCTCAAAACATCAATTTTTTTAATTTAAAAAACTTTATTTTGATAGATTTAAATGATGATCATAATGATATTTTTATTTGTGATTTAATTAATGTTATAGAAAACTCGTTTGAATTTGAGTCTTTTTTAGGATCCTATTTTTCGGAATTTAATTATGAGAAAATTCCTTATTTTAAATTTAGTTGTTCTCAAACTCAAGCTTATCTTTTTGTAATTTCAAAACTATGTAAAATTTCTGATTTTCTCTCACGATTTAAAACAAACTATCAATATCCAAAGAATGATAAAATTACAAACAAAATTATTGATTTCAAAAACAACACACAGAAAGAGTTTTTCAAAATTATTTTCAATTTAATCATTTTCAATAATACCAATTTTCAAATCAATAGAAACTACTTTGAAAAATATAATGTTTTAAATGAGAGTTACTTTTTACTAAATAATAGAATTCACAATCAACAAACATCCTTGAATTTTTTTTCAAAGCAAATTGGCTATGATGAAAAAGTTAAAATATTTTTTTTCGTTTTTAAATTTCTGAAAGAAAATATAATAATATCTGAAATAGAAAACGATTTAAATTTAGTAAATTCCTTAAACTTGAATAAATATACATACGAAGAAATCAACATAAAAAATAAAAATTCAGAAAATTTCACAAAGAATTCTTTGAAATTGATTTTGAATTTGCTTGCAGAAATAATTAAAAACAAAAAATTTATCTCAAGTTGGTTTCAAATATCTTTATTTACAAGCTTAAGTTTCACAAAATCAAAATTTTCAATGACATTTAAAAATTTTTATTTTGAAAAAGTGTTGGATTACATATCGAGCGAGTTTTCCCGAAATCTTTTAATATTCAAGAGCAGCCTTTCTAATAAAGTTAGAAAAATACATAAAGAAATGAATCATCAGAAAAATTTATTAGAAAATTTATTCTTTATAGGATTTACAAATTTTGATTCTTTAGATTTAAATTTTGATAATAAAAATAAAACCAATAAAACTAATAAAAATAATATTAAAACAGATAATTATCATGAGCAAAATGAAAAAGAAATTTTAAACAACAAAAATGAATATCTTTTATGTCCAGATCTTCTTGAGAATTTTTTTATAAGAAATGGATTTTTCATGATAAATCTATTTGAAAATTTCTTGAAATTGCTTAAAACATGCAATTTCGATATCTACAACTCACATCAAATACCTATCAAAAAACTAAAATTATATAATCTATTTATTATTTTCAAGCACAATACAAAAGTTCTTTTTTGTGAAAATTTATTTTTTATTAATACAGAATATAATAAAAATATTATTACAAATAAAAATAGTTTTAATTGCGGTGAAAATTTTATAAATGATATTTTCCAATTATGTAATAATATTATTTGCTTTATTTTCATTATAATTTCCAAAAATAAAGATAAAGATAACATTTTGGATTTACTCTCTAATACAGATAAATATAAGCTATTCTGTCAGAATCCAAAAGATAAAATTATTTATGAATTTTTGAAAAAATTAAGTTTAATATTCTACAACATTTTTTCTTTTTTCATTGGGTTACGTTTATTTCTATTAACAATAAAGTTAACATATTTAACAGCATATAAAAATCAAATAAAAAGAGAAGAGAATGAACTTTTAAAGATGAATAATATGTATTCTTCTTTAAAAATCAAAATTGATAAAGAACTTCAAGAAACAAAACTTCAAATATTAAAAATTTCTATTTTTAATTTTTTCGAAAGTTTTCTAATTAATCCTGAAAAGGAGCCATTATTTTTAGATTCTATTCTAGAAAATATCGAGACTCTATTAGAAATAGGAAACTTTGATAATGATATAATAGAAATTTTTTTCCTTTTTTTGAATATAAAAAATAAAATATCTATATTGTCAAATGAGAAAATAGAAAAAAATATTCTTGCTGATAAATATTATAATCGAATTTTGAAGATAAAAGATTTAATTAAAACTAAGACTCCTATTTATTTTGAGAAGATGAATAAAAAGTCCGAATGTCTTCAAAAATTATTGGAAGAAAGAATGCTTAAAAAATTAAACTTGCAAATTACATTGGAAAAATTCCATTTTATTTTAATAAATAATTTTCAAGAATATCACAGTTTTTATGAAAAATTGGTAGAGTTGTTATTTCTAAAGGAAAAGAAGAAAATTTCTTCAATTATAAATAAACCTAATTTCCAAACCTTAGAAAAGGAAAAAAATTTTATATTTGACATTAAAAATTCTAAAAATGATGGAAATAGTATGGAGGACAAAATTAAATTATTTAAGAAAAATATTAAAAAAGAAATTGGAGAATTAAGTATTAAAATAGAACATATATTTGGCCTTTCCGCTTATTTTAATAATTATAAGAAAAAATTAAAAGATAATAATTTAAATATTGCAAAAGAAAAAAAAAATTACATTTTAAATATTTTATCAAAACATTTTAATTTAAAAGATATTCGATTAAAAAGCCATAAAGGAACAGATAATAAAAATGACTATAACATCAAAGATTTTTTGAATAAGCATATAGAATTTTCAAATGACTTAAATTGTTTGTCTGATAATTTATTTACAAAAATAAAAGGAAGAAATGAATCGGGATATCAAGAAAATACTATAGAAAAAATCGCCAATAAAAATATTAAAATAGATTCAAAGAAAGATGAAATTTCTAAATTGACTCTTTTGGAGACGAACAATAATATAAATGAGAGAAATAAAGAAGAAAAGATAAATTTAGAACAATTAATTGAAAACATGAATGAATATATTAAAATTGACATATCAAAGAATTCACAGAATATTCATAATGATATTAAAAATAACTCTTCAAAAACTTTGTATAATCCAATTGAATTCAATAATGACTCTGAAATAAACAACAGTTCATTTTTTAGATATTTAAAACCTCAAGTAAAGACTAAAAATTCATTGCAATTTGAAAATCCTTCTAAAGAAATTAAAACTGAAACATCTTTAAACGGGAATTTTAATAAAAATAAATCAAATAAAGAAATTTCGTTTAAACCTTTAGAAGCTGAAAAAATAATTAAGAAAAAATATATTGGAATAAAAATAAAAATATATTATATTGAAAAAAAATTATTAAGATTTCAGTTTAAAAAAATATTTAGTTTTTATTTAAGTTTAAAGAGAACAGGAGGTTCTGATAAAATTAAAACTAGGAATTTAGTAAAATCAAATATAAAAAATAAGGACTACAATTTTTCCAAATTGGAAAAAACAGAAAATTATCATTCCGAATATAAAAATCTTTACAAGTCAAATAATCCATCTAATAGAGATGTTTATAATAATGGAGAAAAAATCAACAATAAAAAAGTCTTTTTTAGTAAAGAAAAGAATAAATACAATTTGATAAATTCAAGCGATTTTAATTCTAATAAAACTTCTTCTGTTATTTATGATTCTGATATAAAATTAAATTCTATTTGTAATACAATTAATATGGCTATTTATAACAATTCTAATAAAAATTTAGACGGTATAAAAAATAAAAATTCTCTAATCGTCAATGATATGTTAACAGATTATGAAGGGAAATTAAACAATAATATAAATAAATCTAAAACAAATAAAGGAAAATACAATCTGATAGGAAAATCTGTATATCCTAAATTGATAAATAATCTACAAAAATTTGAATAATTATTTATGAATTTCATTTTGTAATTTTATCCAGCATTAAATTGAATTAATGTATATTTCCACAATCTAATAATAAGAAAAATTCTAATTAAGAAGTCGTAAATATATTGTAAAATATTTTTTTATCATTAGATAAAATGTTTGAATATAGTAAAATTATAAAAAAAATTTTCATATTTAATTACCTTTAATAATAATTTTCAAAGAAATTCTTTTAAATAGCCTACTTTCAAAGAAAATCAAAAAAGAAAAATGCATAATTATATTTCAATTAAAACTCAGATGGTATTTAATTCAATTATTATAAGAAAATTATTTTAGAAAATAATATTAAAATACAATTATTAAATTTAATCTCAAAAAAAATTTTTTTAAATATGGATAAAATATCATCAAAACTATTTAGAATTTTTGCTATTCTTTTACACTTTTATTATCTAATAAAGATATTTAATATCTGGGGTTTTAAGATAAAGACATTTTTGTTCTTAACGAAAATAAACTTTTTTTTAAATTGTTATCTATTTATGTACTTATTCTTAACTTTTTCCTACTATTTAATTTATAAAAATATTATAAGAAGTTAAAGTTTTCTGTTTGATCATTTGGGAGAGTGAAGATGATAAACGCTATCTACAAATTTGAGATAAGAAATTATCATAAAAAAATAGTTGAAGAAAATAATGAAGCAAATAATAATAGTTATTTTTACTCGAAAAAAGAAATGACTTTAATTAACATTTCTTTTGCTTTATCAATAGGAGTAAATATGCTTTATTGGTCAATTATTTTTCTCAAAAGGGATATCATGGGGGACACTGAGACTCCTGCACATGTAGAGTATTTTTTACATGGAGGAAATACAGTAATGATTCTTTTTGAATGTTTATTAAATAGAAAATCTATCCATAATAGAGTGGATATAAAGTCTAAACATGTACAAGGATTTGCATTTTTATACATAACAGTGAAATATTTTTTTTATTATGGTATGGGAATCCAAATTTACCCAATGATTTCTAAATTCTCTGTACCTGCTTATTATTTGCTTGCTATAATAGGATATTTTTTGTATTATTTTTCGTCTTTGATTTTCAGATTTTTATTTTTAAAATATATTTAATTAATTTAAATTCTTGATAGTTTTTAATAAAATAAAAAATTACAAAGTTTTTGATGTATTTTTATAATCAAAATATTAATAATTATTTGTAATATTATAAAAAATTAATGTAAGAACTAAATAAATATTATGGATGTTTAATATAAAATATATAAAAAACTTAAAAAATATAAGGAATCTTAGAAGAAAACTATGAAAAAATATGTAATAGTAAAAGTATCTATAATCATATTTTATTAAAAATTTTTTTTTGTATTTAGAAAATTTAACACCAAACACATACTAAGAATTATTGTTTTTTAAAAAATATTTATTTAATATATGGAAAAACAATATAGTGGATTTCAACATAATAGAATTTTTTTTTAATTAAAAATTATATTCAAAATTTTATAAAAGAAATTCATTAATTAATAAAATTTTACCAATTAATTAATTGGCCTTTTCAGAAAAGAAATTATGAAGATACCAAATAAAACATTCATCAAATTCTAAAAATTTTTTAAAAATTAGAATTACGTAACCTCAGTAATATAATTGAAAAACTTAAAGTATACTATTCCAAATTGACGAAATCAAAATTTATGTTTAAATT
>Ga0194116_10007565_pt1 | contig 11201 bp, 8 predicted proteins | sample TA2MahsurfametaG_4_FD_148617 | JGI IMG/M metagenome (GOLD analysis project Ga0194116, IMG submission 148617) | Freshwater microbial communities from Lake Tanganyika, Tanzania - TA2015008 Mahale S9 surface | ecosystem: Environmental > Aquatic > Freshwater > Lake | place: Tanzania: Lake Tanganyika... | reverse complement strand
CTTCATGGAAAATGAAATTCATTGTTTTGTTCATACTAGAGCTTGAGTAAGCGTATATTATTTTTATTGGAACCAGAAATTCATACAAACCTTCTGTTTCGCCATGTATTGCCCTCATAATTCCTGGTGTTGATAATTCTATACCGCCGGGCATTACTCTTAAATTACAAATTGTAATATCAAACTTCTTTTTCAGTAATCTTTTAAAAGTTGATAGAGCATCGTTTAATTCTTTACGATCAAGAGTAACCTTGCTTTCAAGTTTATTTTTCATTAGAAGTGAATTTAAAGAGAGTTACAGGTCTTGATCTTTTTTATACGGAATTGAGTCAACCTTGAGAGGTTTCATGTAAAATTCCATACCAGATAGAGTATCTGGGTATATAATACGAAGTCCATATTCATTAGACGTAGGGAAAAAGAATAGAAATACATAACATTCCCTTCCCTCAATATCGTTTGCGTCATACCACCTTCGGTCTACTGAGGTGGAATCTTCCTCCATCTCAGGCGACTCGTTTAGTATAAACCTTGAAGTATCACCATCAATTACCTGAATTTCGTCGAATGACAATATTATCTTAGGGTTCTTGGTTTTTAAACCATGTGTCGAAGTGTCTTTATCATAATCTTTCGTTTTATCATTCCACTTAATGTAATCCTTAGTGCTTGGCCTTGTATATACAGTTTGTGAAAAAGATGAAAATGAAATAAGTAAAAAGAAAACAAAAATGGTGTTTTTCATAATCAAATTAGCTTTGGTATTAATATGAAAACTGGTTTCTTCTTTGAAGTTATCTTTCGATGTCAAAATAAAAAGTTAATCACTATTCCCCCCTTAGTTAAAATTTTGTTAGATAGATTTTCTATATGTTTTTATTGAAGTCTATATTTTTTAAGTAATTTTACATCATCATCAAGAATGCAGAAGAACACTGCATACCAACCGAGCAACCAAGCAGCGGTGGTCAATCGATGAGGACCAAAACGTCAAAAAAATGGATATCACATCACACTTCCACATTACAGACATTCGTCACAGCGAAGAAAAACGACTCGAAATTGGCGATCAAGTTTATCTTATTTCCAAACATGGAGTATCAGTTAGGAAAGAAATAATTTTCGAAAAAGAATTTACAAGAGTGCCAATGGATAAATCCAGTGGTGTAGCACAGCACCTGAGTTTTGAGGGTTCATTCAATATTCATGGAAAGCTGCTAGACATATCAGCTCAGAGTAAAACCACTTTTGGACCTCTTGGTGACAGATTATCCCTATATGCATATTACGATAATAACGTTATTGGAAATTATAGGGCTTTAAGATCATATATGGGTGGCGGAATTGATGGTAAATGGCCATTTCTTAAAACAAAAGAGTGGAGTATCATATTTACATTAAATTCTACGGGGTTTCATAATAAAAATAATATTCTAAGAATTGAATATTTTAAAACTATCATCTACGACCCATATATTATAAATGAAGATGAGAAAAGAAAATATTTAATAGGTAAAAATCTATCAGAAGAATTTTTAAAAACGAGGTTTGATATTACTGAACTTGAAAAACAAAAAAATATTGAGTGGCTTGTACCAATTAAAGATGATACTTTCATTGATAAGATATATAAAATCTCATGTTGCTCTTATTCGGAATACGAGTTGTATTGCAAAGTATATTATGGAAATCTATTGAAAATTAACGAATCTATGGCTGATAGAGAATTCATTGGGAAAGCAGTCAATGATACAAAATTGCATACTTTAGAAATTGAAATTAAAAATAATAGTAAAAGATATTTTCCTTGGAATAAAACTGAGATTTTTTATAATGTTTGATCATTAATCAGCACTCATTTTACTATATCTAATGAAAAAATATAAAATATAATTATTTTTTACAATATTAATTTAAACAATCAGTTGATTAAGTTAATTACTTTATTGATATTCTGCATATTAAAAATTGTTAAACCATTTTCTCTCTCTAGCTTGGATTTATAACCTTTAATTTCTTCAATGAGATCAAAATTATTTTCAAACTTTGTTTCATCCGAAAGGAGATAGTTTTCTAATTGTTGAATGAAAATGTCAAACTGCTTAAAAGCTTTTTCATATAGATTCAAATAATCAATCTGCTGAATGTTCAAACAAGTAATTTCATTTAATATTATACCTTTACCTTTAATTTTATTATAAAACTCAAAAATCTCTATTAATTTATTTTTATTAAGCAATTGATCTCCGTTTTCAATTCTTCTAATTAAATTTAATATTTTAAAATTTTCAACTTTGTATAAATTTTCACGGGATGAAATAATTTCTAAAGATTTTAGAATTTCTCCGTTACCTTTTAAAAATGTATTCAATATTTCAAAATAAGTCTTGTCTTGATCATTTTGATCATAATTATCTCTAAAATATTTTACATCATCAGTTATTATATACGGTTTCAAATATTCAATAATTGAATTATTTAATTTAAAATTTATCTTAAAATAAATCCAACAGTCCTCCGATTTACTTTTTTCTTGAGCAGATGTTTTGCCAAAATTTTTTAATTGCCTCCAGCTCTCATTTATTATAGAAATTAATACTTCATCAATTTCGGATTCTGTACGACTCTTTTGTAAAAGCGAATTTATAACACCTAATTCATTTTGATATACAGACCAATAATCAAACTTCCCTTGAGTTATCAAATGAAAGTAGCTTGCAGCATATATAGTTGTTGACATACCTACGCTTGAATCATCAATTAGTGATGGATATTCTTTACCTTTTGCAGTTCCGATTAACTTTCTGATTCTGTAAAAGATCATACCAAAACCTAGTAAAGATTTAAAATTTCCTAAATGCATTTTAACTCTCTTAAAATCTTTTTCTTCCATGAAATTTGTAAATTGTTTTTCAGCACTCAAAGCTGCAATGTGCGGGAGTCCTTCCATACAATTATACCATCGCGCAACCTCAATTTTAGTAAATGAAATTTCTTTTCTATGCTCATTTATCCAGGCTTCTATTTTACTTTTTCTATTCCGTTGTAAATTGATATTATTTATTGCAACATGATACTGACCGGACATTCTTTCAAAGAAAAAATATAGATTATGATTATCTCGTGAATTATATGTTGGATTTTTTTGAGATAAGCGTTCGATTTGAATAAGAAATAAATTATTCGCATGAAAGTCACTAGATCTTATCGCCGTTTGAGTATTAGCTGCTTTAGAAATTAAATTAACTGTTTCACTGTATATATCATTTCTTCTCAATTCTGTAATTTTCACAGGTATATTTACTCTATCTAAAGATAAGTTATCGTATCTAACTGCATAGTCAAGTGTAGCAGTAGTTTGACCACCATTAACAATTTGAAAATCTATTATTCTATTGATTTTATCATTTTGCAATAAAATATTTTCGGCTGTTGCTGATAACCCATTATTAAGTGAAAAAAAATAATTAGGCTTGTGCTGGAGAGATTTTCTCATTTCTGAGTTAGCTTTTCTATTGGTAGATAAAAATAGTCTAACGTTATTTTCTAGTAATTTAGATTTATGCTCAAAGTAAAGATCAGCTATTAAGTTAGCAGGAAAAATTGCTAAATATTGTGTAAGAGTATCATCAACTTTATGCTTTACAAAATCAATTTTATAATCTCTATATTCAGGCAAAGAAAAATCAATCACTATAGGCAACCGCTTAGATTTATTTCTCTTTAATTCATTAATTTTCTCTAAATCCCAATATTGAATATTAACTTTTATACCTTTTATAATAGTATTTTTTTCTAACCCATTTAATTTAAATATCTTATCAGATATAATTACAATTTCAAGTCTTTCGATTACTTGATTAGTGTATGCATCATGAATTTCACTTTGGAGGTCGCTTGTTTCGCAAATATCTTTTATAATTTGACCTTCTAAAGAAATTTCAATAAACTTAATAGTTTCATTTAAGCATTTAGTTATTTCTTCCTTAAGGGTATACTCAACATCTACTTTCTCACTAAAGAATCCATTAATGAATTGATATTCCCAATATACTTTATTCGGAATTTGAATTACATTATTTTCTGATGCATCCTCTTCAAGTTTATTTTCATCATTATCATTTTCGTCTAATATCAAGTTAGAAACTGTATAACCAAGTAAACTCCAATTGGATCTTTTTGAAACACCTTTATTTCTTGCAATTCTACCTGGTGAATTTAAAATTTCATATTCAAAAAGTATATCAGTAAATACCTGAAATTGAGAATCCTCAACAGTTAAATATTGATCTTTTTTATATAGAGAAATTGTTTGCGAGTGAAATTCTCTTTTCGTTAATTCTAATTCTTTAAACATGGCTGATTTAGTTCTTTAAAAGAAGTAATACTAGAAATATCAATTTCATATTTAACATTTGAAATTCCATTGTGCAGATTATCAAAACAAATTTTAGGGAAATCGTTATTCACACAATAAAATGTAGATTCAATTTCCCATAATTTAAATAAGAAAGGCATTTTAGTTGGCCCCAAATAGGAGAAAAATATGTCCTCCGCACATTTTAATTGAAAAATTAATTGTAATGGGTTATTCTTAAATAATAACAATATATCTTCATATATTTTCCCTAGTGAATCTTCATTTGATTTTTCGATGGAATCAATTTTAGAAACTTTTAGAAATAATTGTTTAGAGTTTTGACTATTCAATTGATATTCCGATGATATTTTTACTTTTGTAGTTGTTCGACCTATTGTCTTTACTTCTATAGAAAAGTCATCGTAATCGAAATCATGATTTGCTGGAGAAGGTCTATGCCATCCGTCAATTATCTTTACATAGTCCATTTGATTGCTAGTTAATAATCGCTTCAATTCTAATAATTCACCATAAAGACCTCTTACCTTCTCTAAAGTAACCTCAGTTTCTCTAGATGTAAATAGTATTAAATCACGAATTTCCTGATTGAATGTGGTTATTATAGAATTTATATTATTGTCGGATTCTAGTTTATCATATAATTCTTCTATCCAAATATTGAATTTTTCTCGAAATATCTCATCTTTTAACTCAACCACAAGGGTCATCTCAAAATGTTTGAAAGCAATGTATTTTAATTTTGGAATGAATAAAAGTTTATACAACTCTTCACTTACTTCCTTTATTGTTAGGATTTTTGTAATTCTATTGTAATGATCATTTATTTGTAAATCAATATATTTTGGTTTCATGACTGTCTGTAATTTTTTCTTACTATATAGTTTACATCTGTCGAGTTATTAATTTTTGGGGAAAAAATATAAATCAAAGGGAAAATAGATTTTTGATCCGGTGAAAAAACAGGATATATTAGTAATAATGGGATTTTCATCTTATCCCTCAACAATCTCATTTTTTCATGTGGTTTTTCATTGAACATCTCAACATTTTCTAAGTTCATTAAATCAAAAACAGTATCTTCTGCTCTACCTTCAAGTATACTACTGTATTTCCATGTTTTATTATCATCTAAAATTTGCGGTGTACGTATAACGGGTCTAATTTTTGATATATTAGAATTGGTTTTTTTATAAAACTTTTTAATATCCCATTTAATTTCTTCAAATTCTTTATTTGTTTTTCTATTTACAAGACATATTGACCAGTTCTTAGATTTGTCAGTATTCATAAATAAATACTTTATAAAAGATTTCATTTCTTGTAGAATATCTGGATGAAATTTTTGATATTTTAAAAAATTAATGACTTCTATTGGGGGAATATTTGTGAAGGATATATTTGCACTATTATTCCAACCTTTTGGCAAAGATGTATAATCAAATATATTTTCCGAATAATCAATATATAGTTTTTCGAAAAGATCAATGACATTATATATATTATTGCTTAAATGATCCTGATCTGAAAATATTTTATTAGTGCTAATAGGACCACTGAAGCTCATTTTTTGAGTTGTTGTTTTTCGAAGTTTATTGGGATCACATATTGAAGGAAATTTTTTCATTTCCTGTCCTGTTAAATATTTTTCACTTGTAAAATTAGCAAGCTTAATTATCGCATTTCGAGGGAGAATAGGGCTATCATCATCGTTATTTTCCTCAAAATCTTTTCTGAGTTGTGTTTCTAATTTATAAATACTTTGAAACCAATTTAATTGATCCTCTGGAATGAATATTCTGACTAAATCTTCATATCCTTTTCTGTAACCAAACCATCTTCCCATTTGATATAATGAATCTTGCCTTGTTGATGTTCTTATAAAATAAGATGTAGTTAATCCTTCAAAGGTTAATCCCCTTGAAAGTCGGTTACCACCAATAACAATATAATTTCTAAATACAGGTAATTGTGAGAATTGATCTATTATCTTATAACTCAGTGTTCGATTTTGGAATTTTAGATTTTGATCATTTGATGAATGATAACTAACAACTTCTATTTTCTGTTCTAAGTCGCTATAAATATCTGCTATGTCACTAATGTATATTTTATCAGGAAACTCATTATTTAGTTCAAAATACTTGTTATACAAAGGGTTTTGACTTTCATTTTTTATTTTTTGAAATATTACTTCAATTTTTTTAAATAAATTAGAATCATGCCTTCTAAGTTCATTATAGACATATTCTATATAGCTTTTTACTTTTACTGCTAGATAATCTGTTTTACTTGTAAGGTGCGAAGTATGTATTAGCATTGTATTGTGATACTTAATTTTCCTATATTTTTTTATAACTATTGATACTAAAAAATACAAGATAGCATCCATTAGGCTTTCAGGTATGACATTAAAAGTATATTGCTCGTTTTTATTTGTAGTGAAAATTGTATTTATTTCTTCTTGAGGATATATGTTATTTATATTGATAATACAAGGAATATTTGAACCCGAATTCGAATTAAATATTTTATCAATTCCAAAATAATAACTACCGGGTTTGATCGGTATTATAAAGTGTTCAGGAAATAAATCACCCGCATCAATTTTAAAGATCTCATCTTTTATTTTTTGATCCCCTCTATCAATATCTTCATAAGTCTGGTTAATTATAGAATATGGAGTAGCAGTATAAGATATAAATGTTTTATTAGATATAAGGGATAGTATTATTCTTATATATTTATTTATTGTTTTAAGAATGAAGTCATAAGTTCTTGCATTATTTTCATCATTCTCCTCTTCTAGGTTTAAATTATTTGATTTTATTTCGCTTTCCCATTCTTCAAATTCATTTTTTGTCATACTTTGAATTGAAGCATTATCTCCTTCATCATCAATTATAAGAAAAGGAGTATTATTTACTTTTTCACTTCGTTTTAGTTTTCTTAAATGATTTAACCAAAATATTAATATTTCAAGTACAGTTTTATTTTTTTTTATTACCCAAATAGATTTATTATGTAAATCATAATTTGTAATTAAATTATGATATGTATTAATATTTAGATCCTCTGCAATATTCGTTGGGCTCCATATCTTATCTACTCTTCCTTGGGCGTGTAAATAGTTTGATATTTCTAACACCCCTTTATCTACCCTCTCTTGTGTCTGTTTTCTAAGATCCTCAGTCACACCTGTGAGAATAATAATTATTTGATAACCTGCATCAAATGCTCTATTAACTAAACCTAAGTAATTTTGTGTTTTACCAGATTGCACATGCCCATATACCAAACCTCTTCTATCCCATTCACGGTTTAATATCCTTGGATCATGACATGAGTCTAAGATTTTATAAGTTTCAGATTCTAATTGATTGATATTTGCTCCATTCCCTGATTCGCGAAGAAATTCTTTATATCGTGTAAATCGAAGTTCCTCATTCGTATTTAATCGCTGATCAAGCCATTTTTCTAGTGAATAATGTTCAGCCAAAGCTTTAGTGGGCTGCGCTGGTTGAAATGATTTTATTAACTTATTTTTTAGATCTTCAATGGTAAAATTGATTTTCTCAGCTATAATAATTGGCAGGAAAGAGTGTTCCCAATAATGATCAAAAACAATTTTTCTCTCTACGATCCATGACTCAACATTTTTGATTCCAGAAGGCACATCAATTCCTACTATTGTCTCAAGGTTATAGTATGCTACAGAGAGTTTACTATTCATCTAGATATAATTTTATTTGTTCTTCAAAAAAACAAAAAGGTTCAATTGATAAAATTTTTGAAATAGCTTGAAATCTAGTTGAGACCTTTAAATATTCATGGAATAGATATTTTGCTATTTGCAACTCTTCTTTATTTAATTCATTTTTAAATTCAGATCTATCATGAATATTTGAATCTTTTTCGTTATTGTTAATGATTTTACTTATTGGTAATGTCTCTGAAACTATTGACAAAATAGTTGATAGTACTTTACGATCTATTTTATTTTTCTCAATAAGAGTCTTAAAAAGCTCATGATCAATATTTACCTTGTATTTTATAGAGTTTACTAACCTATTTTTTTCTTCTCTCCATATTAACGAATCTGTGTAAGAAGATAAAGACTCTCTAACTTTCCTTTTACCTCGAGTGATTTTATTGTTTGAAGCATTTTTTGTTTTAATGACAAACTCTTCTATTTCTTTTTTAAACTCGTATGGAATTGTTGCATTAGTTTTTGTAATATCTAAATTCCATAATGTGTCTGAATTATTAGGATAATCAATTGTAACTCTAGCTAATTTGGCTGAGTTTCCTCTCTTAAGTATTCCTAGCCATCCACCCATAGGATTTAACAATCGATCACATCTATAGATATAGATACCTTGTTGACGTTCAAACCCTTCGAATAATCTAAATGAATTAAATGCAAATGTTGATTCATAATCTTCTTTCCATTTACTCGGATGCTGTAATAAATATGCGGTTTGAACAACTTTATCATTTTCCTCTAATTTTTTTATTGAGTGAATCATTGCACCATCTCCAGAAGGAATTGGGCCGCATGGAATGATTGGGATTGAACTAGCGTAAATATTAAGTCCCTTCTCTAAAAATCTGTGAAATATGACTGATAAATAATTTGACACTTTATCGATTAACTCGTTAAAGTGTTTTTCATCTTTTGGAGCCCTATCCCATTTATTCCAAATTATTGCAGTCCCAAATCCTTTATTAATAATAATATCATCAAATCCAAGACAATCTACTTTATTAACATATTTTAATTTCCAAGAATTATTTAGATCTTTTATAAAATCAAGATCTAACGATCTTATATTAATTTCACAATCTGACCTTTTAGAAATCACTATCAATTCGCGACACTGACTTAATGTAGCAGTTTTCATTCCTAATCCAAATCGGCCTAAATCAGGATATTCTCTCTGTGTGAGTGGATTTTTTGTAGCAAGGCGGAAGCTATTAGTAAATTCAAGATTATCATTTGACATCCCATGTCCATCATCAAGTAAGATAAACTTTGGATTTCCATCATTCCAAATAAAATAAAAGGAAATATTTTCTGCTTTAGCTCCAATCGAATTATCAACTAAATCTGCAACTGCTTCTTCAACAGAATACCCCAAACTTCTTTTTGACTCTAATAAGTTTGTAGCTTCCGGAGAGAAATCTTCTCCAATCATATTTTTATTTACCCCCATTGTGATGCCATTGCTTTTGCAATACTTGGAAATGTTTTACTTCTTATTGTACTTCGCTCCTCCTTTGTCTTTGCCATTTTTAATGCATCAAAATACCATTTTGGTTGTCTTTTTTTTACTCCAGTCTTACTTATAAACTCCACCATTTCTCCTTTATCACTCGTTGATGTTATATTAGAATCAAATAAATTAGGCTTCAAATTATAATACAATGGTTCTAAATTTTTAAGCCAAAGGCAAGTTGTCTTCTGAAAGGGATCACCAAAATAATATGGTTGTATAATCTGATCAGGTTTTCTGTAAACACTGCTCATAATACCCACAGGGTTCTCAACCGCTATTTTATCAATAGGTGCATTTATCATTTTCATAAAGAAGTCTATGCCCTGTTGCTGTCTTCCATCTTTTCTTTTATCTTTAAAATGTCTAGCTCCACTCACCGTTAAATGTGTACACGGCGGAAATGCAATCATCATATCCCATTTATAATTATTTATTACATCTAAAACATCTTTTTGTAAATGCCACTCAGGATGATTTCCACTTGTTGGTAAAATATCACAACTAAAAGCTTCATGGCCTAATTTTCTAAACTCAGTACAAACTGCTTGAGATTCTTCACACGCAATCAAAATTCTCATTTATAAAATTTTATTTCAAATATCTTTAATTATTGAAATTTTTTAACTTATTGTATCTCCAATTCGATCTAAACAAAAATTCAGGTTAGTTTTGATCTTTGATCTCCAAAATCTTAGAATAATCCAACCATTTGATGATAAATTTTCATTTACTTCTAAATATCTTTTAATATTACCTTGAATTTTACGCCACCAAAAAATCAATTACACGTAATTTATTCATAGAAATTCTCTATTTAAAAAATTATAATGTTTTGCTTGTCAACGTATTTTATTCTTATTGATTTAAAAAATATTTATGAGTTGTTCCTTTTTTTATTTAAAACAATTTACTAATAATCTCTTTCTTATCAAAGTGAACATTCATTGAATTTCAACGCCTTACAATCTGACGATCTAAAGTTGCGCTAAAAAAAGTTCACTTAGGCTGCAATTTTCACTGATCATAATATTTTAGCCATGAATCTATTTCACATATAAAATATTCATCACGTCTTTTAAAGAATATAATATTGTTTAGATTGGTATTACAATGCCAGAAGATAAAATAAACTACATAGTCAACGACACCCGCTGCACAGCTGCCATCGAAGACCTGAAAAATGGTATGGGACCGCTTACATGGCTAGGCCAGAACCTTGATCTCTACCTGAATATTTCATACAAAGGCGAGGGTCTTCCAAGAATCGCAAACAACAATTATATGGGAACTCACTATGAGGGAATTTCAAACTTCTTCTCACTTTATGAAAAAACACAAAGAGAATTGGAAGCTCCTTTTTAAGCAGTCAAGATATTCATTAAACTTCGACCATCAACTCTCTCACTCGCTGCATATCCGACTTCACTTTAGAAGCAACAACCTTGGCATAAATCTGTGTATGCTTGAGCGTTGAATGCCCGAGCATCTTACCAACTGTTTCAATGGGTACTCCGTTGGAAAGAGTAACTGTGGTTGCAAACGTA
>Ga0194116_10007564_pt1 | contig 11201 bp, 10 predicted proteins | sample TA2MahsurfametaG_4_FD_148617 | JGI IMG/M metagenome (GOLD analysis project Ga0194116, IMG submission 148617) | Freshwater microbial communities from Lake Tanganyika, Tanzania - TA2015008 Mahale S9 surface | ecosystem: Environmental > Aquatic > Freshwater > Lake | place: Tanzania: Lake... | reverse complement strand
TCACTTGGTCTGTGTTTAAAGAATTTCATAGAAATATAGACAATATAATACAAAAATGTTACTGCACCACACTTTTTTGGAGGTAAGTAACAATTAAAATTGAAGTTAAAAACGATAATGTTGAACAAGCTCTAAGAGCTTTAAAAAAAAAGCTACAAAGAGAAGGTGTGTTCAGACAGCTCAAAATTAAAAGTCACTACGAAAAACCATCTGAAAAAAAGAAGAGAGAAAAAGACGAAAATACAAGAAGAGTAAAGAAACTTAGAAAACTTAAAGCTAGACTCTAGAGATTTTTAATAATCTCTTCCACCATTTTTTTAGCATCAGAAAAAAGCATCAAAGTATTATCTTTATAAAATAATTCATTATCAACTCCTGCATAACCTGCAGACATTCCTCTCTTTACAAATAATACTGTCTTAGACTTTTCAACTTCTAAAATCGGCATTCCATATATTGGACTAGTTTTATCAGTTTTAGCTGCAGGATTTGTTACATCGTTTGCACCTATTACAAACGAAACGTCAGTATTTGAAAAATCGTTATTTATGTTATCTAACTCAAAGACTTCATCATATGGAACATTTGCCTCAGCCAGTAATACATTCATATGACCAGGCATTCTTCCTGCAACTGGATGAATTGCATAGGATACTTTAATACCTAACCCTTTAAGTTTGTCTGCCATTTCTCTGAGAGCATGCTGCGCCTGTGCAACCGCCATTCCATAACCTGGCACAATGATAACTGATGAAGCATTCTTCATTAAAAAAGCAGCATCATCTGCTCCTCCTTGTTTTATTGGTTTTTTTGTCTGATCTTTACTAAGTGTAACACTTTCTCCACCAAAGCCTCCTAAAATTACATTGAATAAAGAACGATTCATTCCCTTACACATGATGTAAGAAAGTATCGCTCCAGATGATCCAACAAGTGCTCCAGTTATAATAAGAGCAATATTTTCAAGAGTAAAACCTATTCCTGCTGCAGCCCATCCAGAGTAAGAATTTAACATGGAAACGACTACTGGCATATCTGCTCCACCAATTGGAATAATTATTAAAAAACCTATGAGGGTTGATAAAAGGATTATCGTCCAAAAAAGAAATTCATTTTGATGAATTGTAAAATAAATAATTAAAAAAATTATAAATAATCCTAGTAATAAATTTATTATATGTTGACCTTTAAAAACAAGTGGAGAGCCAGACATAAGTCCTTGAAGCTTTAAAAAAGCAATACAAGATCCAGAAAACGTTATTGCTCCAATTGCAACACCTAGAGACATTTCAATCAAACTTAGTGTTTTGATATTTCCGATGTCTCCAATCCCGAACGATGATGGATTTATAAATGCAACAACCCCTACAAGAACTGCAGCAAGTCCAACTAAACTATGAAAACCAGCAACAAGTTGTGGCATAGCTGTCATTGCAATTTTATTAGCAATATAGCCTCCAACCAAACCTCCAAGAATAATTGGGATTAAAATATATGAAACATTGTCTTTTATTTGATCTAAATTTTTAAATGATAACAAAGTAACAACCACCGCAAGAACCATGCCTATAATTCCAAGAATATTTCCTTTTCTTGATGTCTCTGGAGAAGAAAGACCTCTCAAGGCCATAATAAACAGAATTCCTGTTAGTAAATAAAGAAATGCTGTAATATTTGAAGAGATCATTTCTTAACTTTTTTTTTATACATACTAAGCATTCGCTGAGTCACTAAAAAACCTCCAAAAATATTTATAGATGCAAGAAATATTGCAACAACTCCAGGAACTTTAGATACAAAAGAACTGTCTTTACCTGAAAAAATTATAGCAACTATTGCACCAACAATAATTACTGAGGATATTGCATTCGTTACTGACATAAGAGGGGTGTGAAGTGCTGGTGTTACACTCCAAACTACATAATAACCGACAAATATAGAGAGTATAAAAATGGAAAAACGGAATATGGTAGGATCAATATCCATTAATTTAATACATTCTTAATATAAATACTTTTAATTATTTCATCATTTTCGTCAATTTTTATTGATTTTGTATCTTTATCGTAAATTGAACTTATAAAATTATAAATATTACGAGAGAGTAAGTTAGATGCGGTTTCAGATATTCTACTTGGAACGTTTTTGTGGCCTAAAATTTTAATTCCAAATTTTTCAACAATTTTTCCACTTTCAGAATAAATACAGTTACCCCCTTGTTCAACCGCTAAATCAAAAATAATTGATCCTCTTTTCATAACACCTAACATTTCTTCATTAATTATTCTGGGAGCTTTTTTTCCAGGGACTAATGCGGTGCAAATTACTATATCTTGTAAAGCTAAAGTTTTTTTTAACAATTCTTCTTGTTTTCTTTTATAATCTTCTCCAACTTCTTTTGCATAACCTCCCGCGGTTTCTAGATTCTGCGCACCTTCCACAAAAACAAATTTACCACCTAAACTTTCAACCTGTTCTTTTGATGCTAGTCTTACATCCGTTGCACTTACCACACCTCCAAGACGTTTAGCAGTTGCTATAGCTTGTAGTCCAGCAACTCCAGCACCTATAACAAAAAACTTTGCAGGAGTTATTGTTCCTGCTGCTGTCATCATCATTGGAACTGCTTTGTTAAATTCATAAATACTATCAATTACAGCTTTATATCCTGCGATATTTGCTTGTGAGGATAATATATCCATTGACTGCGCTCTAGTAATTCTTGGAAGAAGTTCTAGGGAAAGAATTTTAACTTTTTGGTTTATTAGTTTATTTATAATTTCTTTATTGAGGTGAGGAAAAAAATTTCCAATTAAAATAGCATTTTCTTTTAATATAGATATTTCATCTAAAGTTGGGCAATTTATTTTTAGAATAATATCTGACAGTTTTAAAACTTGATTTCTTTCAATACAATTCGCGCCAATATTTTTGAAATCTTGATCATTAATATTAAGAAATCTCCCAAAATTATTTTCTATATTTACATTAAAACCTAGCTGAATAAACTTTTTAATTGTTTCAGGAGTTAAAAGAGTTCTTTTCTCATATATATCATCCTCTAAAATAGAACCAATAATCATTAAGTGAAAGTAAATTTAAAAGACAATAAAAATTAACAAAATTAATACTAATATAATTATTATAATTGCAAAGACTGAAAGTTTTTTAAAAGCGGACCACATTTCTTTTTGGGGTGAAATATCCATATTAACCTTGTCTCGCTTTGAACTTCGGATTTTTTTTATTTATTACGTAAATCTTCCCTCTTCGTCTTACAACTTTACAGTTAATATCTCTTTTTTTTAAAGACTTTAAAGAACTGACTACTTTCATATTTAATTAATTAAGCCTGGCAACGACCTACTCTTCCGTGTCTTAAGACAAAGTACCATTGGCGCTAAAGGGCTTAACTGCCGAGTTCGGAATGGGATCGGGTGTGACTCCTTTGCAAAGATTACCAGGCAAACACATGTACACATTTAGTTTGGAAAAGTAAATATTTATTATTTTTTAAAAACCGAATAGCTAAATAAATCAGATAAAAAGTCTTTTTATATAAATATTTTGAACTATTTAAAATAATTATTTTTTTTTGATAACAAATCTAGATTAGATTTAAAATAAATGTTTATATTTTTTTTTTTTTTGTATTTCCCTTTTTTTTTTATAAATCTTAATAACTCAAATGAACTAGTAATTATTTTTTTTTTAAAACTTTTCCCAAGAGGGCACATTATTAATCTTTCTTTTTTTAACTTTAAATAAATTGGAATAAGTTTACAATTGATTGCATCAATTACGGCATTACTGGTTCTGTACACTACATATTTGCATTTTTGACAATCAAGTTCTAACGATGAAGATTTTGAGAAATGAATATTTTGAGGAATGTTTTTATACTCTAAATTTAAATTAGATAAAACTCTATCAAAATTTATAACTGGGTGAACTCTCCAAATAAAACTTAATTTTTCAAAATTTATTGCAAGATTTAGAGTAAATGAAAATAACTTTTGACACTCTGAATAATCACCTTCGGGCAAAACCAAAAAATCTATTTTTTTTACTTTTGAAAAATTTTAATTTTTTTTTTTTTTAAAATTACCAACTTTTAAGTAATTAATATTATTTTTTAATAATTCATTCTTTAATAATTTAAGAGATAAATTATCAGAAAACCAGATTATATCTGGTTGATTTCCTAAAAAAAAATTTCTTATTGATAGATGATCTTTAGTAATAATGGAGTGTTGATAGCCTATACACTTTGTCTTTAAATTACTATCCTTTATAGATCGTAGACATGCATTTTCCCAGGGGTAACCCTCATAGGTAAATATAAAATATCTTGGCTTTACAACCTTAAGTATTCTCTTAAAATAATAATACATTTTGATTGATAAAGTTGTTTCTGAATTAAATAGAGAATAAAATAAAAATTTAAAATACTTTAAATGCCCATAATTCAGTAAAATAAAAAACAAATTAATTGCGTTAAACATCCTCAAAAAAAAAATTTTAATTTCATCAAAAAATTTAAGATAACTTGGAAAAATTATTACAGAATTAACTGTTTTCCCATTAATTGTAGAACTATCTTTTATTTCGGATTTTTGGTTAATTAAAATTCTCAAAAAAGAGATCTTTTTTTTTTTTAAATAATTAACAAAACTAAAAAAATAAGTATCATTTTTTATAGAAATTTTGCTATCTACAATATGTGAAACTATTAAAATCTTTTTTTTTTTTAAATAATTAACAAAACTAAAAAAATAAGTATCATTTTTTATAGAAATTTTGCTATCTACAATATGTGAAACTATTAAAATATTTTTTTTTTTTAATTTTGTTATTTTAACTTTAGAAAAAATTAAGTTCCTTATTAAAAAAAAAACAAACTTTTTAAACGAGAAAAAAATTTTTCTAATTATAAGAGAAAAATTTAAATTACTTATTGCTAAAAAAAAATTTTTTTTATTACCAAAATTTTTTATTATATATAAACCTCTAATGGAAAATAAATAAATATTTTTACTTGTATGTTTTAAAAAAAATTTTGAAAAAATTAGATATTCTCTCAATTACTGATTGTTTTATTAAGAATAATTTGTTAATATAAAATTTTCATCTGTACCTAACATATGATGAACTTTTGCTTTTTTATCATTAGACCAAATTAATATTTGAGGATCATCAAACAAGAAATCACAATCTCTACAGTAATCAATTAAACTAAAATCTTTTTTTCTGTGAGCATCTCTTAATTCCTCATATTTCTTTCCAAAATAAACGTCTTCAAAAGTTGACTCATCCAAATGACCTAATACACTTTTTTTTTCATTAGGAGGACCTAGTGTCTGACAACATGGAACCACAGCAGCAGTTTTTCCATCTATACCACCTGCTCTCACTGTTAGTTCGGGAGCAAATGGTCTTCCACATGTTCGTTTTGAGGTCTCTAGTCTACTGTTTTTATTAGAATAGTTACCACTCCAATTATGCATTTTCCAAATATAGCTTAATACTTTAGTTTTATTTATTACATTTTTGATATATTGCTCTACTTCAAAATCAACTTTGCTATTATCGGTAATTAAATGGTAAGTTGCCAACTCACAATTAGATGCTGATTTTGAAATATAATCTTTTGTCTCAAATATATTAGATAAAATTAAATCAAAATTATTAATATTCATCCACTCTAAGTATTTTTCTCGATTATATCCAATAATGCTAAATCTTATAAAATCTATACCTTCATCTATAACTTCTTTCATGAAATCACCATTAAGCCTAGCTCCATTACAATACATAAAGCATCTCAGTCCTCTTTTTTTAACAGCTTTCACATATTTGCTTAGATCCTTTGCCATTGTTGGCTCCCCACTACCTTCTAAATTAATCAATGGGTAACCATATTTAGGAACTAATTTATCTAATATTTTTTCAAATTCAATTAATGGCATTTTTTTTTTAAAATCCCTATCCCTTCCTGGATCAGATTGTGGACACATTTTGCAAGTATAATTGCAACCTCCAAAAACTTCCATTACAACTCTTTGTAACTGAACTTTTTTATTTTCCATTAAAATTATTTTTTTATTTTAACAATGTTTTTAATTTTTAAGCTAAAGAACTTTAATTAACAAATAAGATGCATAATTAAATTTTATAAATGTGTCATTAAGTTTTTAAAAAAAATTAGCTTTAAAAATATATTTAATATATACCAAATTAATTAAAATCGCGGGGTGGAGCAGTCTGGTAGCTCGTCAGGCTCATAACCTGAAGGTCCTTGGTTCAAATCCAAGCCCCGCAACCATTTTTAAAATACATAACTTGCATATTAAAAAAAATTAAACCTTAACAATGAAAAAAAAGGGGCCTCTTGTCTCAATTTTAATGAATTGTTTCAATTCTGAAAAATTTATTAGAAAATCAATATTAAGTGCTCTTAATCAAACTTACAAAAACTTTGAATTAGTAATATGGGATGATGCCTCATCTGATAATACAGTTAAAATTATAAAAAGTTTTAAAACAAAAAAAATAAAGTTTTTTTATAATAGATTACACTTGGGACTAGGAAAAAGTAGAATTTTAGCACAAAAATTTCTTAAGGGTAAATTTATAGCTATATTAGACTCAGATGATATTTGGGAAAAAAATAAAATTAAAATTCAAATCAGAGAATTTTATAAAAAAAAAAAAATAGGCTTTGTTGCCTCTTGGTATAAGCTAGTTGACGACAAAAATAAGATTTTAACCTACGTCAATAAAAGTTATGATCAAAAAAATTTTTTAAAATATATATGTAAAAATAATATCTTTGCACATTCAAGTATAATCTATAATAAAGAATATGCAAAAAAAGTTGGATGGTATGACGATAAGCTAGAATATGCTCAGGATTATGATTTAACAGTTAAACTTTTGAAACTCTATAATTTTAAATTAATCAATAATTATTTAGTTAAAATTAGGATTTCTAATAACTCAATGAGTTTAAGTAAAAAACTACAATATATTATTATTAAAGAAAAAATAATAATTCTCAGAAAAATACTAAGACTATTTAATCTTTCTAAGTTTTTACAATTCGAAATTTCTAAATCCATTTTTAAGCAGGAGATAAAATATTTTTTATTAATATTACTTAATAAAATAGTCAGGTAAGTTTTATTTTTGATAATTTTAGAGATAAAAAAAAATAAAAAAAAGAATAAAATAATATTAAAATAAAAAAATAAACTTTAAAAAAAAATATACCCTCCTTAAAAAAAATAGGCGAGATTATTGACATAAATAAAAGATTTAAAATTAAACCACACAAATAGTTTGCATTTTTTTTTTTTATTTTTTTTTTTATAAGAAACTTAAATAACAACATATGCAAATGAAATCTATCAGGTAAAAAAGGATTTTGTTTGTTGGATAACTTTCTAAAAAAAGAAAAAAAAACTTCAAAAAAGAGATAAAATAAAATACAAGCAAATAAAAACTTTGGTATTGAAGGATTAACATTGCTTGTTTCAATTGAAGTTATGGCTAGTAGTGATCCAGACAAATATGAGCCACTATCACCCATAAAAATTCTTGCAAATGGAAAATTTAAAAATAGTAAAATAAAGTAGATAAAAATCAAATATAAACAAAAATAAAAAATATAATTTGATCCTAATTTTTGATAATTAAGATACGCAAGAATAGCGAATAAAATCATAACATGAATAATCAGCAAGCCATTAAATCCATCAATAAAATTTGCTCCATTTACAATAAAAATTATCGCAAAAAGGACTATTAAATATGAAAAATAGATTTTTTTATTCAAAGTATCAAATAAATGAAATTGAAAATCGAAAATTTTAATATCAAAAAAAATTAAAAAAATTAAACAACCCAAAATCATAATAAGAAATCTATGATGGGGTCTAAAGCTCTTAAAAAGATCTCCGAAAAAACCCAAAAAGAAAAAAAAGGTAGAAATAATAATTATTTTAATTAAAAAAAAATTTTTCTCAAAAAAACAAAGGGACAAAAATAAAAATAAAATCAAAAAAATTCCTCCAAATTTTGGAGTGGGTCTATAATGAAAAGATTGTTTTTTTTTAAAATCCTTATCTAAGAAAAAATTATATATTTTTTTTATATCAGTATTTAGCATATAGTTTAAGATAATATATCCTAAAAAGTTATAGAAAAAATAAAATATAAAAGTAAATGACAAACACTTTTTATGAAAAAATCTATAGATTTTTATTTTTTTTAATTCCCATCATCTTTTTGTTTCCTGTATCATTTTCTACAATAGCATGTTTATTTTATATATTATTTTTTTTTCTTACTAAAAGAAAATTCGAAATTAAATTAAGGTTTGAAAAAAATGAATTGATTCTTTTACTTTTTTTTTTACTTATAATATTTTCTTCATTGTTAGAATGGTTATTAAACTCAAGAATTTATAAGATTAATAATTTAGAAAATTTTTTTAAATTTGTAGGAATAATTAGATTTTTTTTAATATATTTTTTGGTAAAAAAAATTATTGATAAAAAAATTTATCTTGTATCTGAATTTTTTAAATCATCCTTCTTTTCAACTGTATTTATTATAACAAACATATTTTTAATGCACGTAATTGGACGTGATATCTTCGGAAATATTCCATTATATGGTGGATCGAGATATGCAACAACATTTGGAGATAGAGCTATAGCTGGAACATATTTATTAAATTTTTTTTTTTTTGGTTATATTTTTTTATTAAGAAAAAAAATTAATATTATACTAATTCTTTTTTATTTAGCTCTTGTTGGTCTAGCAATTTTACTAACTTTAGATCGCACACCTTTTGTTTTATTTAATATTTTCTTAATTTTATTATTTTGTTTAAATTATAGAAAACATTTTTTAATTTTTTTTTTATTATTTATTTACAATATATTAATTTTTCTTTTCTTTATTTCTATTAATTCAGAACTTAAGAGCAAATATATGGCTAAAGAATTTCTTATTTATAAACAACTTAGTACTGATGAAATTCAAAAAATTACTAATACTCAATCAAAAAATGTTAAGGAAAAAAATGTTATTGAAGGTGTTTATGTTCCTCAAATTTATAGTTATCGCCTTTTATATGAAGAAAGCATACATATATTTATTTATGATAAAACTTTTCTAGGATCCGGTGCAAAATCTTTTTATCAAAGGTGTGGAGATTATAGATTTAATACTGATAAATTTTCAAGACAAATGGGGTATTATAAAGCCTGTCAAAGTCACACACACAATTTATACTTAGAAATTTCTATTAGCAGTGGATTAATAGGATTGTTTTTATTTATATATTTTATTTTTAGTACTTTTTTTAAGTTAAAAATATTAAGAAAATACTTATTTCAAAATCAAATATTCATCATCTTAATTATTTCTCTAATAATTGAACTATTTCCTTTTAGGCCTTATGGGATGTTTCTGAGCACCTATAATGGTTTTTATCTTTTTTTTAAACTAGCGATCTTGTCAAGTTTAATTATAAATTTTAAGAAATTTAACAAATTATAATTACAGAAATACCATAGGCTAAATAAGATAAATTAAAAGGCTAATATTGAAATGAGTAATTAAAAAGAAAATTATCGTTCAGAATAATCATGAAATATACAAAATTAATATTTTTAACTCAATTTCCTTTCGTATTTGATCATTATCAAAGATTTGATTTAGATAGTTTTAAGAAAAAAGGGCTTAAGATTTTTATAATAGACTTGTCAAAATTTCACATAAATTTTACATTTAGAAAAGATCCAAAATTAAAAAAATTTAACCTTATCATAATTAAAAATTATAACAATTGGAAAAAAATAATTTCTAAATTTGATCCTGAGGATACTATAATTTGGAAACAGTTTTCTGTGTCAAACTTAAACTTTCTGAGAGTAAATTTTGATCTCAATGTTTTTAATAGTTTTAGAGTACAAGAACCACCAAGTATTCTTAGCGTAAAAAAAAAAGATTGGCTTTTTTCAAAAAAATACTCATTGAAAGAAATAATTAATACTATTTATTATTTTAAATGGTTTTATTTTTTTATATACACTGTCAAAATTTTATCTTTTATTTGCAATACAAAAAATGAAAAAATAATAAAAATTAATACTTGTAATTACAATAGAATTCTTACTTTTAGGAAAGAGAAAAAAAAAATAAAGCAAAAATATTGTGTTTTCATAGCGTCTGCACATCCTGTAACTTATGATGATGCAGATAATTTTCAATTTCCAAAAAGTTTTAGCAAAAAAAACTGGCTTAAAAGACTTAATTTTTTATTTGATTTTATTGAAAAAGAACTTTTAATTAAAGTAATAATTCATCCTCATCCAAAAAGTATTAAAGGAAAAAAAAAATTCTATGGTAATAGGCAAGAAATACGAAACAATCTAGTAGAACTTATAAAGTACTCTCAATTTGTAATACATTCAATAAGTACCAGCTTTGAGGTAGCTTTATTTTTTAACAAGCCCACGATTTCTATTTTGTCAAATGAGGTCATTAATGCTAACCATCTTTATTATAAAAGATTGTATGATGTTTTTGAAAAAAATACTGGAGTTCAGGCTGTAAATATTGATAAACCTTTTAAAAAAGAAGAATTCATTAGACTTTTTAGGATAGATAAAAAAAAATATAATTTACTAAAAAGAAAATTATATATAAAAAAAAATATTCTTAACTCAGATATCATTTATAATTATTTATCCAAAAAAATTTTTTAGGTAAGATTATTGTGTAAGCGAACAAAATTTAAAATAGTAAACTTTTTGACTTTAAATAGAAAATACAAAAAGAATTTAATATAAATATTAAATTTTCTAGATGAAAAAAATAACGCATTAATAAGTCTAATTTTTCTACTTTTAACAAAAAAATATAAAACATACATCCCGCTTAGAGTATATCATACATTCAACAAATTTAGTAAGGAACAATGGTTTAAAAAAATTTTATTTCCTGCTCACAAAAGTATTTTTGAAAATTTCCATAAATCTTATATGTAATTTGTATAACGTGATTTTTTTAATATTTAATTAAAAAAGTTTTTACAATTTTTCTTAACTCATCTATTGTCAAAAAATGATGGTTATTATCTGATCTATAAGAAAATTTTTGTAAAAAAAATTTTTTTTTATAACTTT
>Ga0194116_10007560_pt1 | contig 11205 bp, 11 predicted proteins | sample TA2MahsurfametaG_4_FD_148617 | JGI IMG/M metagenome (GOLD analysis project Ga0194116, IMG submission 148617) | Freshwater microbial communities from Lake Tanganyika, Tanzania - TA2015008 Mahale S9 surface | ecosystem: Environmental > Aquatic > Freshwater > Lake | place: Tanzania: Lake... | reverse complement strand
TGTAAGTTATTGAAAATGTTAACTATTTACTCGACTGTCACGCCGGGGGTCGCGGGTTCGAGTCCCGTCCGCTCCGCCATTTTCTAAGTCGGATTGCCAGTCGTCGTGGATGAAATCCCGTTCAACCGACCACTTCTGCTCGGGTCCGAGATAGATAACATTCGGCTTGCCCATGGCAAGGGACAGCTTGCGGGCAACGGGTTTTTCACCAAGCGTTGCGAAGAGTGGCTCGTCAGAAATACTGACGCTGCTGGAGCTTTACTGACCCACTCTTGTACGGCCGCTCTTGAGATGGCCGCACTGCTTTGCGATCTCGAACCGGGTGATGAAGTGATCATGCCGTCGTATACCTTCGTGTCGACGGCGAACGCCTTTGTGCTTCGCGGCGCTGTGCCCGTTTTCGTCGATATCCGCAGTGACACCCTGAACATTGACGAGACTTTGATCGAGTCCGCGATCACTGCCCGAACCAAAGCGATCGTTGTGGTTCACTACGCTGGCGTGCCGTGCGAAATGAACGCGATCAACGATATTGCTTCCAGGCATCAGCTCATCGTCATCGAGGATGCGGCGCAGGCAATTCTGAGCACGTATCATGGAAAACCCGCCGGCGCGCTTGGAGACATCGCGGCTTTCAGTTTCCATGAAACCAAGAATGTTATATCGGGCGAGGGTGGCGCGATTATTCTCAAAAATCGGGCGCATTTTGAGCGCGCCGAGATTATTCGAGAAAAAGGCACAGACCGATCGCGTTTTTTTCGCGGCTTGGTGGATAAATATACGTGGGTAGACGTTGGCTCATCGTTTCTGCCGGGTGAGATAATTGCCGCCTTTCTCGCGGCTCAACTTGAAAAAGCCGAAGAAATCACGCGGCAGCGACTGCAGATCTGGCATGTGTATCACGATGCATTTTCGGAGCATCAGATATCCGGTCGAGTTCAGCGGCCGGTTATTCCTGAAAATTGCACCCACAATGGTCATCTTTACTATCTGCTGCTTGAAGATCTGAAGGATCGTCAGCAATTCATCGCAAGGATGAACGAGCTCGGTGTCAAATGCGTTTTCCATTATGTTCCGTTGCATTCGTCGCCCGGCGGAAGACGCTTTGGTCGCATCGTCGGTCAATTGCAAAACACCGATAGCCTCTCGGAAAGGCTGGTCCGACTGCCGTTGTGGATCGGGCTGAAAGCCCAGCAGCAACGCGTGATTGACGCTATCGTCAGGACTCTTAAGAAATGATTTCTGGGCCCAAGGCCGTCTCAGCCCAAATTGAGAACGCGTTTCGCTCGATGGCGGCTGCCTTGAAGAGTTGCGAATACGATAGGTATCTACGGCTCGAATCACAGTTTTACTTGGGCGTCGTCAAGCCTGTGGAGACCGAGGCGCATCATGAACAGTGCTACGCCGCGCTAGATCCTTTGGGTGAGTTTTATGGAGACATCCTGAAAAGTGCACTGTCGTCGGTGAGGGTGGCAAAGCGAGTTTGTCGCTTGTGTTATCTCCTGCCTAATATCGACAACGACCTCGCTCATGTCGAATTTCTCTATAACGTTCTCAAAAATCATGATCCGGACTCCGACCTAGCGGTGACCGTTGCTGGTTATGGATCCAACGGCGCGTCCATTGGGAGTCGTTACCTGTCGCGGCTTGCTGCCGAACGGCGGGTCTCGCTGATCAAGATTTCGGACAGTCATCAAGGAAGACTTCAGTTCCTGCGGTTTTTCTGTGAACAGGGATTTTCACAGCTTGTGGTGTTCTCGGTGCCGCTGCAGCTCAGCGGTTGGGTTCGCGTGCTCGGCCCAGACCTGGTGACTTGGGTGACGACCAAATTCGAGCTTGCATCTTTTCATGCCCTAAAAAGCAGGGTGTCATTTTTCGGTCCTTCGGTAGTGCAGACAGACACCCAGTCGATTTGGCGACGTTCGTGCGCAGCGATATCCCCCGCCTCGATTGTCGAGCACCGCCCTGCGACGACGGGGCATGCTCGTTTGGTCACGATAAATCGGACCGAGAAAATACGGCATCCGGTTTTTCTCGAGTCGGTTTCCCGAATTTTGCGTCAGGAACCAGACGCCTCGTTCTCCTGGACGGGTCGCGCACACGATGCGGAGATCCAATCCTATTTCGAGCGGTCTGGTGTTGCGGACCGGTGTCGGTTTATCGGGTGGGTGGATCCGGTAAAAACACTTGCCGAGCACGATATTTTTCTGGATACGTTTGCGTTGAGCGGTATGGTCGCTACTCAATCGTTCTGCAGTGGTATGCCCACCGTTTTTTTTCGGGACTCGCGCGCCTGGGTTCAAATTTACGAAACCAGTCTGCAAGAATACTTTGAATGTTCGCCGCGCCATGTTTTAGCAGCATCAATCGATGATTACGTCTCTGGTGTTCTTGTGCTCATTCGCAACCCTTCAGTCTATGCACAGAGATGCGCAGATCAGAGGCGCTTCGCGAAAAGATTTTTCCTTGATGAAAAACTCATGTATGAGACTCACATGAGTATCCTTCGAGAGGCGGTCGATAAGGCAATAGAGCGCGGCAACTCCAGTGGCTGAGCCGGTCTCGGTGGTCATCCTGCAGCCGAATTACGTGCCCTGGAAAGGGTATTTCGATCTCATCGCCAGCTGTGATCTCTTCATTTTGTACGATGATGTCCAGTTCACCAAAAACGACTGGCGGAACAGAAACCTCATCAAGACCCCTAAAGGGCTTGAATGGCTGTCCGTTCCGGTGGGTGGCAAGATCAGCCGGCTTATCCGCGACGTCGAGATCCCTGATTCACGCTGGCAGTTGCAGCATTGGCGAACTCTACAGGCCAATTATGCGAGAGCTCGGTTTGCTCGCCAGACATTTGAAATTCTTGAGCCTGTTTACCTTCAAGAACGACACACCAATCTTGCAGTCTTGAATCGACGTCTCATCGAGCTGGTCTGTACCCTTCTGGGGATCGATACTCCCATCAGATCCTCATCAGAATTTCCGGCTAGATCATCGGCATCCGATGGGGTCTTGGCATTGTGCAAACAAGTGGGCGCCCGTCGCTACATTTCGGGTCCGGCAGCGCGAGCCTATTTGCGCGAGCAGGACTTTGCTGATGCAGGAATTGAAGTAGGGTGGTTTGACTATTCCGGCTATCCCGAGTATCCCCAGCTTTGGGGTGACTTTAAGCATAATGTGTCGATACTGGACTTGGTGTTCAATTGTGGCGAGGGTGCGCGTCGGTATCTCAAGGTGGAATCGCAGATCACCGGCGAAAATAATCGGGGGAACGGTGCGTGAGCAACATCATCAATAGACAGGACCCGGGCACTCCCCCTTCGTTGGATTCCAAGACTCTCTCCACGACTGAATATCATCTTTCTACCCGCGGCTATGCGGTGATCGAGGGTTTTTTATCTCCGGCACGAGTTTCGGAACTCAAAACGATCATGCTCGACGCCGTCGATCGTTTTCGACCACGCGAGGGAATCGTTCAAAGCTTCAACGACAAATATCAGATTCACGATCTTCTCGTTCAGAGTCGTACTTATTGCGCTCTGCTAGAGGACTACAGGCTGCAGCAAGTCATGGCACCCCATCTCGGCGACCACTGGATCATGTATGCCGCTACCTCTTCGTCCATTCCGCCGCGTGGAACGAATTACTCTTCCCGAATTCATGTCGATTCCCCGCGCTTTCACGCTGGATATGCTTTCAATATGGGGGTCATCTGGACGCTCGACGAATACACCGAGAACAATGGTTGCTTGGAGGTTTTGCCCGGATCTCATCACTCGCCTGAAACGCCGAATGCCGAAATATTCGAGGCTGCAAGTGTCAAGGTGTTGTGCGGGGCCGGCGCATTGATTGTTTTCAACGCGCGTCTTTTCCATAGAACCTCCGTCAATGAAACGGCGTTTTGGCGACATGCCATGACCATGAACAGCTGTCGCTCCTTCATGAAACCGCGTTTGGACTGGGTCAGAATGGTCCCTGAAGCAATCGCTCAAGACCTCAGTCTCCAGGCGCGGAGAATTCTCGGGTTCGATACTCGAGTGCCCACCTCGCTCGACGAGTTTTTCCGTCCGGATAGCGAGCGGCTATACAAGCCGGGTCAAGGTTGACGTTCAATCAAGTCGCAATAGAGGCGGGGGACATCATGAAATCCACCAACAGTCGTACTGATATATCTCCAGAGCGGGCGATCGAGGCAAACATTCACGTTCATAGTCAGCTAGCTCGTACGGGTGAGTATGCGCGGAGTCCTCATTTTCGCCCCGAAAATCGGCAACATGTTCGGCGGATACTCGAATCGCTTATACGGCCGCACCTTGGGGCGAGGCCTTGGCGGGCGATCGACTTCGGTTGCGGCACGGGATTTCTCATTGATTTGATGCATGACCTTATTGACCGCATTGACGGCATCGATATCACGCCGGAAATGATGCGCCAAGTCGACCTGTCACCAGGCAACATCCATCTCCACGAGTCGCGTGCTGAGTCGACACCCTTTCCGGACGAGACATTTGATTTCGCGACCAGCTACTCATTTATGGATCACTTGTTCGACTATCGCCCCTTCATCACCGAAGCGGCGCGGGTGTTGCGGGTCGGTGGCGTGTTTTTTTCCGACCTGAATCCCAACCGGGCCTTCATCGATGCTATTTCGCAGGCCGCGTCTGCGCGCGGGAGTGCCCTTGAGGGTTTTCCGGTGGTGCACCGTGAAGTCGAGGGCGCACTGAACAATGGGCAGTACTACGAGCGTTCGCTGGGTGTGGATGCTGCGATGTTGGAGGCTGCGGAACCGATCAAGACGCTGTCTCGCGGATTTGATGCCACCGAGGTCATGTCTTTTGCGAAAGACGTGGGCTTTTCTCAGGTTCGTGTCGAGTACGAGTGGTTTCTTGGACAGGGCCCCATCATCAATGGCGAACGACCGAAAGATGCAGAGGTGATACGCCAGTATCTGCGACTCGTGGAGCCCGTGGCAGGTCATCTTTTCAAGTATCTGCGTTTTGTGTTCATCAAATGACCGATCGACCAGTCTGGATCTTCGGGGCCGGGGACCTAGCTAGATTGGCTCGTGGGTATTTCGAGCACGATCTCGGTAGGAAGGTCGCTGGGTTCGTTGTCGACGATGAGTACCGCGAATCAGTAGCACAACACACCTCCGGCATATGTGCTTGGAGCGAATACGTTTCCGCTATCGAGACGGGATCTGCGGAACTTTTTCCGGCGGTGGGATACCGCAGCATGCGCGAACGCGCGCGCGTTCGAAAGGCTGGTAGCGTCCGAGCATGTCATCTGCAACCTCGTTTGCAGTGGCTCGAAAATCTGTCATTCAGCGGTGCTCGGTAGGGGTGTATTCGTGATGCCCGGTGTTGTCGTTGAACCGGGTGTTATTGTCGGCAATAACAACGTGCTCTGGTCAAATTCCACGATCTGTCACGACTCGCGCATCGGCGACCATAATTTCTTTGCCGCGAATTCAGTGATTGGCGGTTTTTCACGCGTGGGAAGCCGAGTCTTTTTCGGGTTCTCTAGCGTGCTTGCTCAGCAACTCGATGTTTGTGACGACGTACTCGTCGGCGCTACTGCTTTCGTCAATCACAATATCGAAACACCGGGAAAGTATCTTGGCAGTCCAGCGACGCTGCGATCACCTATAAATCCCGCAGTCGGCGTTTCAGTTATCCCTTAGTCGATGCCAGAGTCGAGTCTCACTGATTGGACAGCACGAACGCAGATCGAGGCAGGACCAGAGCCGTTGTGCATCCGTCGAGTAGCGCGAAAGATTCCAGCAGTGGTCGCTCCGGTGGGTATATCAGATTGTGTGTGGATTGCAGCGAGGTCATCATCAATGAGGCATTCGCCACGCCTTTTTCGACACCTTCGAAGTCGTCAAGCAGAATCATCGAGTTCGCATGAAGGATTTTCCCAAGATATTGAAAGTCATCTTTTTGCAGTCGGCCATCAAGACTCAAAAGATCGCATTGGATGTTGCGCGCTGCGAGTTCCGAAAACATTTGCGTCGATGATTTTCGTGCGAATTGCTGGACATGGCCGGTATTGGCGAAGGGAAGTTGAATATCATTTGAAAAGTCGCAGGTAAATATTTGGCTGCCGGTCACGCCGCCCTGTTGCATCCCTTTTAGCAATGAATAAGTCGATTTTCCAATAAAAGTCCCGACTTCCACTACGACGCGTGGCCTGAAGTATTGCGCCAGAGAGAACAGGATCCAGCAAGTCGCTGCGCTGATTGAGCCTGTGTTGTATTCGGCATCGCTGCGTAGCGACTCTAGTGCCTCGATCTCCTGATAGAACGCGTCCCGACCTGCGGCTGACATGCCGCAAGTCGATTCCAGAATCAGCCGCCAGCAGACGGGTGAGAGATGTTTCCGGCTAAGGAGTATGGGCTGCATTCCGAGCATCCTGCTGCTTTGATGACGCGCGAATGCTACCCTTCACCGCCCTTGATATCGAGGGTTCAGCACTTCGTTCACGCTTCCTGATCGCTGGGGGAGACACTGATGGCAACGCTCGATCCCAATTCGATTCCGGGGATGATTGAACCGGTGGAGCGTCGTCTCCTTTATCGACTCGGCAGTGAGTTGGCTTTCGAAGATGGCGAATGCGGAGTCGAGTTCGGCGCCTTTTTCGGGCGTAGTACCGCGTTTCTGTCTCTCGGATTGCGCGCGCGCTCCGGCATATCGCCGCCGCTTTTCGTCTACGACTCTTTTGGTTGCGATGCCGGCGGAAGTTTTCGCCCACACGTGCTCAGTTTTGCGGAAGCCGGTGGCGTGAGACATCTGGTGCAAGAGAGTCATGGTCGGGTGGATTTTTTTCCAGTTTTCAGTTTTTATCTGAAATCGATGATGGATTGTGGTGCGGTTGTTGCGACGCGGTCTGAGCTCGCTGACAGCAGACCACCGATCAACCCCATCCGGCTTATGCACATCGACAGTCCGAAACTCTATGTCGATTTCAAGCCGATCCTTTTCAGATTTTTCCCCAGATTGAAGCTCGGGGCGGCAATCGTCTTTCAGGATTTCTTTTACCACTGGTCTGCAACACTCATCGCAGCGGTAGGGGCTTTGCTGCGATTCGGTTATTTGGAGCTCCGTGAGACCGCGGCAACCTCGCTAGTGTGTATTTTGGTCCGCGAACTCGATGAGAAAGCCGCAGCAGAGGTCGATTTGGCGATGTCGTCTGACGCCAACGTGCTCGTCTTCATGGATTACGCAATCGAGGCATGCAGCCGGATGCCCGTCGATCGTCCCGAGACTTTTCTAGCCCGTCTTCAATTGGCCAAGTTACAGTGGTTCATGGAGCGGGGTAATGGGGCGAGAGCTGCGGAAGTGATCACGCGGTTTTTCCAGGGCGGTGGGTCAGTGAATCAGACTGTATTCAATGACTTTATCGAGTTGATGTCGAACTCGTTTTCCATGGAAAAACTCTATCGACTCGACCACAAGGGCGTGGAGTCGGGTGTCTGACCGGGCGAGCAACTGACCCGCTAAACTCGGTTACAATCGCGCTCTCACGGCGCGTTCATTGGTAATCGTAAATGCTTCAACGAGTTGGTGATTTTTTCAAGCGCGGCAGAGTTGCCGCGGTCACGGTTGCGCTCATCTCTGCCGCCCTTTTGATCACCGGAAAGGGGCTTTCAGACGGCTTTACCCTCCCGGGTGGCAGTCCGTTTGCTGCCGAGGGCGACGGGGTAAAACTCGATCCAAGCCGGGCCAGGCAGGCCCTTCAGGCCGAGCAGGAGCGACTGCAGCAAGCCGGCATGGATCTCGAGGGCCCCGGTGTCCTGGAGGGAACCAAGGAGCGCACTCTGGAGAGACTTATCGTCTCGGAGCTTGTGGCCTTGCAAACAGCCGAGCAGGGATACCGTGTCAGCGGCGCGCGGCTGCAGCAAGCGATTCGTGGTGAACCCGCCTTTCAACTCGACGGCCAGTATAACGAGACCCTCGCACTCTCCCGGCTGGCGCAGATCGGTGCCACGCCGGAAAGCTACCGCGACGATGTGCGCAGGAGCCTGCAGACCGAGGAACTGTCGCGGGCGATCGGTCTTGGCGAGTTCGTCACTCCCGTCGAGATCGGCAGGCGGCTTGGCCTCGAGGGGGAAGAGCGTGAGCTCCGCTACCTAATACTCCCGGCGGCCCGGTTTGCGACAAGCGGGCCGGTCGATCCGCAAGCACTCGCCCGCTGGTATGCCTTGAACGGATCGCGTTTCGCGACGCCGGAGTCGGTAAAAATTGAGTTTATCGAGATCTCTGAGCGCGATCAGCTGAAGGCAGTGACGGTATCGGATGACGATTTGCGCGCCGAGTATGCGGATCGGGTTGGCGAATTTCAGCAGCCTGAAAGACGTCGTCTACGTCATATTCTAGTCGACTCGGAGATCACCGCGCAGGATGTCATCAAGCAACTGCAGTCGGGTGCGGCGTTCGAAGACTTGGCGCGCAAAATCTCCAAGGATTCGGGGTCGTCCGTCAGCGGTGGCGATCTCGGAATTTCGACGCCCGACGCTTTTGTAAAACCGTTCGCCGATGTGGCTTTTTCTTTGATGGTCGGGTCGGTCAGCGCTCCGGTCAAGACCGAGTTTGGCTACCACGTGATCAAGGTCGATGAGATTCAAGCCGCGTCGGTGCGTTCGCTGGATGCAGTTAGAGATACTCTTCGCGAGCAGATCACCCAAGAGCGTGCGGCGCAACTCGTCGCCGATCTCGGCGACCAGGTTGAGCAGCGCATCGGGCGGGCTGGCGGAGACTTGGCTTCGATTGCCAAAGACTTCAATTTGTCGCGTCGGTCGATCGAAAACTTCACCCGAGCCGGTAGCACCGAATTGAGTGCTGATCCGGCATTCATCTCGATGGTTTTCAGTGAATCGTATCTCGTGCAGCGTCGGCTCGGCGGGCCGGTCGAGGTTGGCGACGGAGTTTTGGTCGTTTTTCAGGTCATTGACCATCGAAAATCCACTATCCCACCGCTGGATTCCGTTCGTGCCGCGACCGAATCCGTCTTTGCTCAGGAACAGGCGGCTACGGCTGCACGGAAGGAGGCTGAGCGTCTGGTGGCGTTGATCAACGAGCGCGGGTTGCCGGCACTGGCCGATTTGAAAAATGTGCCCATCGTAGGACCCAGATTCATCAGTCGACAGGATCGTGAGGCACCTGCGGCGATTCGCGGTGCCGTGTTCACCGTGAAGCGGCCCGCGCCATCGCAGGTCGTTGCTTCATCCGTGATCGTTCCAGAGGGGGCGGCGATTGCCGTGGTCTCGGCGGTCCGCTCTGCGTCTCCTGTGGACCCTGCTGTCCGTAGCTTAAGTGTGCAGTCTATGCAGTTTGAGCAGGGCCAATCTTCCCTTTCCTCGTATGTCTCGGATCTGCGTAGTAAGGCGGATGTCCGCAAGAATCTCGAGGCGTTCTGATCGTGGACCAGAGCGTGATTCGGGTCTTCATAGGCTATGACCCCGTCGAGAGTGTGGCATGGCATACCTTTGCTCACTCGATACTGCGGCAGAGCAGCGTGCCCGTTGCATTGGTTCCCGTTAACGTCAAAAACCTCGGTGGTATTTTCACCCGGCCGCGCGATCCGAAGCAGTCAAACGAGTTCTCGTTCACGCGGTTCCTGGTGCCGTATCTCAGCGGCTACAGCGGATTAAGCGTTTTCTTTGACTGTGACATGTTGCTGCGTTGCGATATCGCAGAGCTCCTCGAGGTGCCGAAGCAGCAGCCGGGCAAGGCGGTCTACGTCGTCAAGCACGATTACCAGCCACGCGATGACATCAAGTATCTGAATACCGTTCAGTACCGCTATCCGCGCAAGAACTGGTCATCGGTCGTGCTGTGGGATTGTGGTCACGCCGCCAACCGGACTGTCACCCCGGAATATGTGAACACCACCGAGGCGCTGAACCTTCACCGGTTCTTGTGGCTGCAGGACAAGGACATTGGCGAGCTCAACGTCCGCTGGAACTGGCTGGTTGGCGAGTACGATGAGCCCCCCGCGAACGTCAAAAATGTCCACTGGACGATTGGCGGGCCTTATTTTGCAGAGTTCAGCAAGGCGGATTTCGCCGGGGAGTGGTTCGTCGAGCGTGACCGCATGACTCATGCCCTTCAGCGGGGGGATCTCGTGGGCAAGTCCAAGTAGGCTGCCATGGCCATCCTCGTCACAGGCGGCGCCGGTTTTATCGGCAGCAACTTCGTCCTCGAGTGGTTCAAAGATTCTGCTGTGGCCGACGAGGCGCTCGTCAATCTCGATGTGCTCACGTATGCCGGCAATCTCGAAAACCTGACCTCGCTCGGCCAGCATCCCCGTCATCATTTCGTGCAGGGCGACATCTGCGATCGCGCGCTGATCGATCGACTACTCGCCGAACGCCGGCCGCGCGCCATCGTGCACTTTGCGGCCGAGAGTCATGTCGATCGCAGCATTCACGGGCCAGGTGCCTTCATCAAGACCAACGTCGAGGGGACGTTCACGCTCCTCGAGGCTGCGCGGGCCTACTGGAATACTTTGGACGCGAACGATAAGGCGGGCTTTCGGTTTCACCACGTGAGTACCGACGAGGTGTACGGGAGCCTCAAGCCCGAGGATCCCGCTTTCGCCGAAACGAATCCCTACGAACCCAATAGTCCGTATTCCGCGAGCAAGGCGGCGAGTGACCATCTGGTGCGCGCTTGGCATCACACCTATGGTCTGCCGGTGGTCACCACCAACTGCTCGAACAACTACGGGCCGTATCATTTTCCCGAGAAGTTGATCCCGCTCATGATCGTCAACGCGCTCGCGGGCAAGCCCTTGCCGGTCTATGGCGATGGTCAACAGATTCGTGACTGGCTCTATGTGACCGATCATTGCAGCGCGATTCGCGCGGTACTTGCGCGCGGACGGCTCGGCGAGACCTACAACATCGGCGGCTGGAACGAAAAAGCCAACATCGACATCGTGCGCACCATCTGCGCGCTGCTCGATGAGTTGCGCCCGGATCCGGCGGGATCCTACACGCGACTCATCACCTACGTCAAAGATCGACCGGGCCACGATCGGCGCTACGCCATCGATGCGCGCAAGATCGAGCGAGAGCTTGGCTGGCGCCCCGCCGAAACCTTCGAGACAGGCATACGCAAGACGGTCGCCTGGTATCTCGCCAATGGCGATTGGGTGAGCCGCGTGCAAAGCGGCGCGTATCGTGATTGGGTGTCAAAGAATTAC
>Ga0194116_10007558_pt1 | contig 11206 bp, 9 predicted proteins | sample TA2MahsurfametaG_4_FD_148617 | JGI IMG/M metagenome (GOLD analysis project Ga0194116, IMG submission 148617) | Freshwater microbial communities from Lake Tanganyika, Tanzania - TA2015008 Mahale S9 surface | ecosystem: Environmental > Aquatic > Freshwater > Lake | place: Tanzania: Lake Tanganyika... | reverse complement strand
GTAGTAAAACTTTCTCCTACCTTCCATCTCTTACTCAACTTTTCTCCTTCTAAAATTAAGTGGCATCACATGAATAACTAGCCAAACCTCACTCTCCTCCAGAGCGAGTATCTCTAACTCCAATCCTATTCGATCCGTTCCAACCCAACGTAATTTGCTAACCCCGCCTTCAAAAAACATAGTAGGAGTTGATGTAGCGATGACCTCCCTGGCGCGTTGCTTGCCGATCTTATGTTTTCTAGCAGATTTGGTAAACTCGATTTTCACTCCGCAAAGAGTGAATGTATTTAAAGTTTAGCGCTTAAAGGATGATTCCTAACGGTGGATGAGTTAAAAACTCAGAGAGAAAGTAAAATTCACCTACACGCTAAGTAGATTAAGCAGGATTAGCTAACTAACTCCTGACGCAATGCTTTAGCTCAAAATCGTCCACCCTTTTCGCCTCGCCCCCTATTTTTAGATCGCATCTTTGAAATTGATATTCACTACTGGTCCCATGGCGCTTAACAAGTATTGCAATAGTCGCACTTGCTTGGCTTCGCGCCCAAGTCACCGTTTCAGCCCCAATTGCCTCTGCAACAAAGCTTGGGCAAGTCAAAGAGCTATTCCCGATAGTTAAACTAGAATTGGAAGAGTTGGAAATTCTTAGCTTGGCATGAAGGGAAGAACTTGAGAGTTCTAAGCATTATGACCCGCTTCAATGTGGGTGGTACATCGCAGTGGCTTTTTAACCTCAGCCAAGGTCTAAGTAAAAATGAGATTGAAAATCTTCTTCTGGTAGGTGAATGCCCAAAATCTGAAACAGAAGATAGCCGGCTAAGTAAAATTCCTCACAAAAAAATTATTGGCTTGGGACCTAAGAACTCTCTCGCCTCAACTATTTCCTCATTCTTTCAACTGCGCAGAGCAATAAAGGATTTTAGGCCAGATATCGTAAATACCCACACCAGCAAAGCGGGAGTCTTGGGGAGAATTGCAACTTTTACCCTCCCAAATCGCCCCACCATCGTTCACACCTATCATGGCCATGTATTAAGTGGTTACTTCAATCCACTCCTTGAAAGACTCATTCAAGCCATTGAAATCTCTCTAAGTTTGATTACTGACTTCTTTCTCGTTTCAGGGCAACAGGTACTCAATGAAATCAAGAAAGCGCGAATTATTCGCAGATCTAATGCACTAAACATATGGCCTGCGGTAGCTGACTTCTCACTTGGTGACCGCAAGAAACTTCGATCCTCACTTAACATTGATGAAGCGAGAGTTGTAGTCGGATGGCTGGGAAGAAAAGTTCCGATTAAAAGAATTGATCGAATACTAGATCTTGCTCAGGCCCGTCCAGAGATTTACTTTTTGATTGCAGGTGATGGTGATTCAATCAAGAAGACAATTGCAGATCGATTCAAATCTAACGCTCTTGCAAATGTAATTGAGCTTGGCTTTACAACGCCATCAGATATTTGGAGCATTGCCGATATTTGCCTAATCTCAAGTGATAACGAAGCTATGCCAATATCTCCAATCGAAGCATCCCTAGCTAAATTACCAGTAATTGGCGTGGATGCTGGGTCAACAAGAGAGGTAATAATTGATGGTGAGACTGGATATATCTGCAAGGCAGAAGTTGGGGCACTATTAAAGGCTTTGGATAAATTATCTGCAAATAAATCCGAGCGAGAAGCCATGGGCCTTGCTGCACGAAGGTATGCCCTAGAGAAATTCAATCCCAGCTCAAGTATTTCAAGACAGATCCAAGGATATAAAGAAGCGCTAGATCAAAAATCAAGAAGAAATTAGATCCTGACACATCGCTCTAAAGGCATTAGTATGAGCTTCAACATCGCTCTTACTTGTATAGGGCGACATAAGGGCCATATTGTGAAATGGAGTAAGTAGGATTCCATCATTAAGTAGGCGCAGATGAATATATTGCTCTAACTCAAAATCACCAGCTCTTGCTGCCTCGCCCCCGGTTTTTGGAGCGCCTTTCTGAAAGAGATACTCACCGCGGGCTCCAAGGCGATTAACATGCCAGGGTAGGTTGAATTCAGTTATCGCTGCCTCAACTCCATCACACCAGAGATTTCCAAGCTCAATCATCTTTCTAAAGTTCTCATCAGTTAATACTTGAGTCAGCGTTGCCTTCATTGCAGCAAGAGATAGGGCATTTCCTGCCAACGTTCCACCAATTCCGCCAGTATCAATTACCTCACGCTCTGTCTTTCTTGCAATCTGTGATGCCATCTCATAGCTCATTCCAAATGTGCCAGTTGGAATTCCGCCGCCGATTGCTTTTCCAATAGTTAGAAAATCTGGCTTTAAGCCAAGTTGTGCGCTCATTCCCCCAGGGCCAACAGAGATGGTATGAGTCTCATCAATAATCCATAGCGCGCCATATTTCTTAGCTAACTCACCAACTGCTAGTAAATAACCATCTTCTGGAAGAACTATTCCCACATTTGTCATCGCAGGCTCCATCAAGATAGCTGCAATATCGCCAAACTTTAGAGCCTCTTCCATAGCGTCTAAATCATTAAATTCGACAACCCTTGTTGTTAGATCAAGTGGGACAGGAGCGCCAATATTTCCCTCACGAGTGATCGTTGCTCCAGAGCTATCTAGAGTTGCAAAGCTCTCATCAACAGATCCGTGATAGCAGCGATCGATAACAATGATCTTCTGTCTTCCAGTAATTAACCTTGCATAGCGAATTACATGGCGATTAGCATCAGTTGCAGAGACAGTGAATTGCCAGAGCGGGAGATGAAATCTGCTAGCAAGCTCTTTAGATACTGCTACCGCATCATCTGTAGGAAGCATTGCAGTCATGCCCTTTGAAAGCTGGTTTGAAATAGCATCAACGGTTGGCTTTGGGCTATGGCCAGTCATAGATCCAGTATCACCAAGGCAGAGATCAATATATTCATTGCCATCAACATCAATAAAGTGAGCACCCTGTGCTGATTCAACAAAGAGCGGGTATTTACCAGGCCATTTAGACATCCATGACATAGGAACCCCACCTGGCATTACCTCTTTAGCCTGTTCAAAGAGGGTAGCGCTCTTTGGGGTGCGGGAGATAAAGCGCTCCATCTCTTCTTTATGAAGCGTCTTTAAGTGTTCTCTATTAATCACTTTTCAAACCTATCTCTTTGAATGCTTCCAGGGCTTGATACGGAGTAAGTCTTTCCTCAATTTAAACTGGCTAATTTCAATGTCATAGGCAATCTGAGCCCTTAGCCAGTATCCATTTGAGAGACCAAAGAAGCGACAGAGCCTTAGATCAGTATCAGCGGTAATACTCCGCCTTCCCTTTAATATCTCGCCAATTCTCTGTGCTGGTACTTCACACTCTTTGGCTAAGCGATAGGAGGTTAGGCCCATGGGAATCATAAACTCTTCAAGAAGTAGCTCTCCTGGAGAGACTGGATTTCCTGCCTTTAGAGATAACTTCTTAATCGAGGCAGGTTTAGATTTAGAGTTCTTAAGCGCCATCGCTATCTCCCTTTCCTGCTCAAAAAAGTAGCAAACTTAATTCTCTGATTTCAAAATAATGAGACCATAGTAACGCAACTCGTTACTACTGCGCCTGTGGATTACTTAGATCTCTTCAAATACAAAGAGTGCTTCAAGATAGGTATCGCTACTTATCCCAAGATTTGCAGCATCAGGAGGAGCGCTCTGTGGCTCAATACAGACCCCTTCAGGATCTTGGTCATAGACCACCCAATAAGGCGCATCTGATTCAATCTTTATCTGCAAGACATCTTCCCAAGAAACTGTTGGCACTCCTCGCACTTGAGTAAAGGCATCATCCCAAGGGGGAGGCGTTGGGTTTATTAATTTTCCAGTGGGCAGGTAATCACTACCGCGTTCAAACATTTTTCCTGGATAAAAATTAATCTCAGCAGCCCCACCTCTATCAAACTCTCTTGGAAACCAGGGATGAAGCCCCATCCAAAATGGCAGATCGCTTTCCCCTGCTTCATACTCTAAAGACCAACGCAGCGCGTTATCAAGAAGTTCAAATCTCTGCTCAACCCTTGCTCCAAGATATGGTTCGGCAAGGTCAAGTGCAAAATAACCATTTCCTATCTCCTGCCAGGAAGAGGTAGGAGCAAAGCCATGAATTGCATGAGGTGAGGAAAGATTTGTTGGAAGTTGAAATTCTTCTCCACTGCTATTTTTAATTAGTCCATCTTTAATTCTTCCTGCCCAAGGAGCCATGGGATACCAACCCCAGGTCAGCACCTGACCTCTAAATGGGAGCACACATTCAATATCTCTAAATCTTAAAGATGAGATCCTTCCCCCTTGATCAACATCAATTTCTAGTGAGATCTCACCGCCATCCATAGTGTGAAGAAGGCTCATAGCGCTAAATCTAACTCTTCTTTCCAGGGCGGATTAGCACCAGCCCTAGAGCAGGTAATTCCAGCAGCTTTAGCAGCGCGCTCTAATACTTGCCTTAAAACATCTGCCTTTAGCTCATCTAGGCCGTATCTAAGAAGGCCCTCAACAATTACTGCGCCTATTGTGTCGCCTGCCCCAACGCTATCTATCAATTCAACCTTTGCTGCAGGGCAATCAATACGCCCATCTTTAGTAAAGGCAGATAAGCCCTTCTCAGCCCTTGTGACCACAACAATCTCGGTACCTCTTGAGAGCCAGTTAGTAATTACATCACTTTCTGTTGATTGATAGAGCCAAGAGAGATCGTCTTCACTTAGCTTTACAATCTTTGCTAGATCTATCCATCTCTCAACGCTATTTCGATAGATCTCTCTATCGCCTTGAATTGAAGGTCTTACATTGGGATCAAAAACAATCGTTTCGCTCTTACTTGATAGCCACTTATGTAACTCTGAAGCACCTGGCTCTAAAAGGGTTGCAACTGAGCCAATATGAATAACTTCGACATCCTCTTTTGGAAGCCATGAGGAGTGGAAGTTAAAACTTACCGTTGAATCTAGTTTGAATTCATAGCTAGCAAGACCTGCTTCATTGATACTTGCTATTGCAAGCGCGGTTGGAAGATCTGAGCGATGCACAAAATCAAGGCTAACCCCGCTACCTAAGAGCTCTTTCTCTATCGCCTCACCATAGCTATCACTTGAAATACCACCAATGAAAGTAGTTGAAAAACAAAGACGTGCTAAGGCTTTTGCGCTATTGCAGGGACCCCCACCCACCATCTCTGAGATCTCTCCCCCAGAAACTGGAATGAGATCCATTAGAGCTTCACCAACAACAAATACTTGGCGAGAATTCTTTTTAATTGCATCAACTACTGCTGGCCTTATCTGGTTCTCAGCCATCACTTAATTTCCTTTGAAATTTTAATAAGGACTTTTTGTCTTTAAAAGGCGACATCTCAGACCAGTTATCCACTGCGGGTAAATCAGTATTTTGTTTCTAGCCTTGTGGCCAATAGAGAAGCTGCTTCAAACCAGCGCTTTGCTTCAGCATCATCAAAACCAACCTCTCCACCCTTTACTACATAGAGGCCAGTAAACATCTCACCCTTGAATTGATAGAAGGCCAATAGCTGCCTTGCACCGGCTCCTTTACCGATCTGCGCTCTTACTAAAACCCTAGAGCTTTCAGGCACTAACTCTAGATCGCTCTTAGGCATAGGAGTAAATGTGTAATCTACAAATGTGCCATCTTTTTCTAATCCGCCTTTATTCTTAACGCAAGCCTGATAATTACTTACAAGCTCAGCAAGAGCTGCATCTGCTGCGCTCCTATCTTTGTATTTAACAACCTCACTTGATAGAAAGATATACGGGGATCCAGGTTTGGATGCTAAAACCTGCCTTCGGTATTGCCTACCACTTTCTGAGGTGTATGTAGCGCTACAAAGATCGAGAGTGGGATCAAGCAGAGTGGTCCCGCGATCCATTGGGGTTATCTGCCATAAGTTAGAGAAATCACCTTGGCGAAAGCCATACTCAGCCATTCGAAGCTGGATTCCATCACTTAATGATGGATCAGTAGCAAAAGCGGTTCGAGATATCTCGCGCTTTTGAGTAATCTCAAGCTTGCTTTGAACCAGCCCATAAAAAGCAAAGTTAGAGCCAGTAACCCTTACTACCCTGCTCTTCTGACCAATACTTAAGTTGAGCCCAACTCTTAGACTTGCTTTCTTTGAATCAGTTACTCTGCCAATAACCTTTCCGGCGCTTGTTATCTCAGCGCTTCCCTCTCCAAATAGGAAAGCTCCGTTATCTCTAAGGGTGGCAGAAATTGAGCACTTACCAACGCACTTTAGCCCTGTAAAATCACCACTTTTGATCGAACTCCACCTGCCAGTGCGCCGGTTCTCAGAAGCGGACTTATATGAGCCAGTAAATGAGAGATCACCGCCTATGCCATTTCCTAGACAATCAAAGGTTTCAAAGGATGAGCTAAATTTCTGGCCCAGAGGAAAATCAAATGTTGGTGCGCTCTTTGAAGAATCTGCACTCGTTACTACGCCATCTTGATTAAATAGAGCAGTTCTACAAAGACCACTGCCTTCATCGCTAAAGCCTTGAAGGGATACTTTCACCTTTCGATTTTGAAAAGTAACTGTATTAATACCTAAATCAACTTTTGGATAACTTCTATCAATTAAAACGCTCTCAGCTTTTGACCAAGGGCTTTGATTACCCCAGACATCTTGACTTCTAACCTCAAGGCTATAGGTGCCCTCTGGAAGATCCTTTACTTGAATTGTCCGTCTTGAGATAAAAGGATCAAGGTAGGTGGGAACAAAACTTGATTTAGAAATAATTTTAGCTGGCAAAACTTTCCCATCTACTCTTGCCTCAAAGAAATCAATTGCCGACTCAAGATCGTTATAGCCCTGCTTCAAAATACTTGCATCTGGTGATTGCCAGGTCTGCTTCTCTGAGAATTCAGGTCTAGGTGGCGGGGTGCTATCTACTTTTCTTGAGATTTTAACTTGTAGCTTCTTATCATCTGTACTTGGCAAAGTCTCTAAGGTTAAATTTCCTGAATAAAGTGAAAATGACTTGCTAGTAGGTAGAGTCATTGACCCTGTGGCTTTTCCGGTAGAAGAGTAGAAATGTGAGTCTAGATTTAGCATCCAAAGATCTGCGCTCACTCCCAAGCTTGGCTCAGCGCCAATTCGATCATCAGGGTTTGGGCTATCTATAAATGTTGGTGATGGAGGATCAATTCTAAAGATTGCAAGCCCTGGCTTATATGCCAATTCTGCCTGTGGGCGTCGATATTCCAGCCAGTAGGCAGAGCTGCCATCACGTATAAATATCGCTCTAGTGCCACCCCTAACATCAGAGGCGGTTAACTCAATGACTTCATTGACCCAAGATTGCTTAACTTCACTCTCATTAAGAAGGCCAATTCGCCATTGATGATAAGTGGAGAGAGGTGAATCAGTATCAACATTGCCCATTACATCGATACTTCCGCCATATTCAACAGCCTTACAGTTTCTGCTCCAAGCTCCATCTCTGAGATCAGAATCGCATCGAAGAAGGTTTGAATGGCCCAGACCAAGTGCGTGCCCTAGCTCATGCATGATTACAAAGGCGCTAGCGGTGTTATGCAGAATCATCGCCCCGCCCTTGCTGGTAGGACTTCCAACCAGAGCGCGTCCAGACCAGATACAACCAGTATCTGGGGCAAGGATTATTAGATATCTATCCTGCCAATCTGTAATACCTAACTGGCGATATGTCTCAGAGCGGATTGAATTAATCCAAGCGGTGAAATTAAATCCATCACAAGACATTGCTGCGGTGAGACGAATGGGAGCATCTAGGCTCTTGCCAAAAGAGAAGTTGATTGAAGAATCACTTTGATCGCCAACTAAGGTTGTAAAACTCTTCCATTTCTGAGCGACTCTGCCATTTATTGATTCAACTACTTGGCCAATCGAGCTATCTGGCCTCTTTGCCCCACTCCAGGTAATCTCAACAACATCAATACTTCTTAGATCAGCAGCAAGAGCAGGGGCGGTGAGGCTTGATATCGAGAAGGTTAATGAAACAAGTACTGCAATTAGGCGAAAGAGAATCTTCTTCACTTGAATACCCTAACTAAAGTCGCTTAAAGTTGGATTGCGTTGGTAGCCAAGCTAAAAACCCCTGTGCAATCAAGCACAGGAACTTTTAAGTTCTCTATAAATTGCCTATCTAGCCCTACTTGGGCTGTGACGATAATGGCCCCGCAGAGACCTTGATTGCTGTATTTCTCAAAGCCTTGAAAACTCTCAACTAAAGGATCGCTCCAAAGGACTTTATAGCCCATTTTCTCAAGCTCTAGGGCCACTTGATGAGCGGGGCTCTCTCGCAGATCAGCCACTCCACTTTTATAAGAGACGCCACAGATGAGTACGTTCTTACTCTTATCATCTTTTATGATCTCAACTAATCTCTTGCTGACATAGGCAGGCATATTTGCATTGACTCGATCAGCATTTTCAATGAAGGGAAGATCTATCCCCAATTGCCGAGACTTCCAGAGCAAATACATCGGGTCAATTGGAATGCAGTGGCCTCCAACCCCCGCTCCTGGATAGAACTCCATAAAGCCATAAGGTTTTGTTCCAGCTGCTTTTATAACCTCTCTAATATCAATTCCTAGCTCTCTAGAAAATGGGACCAGTTGATTTACTAGAGCAATATTTACTTGCCTGAAAGTATTTTCTAAAAGCTTTGCCATCTCGGCAACTTCAGGGCTAGATACCTCAACAACTTGAGAGCAGATGGTTGAGTAAAAACTCTTAGCTAGGTCAGTAGCTTCTCTATCTAGCCCTGAAACTAGCCTTGGCGTTGATTTCAAATCCCACTTCTCACTCTTAGGATCAATTCGCTCAGGAGCAGAGGCAAAGTAAATTGATTCTGCTCCGCCTTTTCGATTTCTCTCTACTAGAGGCTTTATTACATCTCTTAAGGTTCCAGGATATGAGGTCGATTCATTGATCAAGAGGGCGTTGTCTTGTAGATATGGAGCAATGCTTACAACAGCTTGTTCTAGAAAAGATAAGTCTGGCTTTCCATCTTTAGCAAGGGGGGTTGGAACACAGATAATACAAACCATAGCTCCGGTAACATCTGAAAACTCAATCGAAGAGCGATATTTTCCTGAGCCAATTAGGCTCATTAATCGATTATCAGCTATATCCTCAATATGACTTTTGCCAGAATTTAGTCTGCTAACCAAATCTGAGGATTTATCAAGGCCGAGAACGTTAAATCCAGCCTCTGCAGAGGCAACAGCCAGCGGTAGTCCAACATAGCCTTGGCCGATTACAGCAACAACCTGCTTTTCGGTCCTAATCATTAGGCAATGGTATCTTTCCGCAAGAGAAGTCAGATGTTTTAGGCTATTTTCATAGATAATTAGGGGTATATGAAGTATTTAGTTACTGGCGGAGCAGGCTTTATAGGCTCACACCTTATTGATCTATTACTAGCCGATGGCCGTAAAGTATCTGTAATTGATAACTTCTCGACCGGCTCGATTGAAAACCTTAGAAGTCATCTTTCCAACCCAAACCTAACCATCACCGAAGGTGACATCCTTGATGCGGATTTGGTTGAAAAATCTGTAAATCAATCTGAAAGAGTCTTCCACTTTGCTGCAGCAGTAGGGGTAATGAATATCATGGCTAATCCCCTTTCAAGCCTGGAGACCAATATTCGCGGCAGTGAAAATGTCCTTAACGCTTGTGCCAATTCAAATGTGCCGGTGCTAATTGCCAGCAGTAGCGAAATCTATGGAAAGAATGCCTCAGATGCCTTGTATGAAGATTCAGATCGAATCATTGGACCACCTCAAATGATTAGGTGGTCATATAGCGATGCTAAGGCTATTGATGAATCACTTGCCATCTCACTTCACCAAAAGAAGGGGCTTGAAACACGGATAGTAAGACTATTCAATACTGTGGGCCCAAGGCAGGTAGGCCATTATGGAATGGTAGTTCCGCGCTTTGTTCATGCAGCCTTGCGTCAAGAGCCACTAATTGTTTTCGGAAATGGAAAGCAGACGAGATGTTTTGGCCATGTCTCTGACATAACTTCAGCAATTTTGCTCTTAGACCAGTCGAAAGAGGCTGTTGGTAGACCCATCAACGTAGGGGTTAATAAAGAGATTTCGATAATTGATCTAGCAAATGAGGTAATTAAGCAAACAAAATCAAATAGTCAGGTGAGTTTCATGGAGTACAAAGATGCATACCCTAAAGGCTATGAGGATATGCAGAGACGAGTTCCAGATAACTCATTGTTAAGAAAAATTACAAATTGGGCCCCAAAGAAGAATCTAACCAATATTATTGAGGATATTGCAGCAAGCTATGTAGATAATAGCTAGATAACTCTAGCTATTTACTCTCCATCAATTATTGAGCTTGCTAGCTTATTCACCTCTAAGTCATTAGAGATTAACAAAACCTTTCCAGCATAGTTTTTCGCCTCAGTTAGCGCCCCAGATAATCGGTAGGCCTCGGCAAGTGAAATTAAATTTCTATAATTCTGTGGATCAAAGCTCTCGATGTTGCGACGATACTCGATCTCAACTGAATACTCGCCTCGAAATCTTGCAAGTCTTGCCAGTTGCTCAAAGCCCTCATACGACCTTGGTTCATCCTTAACGATTTCTTCGATAAGGATCTGAGCGTCTGAATATCGCTCAGCCCTAAGGAGAAAATCCGAAATCACTATTACTCTATTCATATCCTTTTTTGAATAATTGCCCAAGCCATCTAAAGCTTCATCAATAAACTGTTGAGTAGCACTCTTGTCAACAGGTGTTGCGCCAACCTTGTTCAATCTAATTTCCTGGTTTAATAGAGGGAGAAAGGCGATAAATGTAACCACTATTGTCATAATCGCTACCTCCCCTCTGGCTGAGAACCCACCTCTCTCTTGAGATCGAGTCTCCTTTTCTGCCTCTCTTGGGGACAAATTTAGGGAGTTTGCGATAAAGCCTTGATTCAGCAGAAGCGATCCAGCTACCCACTGGAATACATGCAAACCAATTTGTTCTAACGAAAACAGTGATTGAATCACAAGTAAGAGCCATGTCAGCGCAATCGCTTTGACTATTAAAGTGTTTTTACCTCTACCAAAGAGCAACTTGAGCGCATTAACCCCAATTAAGAAATAAATTATCAAAAGGAATAAGAAGGCAGGAATTCCAAAGTTAGCCATGAAATTAATCAAGGTAT
>Ga0194116_10007557_pt1 | contig 11207 bp, 11 predicted proteins | sample TA2MahsurfametaG_4_FD_148617 | JGI IMG/M metagenome (GOLD analysis project Ga0194116, IMG submission 148617) | Freshwater microbial communities from Lake Tanganyika, Tanzania - TA2015008 Mahale S9 surface | ecosystem: Environmental > Aquatic > Freshwater > Lake | place: Tanzania: Lake... | reverse complement strand
CAAAATTACTGCTATTGCTGGAGAGTCTTCTACTGGAAAGACTTTCTTTTCTCTCGCTGTGGTTAAGAATTTTCTTAATACTCACCCCGATGGTTATTGTCTCTACTTTGATACTGAAGCCGCTGTCAATAAGTCACTGATTGAGTCTCGTGGTATTGACACAAGTAGATTCGTTGTGATTAATGTTGTCACCATAGAAGAGTTTCGCAGTAAGGCACTTAAAGCAGTTGATATTTATCTTAAAAAACCAACAGAAGAACGCAAACCCTGCATCTTTGTGCTAGACTCTCTGGGTATGCTTTCTACCGAGAAAGAAATCACTGATGCACTGAACGATAAACAAGTTCGTGATATGACCAAATCTCAACTGGTTAAAGGTGCATTCCGAATGCTCACACTTAAATTAGGACAGGCAAATGTTCCCCTCATTGTCACAAATCATACATACGATGTCATCGGAGCTTATGTGCCAACAAAAGAAATGGGCGGAGGTTCTGGACTCAAATACGCAGCAAGTACGATCATTTATCTCAGCAAAAAGAAAGAAAAGGATGGAACAGAAGTGGTCGGAAATATTATCAAGGCTAAGACTCACAAATCGCGTTTAAGTAAGGAGAACCAGCAAGTTGAAGTCCGTTTATTTTATGATGAGCGCGGTCTTGATCGCTATTATGGTCTTCTGGAACTCGGGGAACTCGGTGGACTCTGGAAGAATGTCGCGGGCCGTTATGAGATGGATGGCAAGAAAATTTATGCAAAGCAAATTCTTGCAAATCCTGAAGAATACTTCACTGAAGAAGTGATGCAAAAGTTGGACGAAATCGCACGTAAGGAATTTAGTTATGGAGAAAGTTGAGTTTCTAATTCTTAGAAACCTGTTACATAATGAACAATACACCAGAAAGGTTATTCCATTCATTAAAGACGAATACTTTGAAGATACAACTCAAAAGATTATATTTCAAGAAATCTTAAAGTTTATTCAGGAATATAATCAACTTCCAACTAAAGAAGTTCTTTGTATTGAAGTTGAGAATAGGAAAGATATTAACGATACATCTTTTAAGGAGATCGTTCATTTGATTGATCATCTTGAAGATGTACCTGTTGAATTGAATTGGTTGATCAACACCACCGAAAAGTGGTGTCGTGATCGTGCTATTTACTTAGCACTCATGGAGTCTATTCACATTGCTGATGGTAATGATGAAAAGAAAAATCGCGATTCAATTCCAACAATTCTTTCAGATGCTTTGGCAGTGAGTTTTGATACTCACATTGGCCATGATTACTTAGAGGATTATGAACAACGATATGAATCGTATCACAAAAAGGAGGACAAAATTGAATTTGATCTCGAATACTTTAACAAAATCACAAAAGGTGGGCTCCCTAACAAAACTCTTAACATCGCTCTTGCTGGTACGGGTGTCGGGAAATCTCTATTCATGTGCCATGTGGCTAGCTCCGTCTTGCTCCAGGGACGAAACGTTCTGTACATTACGTTGGAAATGGCAGAAGAACGCATTGCTGAAAGAATTGATGCAAACCTCCTGAATGTTCCGATTCAAGATATTTGTGAGTTGCCAAAATTGACCTTTGAAACCAAGGTAAACAACCTTGCAAAGAAAACACAAGGAACTCTTATAATTAAAGAATACCCAACTGCCTCTGCCCATAGTGGACACTTTAAGGCACTACTTAATGAACTTGCACTTAAGAAGTCATTTAGACCTGATATTATTTTCATTGATTACCTTAATATTTGTTCTTCCAGTCGGTATCGCGGAAACAGCAATATCAATTCTTATACATTTATCAAGGCAATTGCTGAGGAACTTAGGGGACTCGCCGTTGAGTTTAACCTCCCGATTGTCTCCGCTACTCAGACCACTCGTTCAGGTTATGGTTCTTCTGATGTTGAACTTACTGATACTTCTGAATCCTTTGGTTTGCCTGCTACTGCTGATCTTATGTTTGCCCTTATTAGCACTGAAGATCTGGAAGACTTGGGACAGATACTTGTGAAGCAATTGAAGAATCGTTATAATGATCCAACGATTTATAAACGATTTGTAATTGGCATTGACCGAGCCAAAATGAGATTGTACGATTGTGAACAAAAAGCACAAGATGATATTCTTGACAATAAACAAGAAGAAGAGTATGATTATGAAGAAAAGAAACCTAAAAAATCATTTGAAGGATTTAAATTTTAATGACTATTGATCTTAATAAGTATGTTGAGTTTGTCAACACAACAACATCGAACCCAAGCAAAGAACATACAGCATTCGTTGATCGTCTAATAGAACTTCGTCAACAAGAATTTCCTACTGAGCGACTGCTTACTGCTGCTGTAGGAATGTCTGCCGAAGCAGGAGAGTTTACTGAGATTGTAAAGAAGATCGTCTTTCAAGGTAAACCAGTAAATCAGGAAAATCTGTTTCACTTGAAGCGCGAACTTGGAGACATTATGTGGTATGTGTCTCAGGCATGTATTGGTCTTGATATTTCACTTGAAGAAGTTATTCAAATGAATTTTGAAAAACTGAGTGCTCGTTATCCTGAAGGTGCATTTAGTATTGAGCGTTCTGAAAATCGTAAGGGAGGAGACCTGTGACTAAAGAAAAACAAGTAACTGTCAAAATGGATGCTCGTGCAGCAGCTGCAGTGCGTCAAGTTTTGTTTGATGCTCAAAAAGGATACACTTATGATGAAGTAAATGTTCCTCCTCGGATTTCCGATATTCGTGCAGTTGTTCAACAACTTGATGATAGTATTGCCTCTATTCTTGGTGCTTGACCCGTAAGGGTTTTCTGGGAAATTAGCTCAGTTGGTAGAGCATCGCCTTTGCAAGGCGGGTGTCAGGAGTTCGAGTCTCCTATTTTCCATAAATATTTAAAAAACATAATGGCACTCTTAAAAAAAGAGGATCTTTTAAAAAGAGGTAATTACGATACCTTTGTAAAAAAATTTTTAGGATTGAATGGGAAAGAAAATAAGTTCTTAACCAAAGAAGGAATTTTTGTCCCTATTGCTTTGGTTTTGGAAATCGATGGTAAGCAATATGCATATGAAACCAAAGAATCTAAATTGGTCAAAGAAATAATTTCGCGTGTAGAAGAAGCAGCATCAACAAAAGGTGTGAAGTCTTCTATTGAATTAACTGGAAAGTATGAAAATACAGGAAGAATTACAACGATAAAGGTAACTGATTTAGAAAAAACTGGAGAGTTTGGTGGTCAAGGAGCTGGATCTGGAAAGAAAGAAAATTTGGGATTGGTTTTTGAAAGAGACTTTTATGATTCGTTAGTGAATATATTGAACTGCGAAGGTAAGAGGGGAAAGTATCATGAACAAGCAAAAAAAATAGTTGAGGATCTTGGGAAGAAATATAAAGCACCACTTAAAGAAGTAATCGCTGTTGGTGAATTAAATCAAAAAAGACCTTTAAAAGTTTCTAAAGGAAATATTTCTATAGGAACGGGACAAGAAAACATAGGGCAAACTGTTACCGATATTACTGTTAAGTTTGGAAATAGAGAAGTATATCTTTCATTGAAATTTCAATCAACTCTTGCATTTGCAAACATAGGAATTCAAGGTATCTTTACGGAAAAAAGTATTAATGATTATAATTTAAGTGAAACTTGCAAAAATATTTTGGAAGTTTTTGGATTGGATGAAACTTCATTTTGCAGCACTTTTAATAATTATCCGCACACACAAAAAATTCAAAATTATCAACAAGATGTAACTAAGACATGTGATAAAAATGCTATCACCAAATTGTTAAGACAAATGATGGGATATGGATACGTAATGGTTCATGGGAAAGGTGCTGGAAAGGTGGATATCTATGAAGTAGATGAGCAATATTTAAACAAGTCTGCAAATTTGGTTGGTAATATTACTGCTTATTATGGCGGAACCACAGGAACTGGTAAAAAAGTTATTGTAGATTGCTCTTCTTCTTTATACAATTTTCAATTCAACTTTAGAAATAAAGCTGGAAAGGTTTATCCATCACATATTATGTGTGATTATAAGAAGAAATAAATAAAGGTATACAAACAAACAATATGAAGAATTTTTTCCATTTTTTATCTGAGGCAAAAGAGTCCCAAGCAGTTGCTCAAGCAAAGCGTATGGGTCTCAAGGGTGACGGCCATGGTGGTTGGTATGATAACCGTGGAGAATTTGTTGCAAAAACGGAAAAAGGAAAACTACGTTTTTATAATAAAGGCGAAAAGGTAGGTCAAAGAGACATTCCAAATCAAACACCACAAGCAATTCCTGCTTCAACTCAAGCGCAAGCCCAAGCAGTTCAAGCACCTGGAACTCAAGCACCTGGAGCGGCACAAGAACCACAAAAAGAAAAAGAAGGTAGTCTTGTAACGATTGTATTTGGTCGTTTCAATCCACCAACGGTTGGTCATAAAAAACTTTTGGATTCAGCATCTAACATTTCTGCTGGCGGAGAACTTAAAATCTATCCTTCCAGAACACAAGATCCCAAAAAGAATCCTTTGGATCCTGGAACTAAAGTTGAATACATGAAGAAAATGTTTCCTAAGTATAAGGACAACATCATTAATGATGATAAAATGAAGAGTATTTTTGATGTTCTTCAATCTGCAGATGAAGACGGATTTACCGAAGTCACAATTGTTGTAGGTGCTGATCGTCTTTCTGAATTTAAAAATCTGGCAACAAAATATAATGGAGAACTTTATAATTTTGATTTGATCAATGTCGTATCTGCCGGAGAGAGGGATGCAGATGCTGGTGGCGTAGAAGGAATGTCAGCATCCAAAATGCGTAAGGCAGCTGCCGATAATGATTTTGATTCCTTTAGATCGGGTATTCCAAAAGCACTGGATGACAAAGAAACAAAGAATCTCTTTAACAATCTTCGCAAGTCGATGAAAGTAACTGCAAAAGAGAATTACTCTTTATGGGAAATTGCTCCTAAGATGGATTGGCAAGGCCTTCGTGAGAACTATTATACAAAGAAAATTTTCAGAATGGGATCTCTGGTAGAAAATTTAAATACTGGAATTATTGGTGAAGTTATGCGTCGTGGAGCCAATCATTTAATTTGTGTAACTAAAGAAGGTTATATGTTTAAATCGTGGATTAAAGATGTGATGGAGTATACTGGAGTGAAAATGGATAAGCAAATGAGAACACCTCAGAAACCTAATACCTTAATCGGAACTACTGGATATTTTAAGACTGCTGCAAAGATGACTCCTGGCGCATTGGGTGTTGGTAAAGAGAATCTGCAGTATGGTGGAAAGTCGTATGGTCTTAATTTTATAAATAAGTATAAGAAAAAGTAAAAATTTTTAACCATGTCAATGAGACAACTTCACGATTTGTCCAGAGTGTATCTGGAACAGGTTGTTGCTGAAGCAGCAAAACCAGATTACCTGGATTTTGATAAGGATGGCAATAAGAAAGAACCAATGAAGAAAGCTTTGAAAGATAAGGAAAAGGTAACTGAAGCAGTCAAGGGTCAAGATACTGAGATGAGAAGAGTTGCTTCTGCAGAAAGGCAAGCAGAGAGAAAAGAAAGAGGAGGTGCTGCTCCTAAAATTCCTGGAAAAGAGGGCCCATCTGCTGGAAAGTCTTATGCAGATTATCAGCAGGTTTCTATTAAAGCGCATGATAAGGCAACTAAAGGAAAGTATATTCCTGGCATGGTAAAAAATGAAGCACTTGATCCTGTAGGTCAAGAGGACGCTGATGTTGATAATGATGGTAAGTCAAATACTAAATCTGATAAGTATTTGTTAAATCGCCGTAAGGTTCGTGGCGCAGCAATCAAGAAAGAAAGTTTTTCAAATTGGAGACAAGATCTTTCTGAAGTTATTGATTCTCTTGATAATAAAAAGAATGAACAGCAAATCAAAGAAAAAAAGGTTGAAAATAAAATTGAAATCAATCCTAAATTAAGTGAAGCAATTGAAGAGATTGGTGGAACTTTGATTGAGATGGTTGAAGTTGATGAAGGTTACAAACCAATTGATAGAGAAAAAGAGTCTGCAATGTATCGTCGTGCAGGAAATCTTGCTCGCACTTCATTGTCTTCAAGAGGAAAGAAAAAGGAGGAAGCACAAACCAAGTCTGCTAAGATTGTAAGTGCAATCACCAGACAAAAGGAGAAAGAAAGATTTGATCGTATTGGTCAATCTCCTGCACACAATGAAGAATTTGAAGTAGTTGATGAAGCGATGTCTTCTTATGATAGAAATCGTAAGAGAGCAGCACAGAGAGCTGCAGATAGAAATGCTGCCAGAGACAGAGGACAAACTGGTAATGTTCCTGGTTTAGGTTATGTATCTCCAAGAAGAGAAAGAGAAACCTATACCGATGAGAGTGGACAAGAGCGTCATAAGAGTGGTGCTAGAATGCCTAAAAATGAAGAATTTGAACAGATTGATGAGAAGTGTTGGCCTGGTTACAAAAAGAAAGGTATGAAAACTATGTTTGGAAAGAGATATCCAAACTGTGTGAAAAAAGAGGAAGTTGAACTTGATGAAAAAACTTTAACACCTGCAGAGACAAAGAAGAAAGAAGAAATTGTAAAGTCAATGAAGAAGAGTGCAGGTGACTTTGAAAAAAGATATCCTGGACGTGGTAAAGAAGTTATGTATGCGACTGCTACAAAGCAAGCAAAAAAGGTTGCTGAAGCCACTGACACTCAAGCAATGTCCACAGAAAAACCAACAGTTCAACAACAGAAAAAAGATTTGACTCAAGATCCTTTGCGTCAAAAACAACTTCAGACAATGAAGATGATGCAACAAAAAGAAATTCAACTTCAGAGACAAAAGTTTGCTCTTCAAAAGCAAGGACAACTTCCTGTTACAAAAGAGGAAACTGAAGTTCTTGATGAGAGGAGAAGAGAAGACAAAGGGACACCAAGAGGACCTGAACCAAGTGCAGCATTTAAAGCAGTATCTAAAATGATGGGTGCTGGTAGAGTCGGAGTTAAACCAAGAGGTGTTAAAAAAGAACCTGGGAAGAAACCACCTGTTGCTGGTGAGTATGGTGCTCCAGAATCTCCTGCTCAAAAATTAGCAAAGCGTCGTGCAGCTGCAGCAAAATCTAAACAAATGCAAAGTTCTAGACACGATTAAATCTAAATAGGCCAGGATACATTCTTCATACGGAGGTTATTATGTCACTCGCAGTTATCGGCGCTTGGCTTGCTGCAAATGAAGGATTGGTTGCGACCGTTCTTTTTCTCATTTCAGAAGTACTTGGCACAAATCCAAAGTTTAAGTCAAACGGAATTCTTTCATTTATTCTCGTTCATGCACAAAACTATTTAAAGAAAAGAGGTGCGAAAGATTTAACTCCTTGAATTAACACAAAAATATGATATTGGAGATCAAATTCAAGGTCTCCTTTTTTTATAAATATTTCTTAGATTAACTTTACGGAATAGAAAACATGGCACTCTGGGGAAATAATGATGCTGTAGGTTCTGGGGGAACAGTATCTCTTGATTATTCTACCCTTGTGGTAACTGGATCTGGAACTACCTTTGGGCAAGTTGGCGCTGCAGCTACTGGCGATGTGATTCGATTTGGCAGCAGAACAAATGGCACTTACGTTGGTGATGCTGTCATCGTTGGAATTGCAAGTACAACTCAACTCTCGATTGCTTCTACTTCTGGATTGAGTGGTTCTGCAGTTTCTGGTCTCGAATTTGACGTTAGCCAACTTCCAAAATACACCACATGGGATAGTGTTTATAGTCAGAAGACTCAATCTTCTGCAGAAACAAGTTTGGTAGTTACTACATCGGTTGCATCTACTGCAAATATTGGAACTTCAATTGTTGCAGTCGCTTCGACAACTGGAATTATTCTTGGAGATACCTTTACTTCTGATAGTGTTAGTAAGGCAGTTGCTTCAATTGGTGCTACAACAGTTTCGTTTGGATCAACGATTGCTTCTACGCTTGCATCTGGTTCAACTGTAACCATTACGAGATCCACTGGTGGTCAAAAGTCTTCTGTTTATGGCGCCGCCGCCGCTGGAGTTACTGCTGCTGCAACAACCAAGTATGAATTGACTCATGCTGGTTGGGTTGGTGTTACAACTTATATTGATTCATCGGGAAATATGAGAGTGAAGAAAGAAACTCTTGTTGCAATGTCTGGCATTACGACAGGTAATACTCCTGCATATCCACCTGCCTGATAATATATGATTTTCAATGAATTGAATGAGGAGAACTTCCTCCTTTTTGCTATTAAACATTATGAAAATCCTCAGGCAGTAACCAAAGAAGATTTTGAAAAAGATCTACATCATTTTAAATATATTAAAAGGTTATTGAAAAAGTATAAAAATACAGGTGAGCTAAAGTCTCACCTTCTTCTTAATCATTTTATTATTCTTTATAATATATTTGGAGATGCTGCAACTCCAATGTTGTTTTTTAAAATTGATTCTGATTTGTGGTCTTCAATGAAAACTTTTGTGATGTTTTTGAATAAGTTACCAGAATATCCAAAGTGCTATCTTCATGATATTCCTGTTGATTTAAACTGCCTTTCGGAACTTCAAAAAATTTATAACAAAGATGGACAAGATTGATAGAATTATTCAAGCAGTTCGTTTCATCAAAGAAGAGGGTGGGATGGTTGCTAATGCTTCGGGAAGTGGTGGTGGATTTGGTGGATCTTCTGACCCAAAAGGACCCACTGCAGGATTTGATCCTGTTATGGGTAAAGTGAAAAAAAGATATGCATCATTAGGCATTGGTTCTCGTAAAAGGTGGATGAAACCAAAATCCTAAATAAAAGTATAATCACCTGAATTGACTTAATTTCGTTGTGCAGTTAGAAATAAGTCATCAAATAAGGGGACAATGTTTAATAGTAACACTTCGGCAGATACTAAAATTGCTGTATTAGAAGAGCGTCTTTCATCATATGAACTTATGATGAAAAAAATAGACGAGGCAATTCAATTAATGGGAAAAACCAGTCAGAACATCAGCAAAATGCTTGCTGTTCATGAAGAAAAAATTGAACAGTGTAACAAAACTGATGATATGATTGGTAGAGTGTTAGGTGAACTAAGAGATGAAAATAGAGAACAACATGAAGCAGTAACACATAGAATTGAAAAAATAGAATCGAAGTTGGAAGAATTTGTAAAGTTTCGTTGGATACTTGCTGGAGCAGTAATTATTATTTCATTTGCCTTCTCACAATCAGCAATTGTTGTTGACTTCTTAACTCCCAACCCACAATCTGTTAGAACAGAGCAAATAAAATAAATAATGATAGAGTTGGCCAAAGGCCAATGAAAACGAAAAGAAAAATTACAACTTACTCAATCCAGAAGGCCACTAACGCAGTCGTAAAGTGGACGGGAATTATAACTGCTCTTTGCCTTGACAAAATCAGGTGATGTGTTAGACTAGGTAAAATATTTGTGACTTATTATGGATTACGTTGATGTTAAATACATCAATCTATTGTCGGTTCGCCTTCAGAAGTTTAAGAGAGTTAAGAGTAATCTTTACAATTTCCGTTGTCCAATTTGTAAAGATTCTCAAAAGAATAAAAACAAGGCAAGGGGATATTTTTATTCTGTAAAAGGCAATACTAATTTTAAATGCCATAACTGTGGGGTAAATATTTCTTTCAATAACTTTCTTAAACAAGTTGATTCTGAAATCTACAAACAATATACGTTTGAAAAATTCAAAGAAGGACACACCGGCAAAAATTTTGTCACTGAAGAACCTGTCTTTAAATTTGAAGCACCAAAATTCAAATGCAAGATTGATCTACCAAAGGCATCTGAAAATTCATTGGCAAGTGCTTATTTGACTAAGAGAAAATTAAATCCAGATAAATTTTATTATGCGGATAAATTTAAAGAGTGGACTAATTCTCTAGTTTACACTTTTGATAGTACTGAGTATGATGAACCTAGGATTATCATTCCTTTGATCTATAATAATGAATTGGTCGGTTATCAGGGAAGATCTCTGTCCCCGAGCAAGATTAAATATATTACCATCATGCTTGATGAAAATGCGCCAAAAATTTATGGGCTTGATGAAATCAACAAAGAAAAAACAATCTATGTCACTGAAGGACCGTTTGATTCAACTTTCATTTCCAACGCGATTGCTTTGTGTGGAGCTGATGGTGATCTTAATAAGTGGGGTATTTGCAACCCTGTTTGGATATACGATAACGAACCACGTAATAGAGAAATCTTATCAAGAATCTCACGAGTCATTGAAAACGGAGAAAAAGTAGTTATCTGGCCTTCTGCAATAATGGAGAAGGATATTAATGATATGGTTTTATCTGGACTTAACGTTCAAGATGTGATAGAATCAAATACCTATTCTGGTTTAGAAGCAAAACTTAAATTTACCACCTGGAAAAAAATATGAGTAACGGAACAAAAGTTGTCAAGAGAAATGGAAATATTGAATCGCTTGATCTTGATAAGATGCACGTAATGGTTGAAGAGGCATGTAGGGGTCTTGCAGGGGTCTCTGCGAGTCAAGTTGAGATGACATCTGGTATTCAGTTTTACGATGGCATTACGACAGCAGAAATTCAGGAAATCCTAATTCGTTCTGCTTCTGACTTGATTGATTTGGATCATCCTAATTACCAGTTTGTTGCGGCTAGATTGCTTTTATTTTCTGTAAGAAAGCAATTGTATGGGAAGATGAAAGAACTTCCGCCTTTAGAACAACACATTATGGATTGTGTTTCTGCGGAGGTTTATGATCATGATATTTACAATAAGTATTCCAAAGAAGAAATTGCTAAGGCAGATTCTTTTATTGATCATGATCGAGATTACTTCTTTACTTACGCTGGACTTCGCCAGGTGGTTGATAAATATCTTGTTCAGGATCGAAGTGCTGGTGGAGTATATGAGACTCCGCAATTCATGTACATGATGATTGCTCTGACAATTTTTGCAGAGTATCCAAAAGAAACACGAATGTCATACGTTAAGAGGTACTATGACGCAATCTCAAAGCACAAAATCAACATTCCCACACCTATCATGGCGGGGGTTAGAACTCCACTTCGACAATTTGCTAGCTGTGTTCTTGTTGATGTTGATGACACCCTCGATAGCATCTTTAGTTCTGATATGGCTATCGGCAGGTATGTTGCACAAAGGGCGGGTAT
>Ga0194116_10007551_pt1 | contig 11215 bp, 9 predicted proteins | sample TA2MahsurfametaG_4_FD_148617 | JGI IMG/M metagenome (GOLD analysis project Ga0194116, IMG submission 148617) | Freshwater microbial communities from Lake Tanganyika, Tanzania - TA2015008 Mahale S9 surface | ecosystem: Environmental > Aquatic > Freshwater > Lake | place: Tanzania: Lake Tanganyika... | reverse complement strand
CGCCCAATTTAGCATAAAACGGATAAAGCGGTTTAAGCTTTTCAGTAGTTTCTACTGTTGCCGCTTGAATTGTATCCAATTCTATTTTGGTCGGTTGACGAAAAACCAACATTGGATAGGACGGAACATTTGTCGGTTTAATCGTATCAATGATTTTTGGGAATTCTAATATACGTGAAGCAGGTTCCACGTCACGACTCCCCTTTCCGATGACATCAATGATGTCGTTCTGTCCAAAGACCGATAACAAATTAAAAACGATCCCGAGGAGCAATAAATATTTCATCTTATTCACCATCAATTTCTATTTTTCGTTCGGGTTCAGGTTCTTCGATAACCGTCGGATTTTTCAACTGCATCAGTTCATCCCACATATCGTTTGCTTCGCTTAAAATACCGTCATCTTGAATGGGATAGAAATCCATAACTGATTTTAATGTTTGCTCCGCTTGGAATAAATCATCATTCAAAATGTGAATTCGTGTTTGTAACATCAATCCTTTTGCAACCCAATAATTGTAACTTGGTTTCATTTTAATGAGCGCTTTAACTTCGGTTTCGGCTTTACCATATTCATTTTGCTTGAAGTAAATTTCAGCTAATGTAAATTTGGCTTCTGAACCAATTGCCGTTGTCGTATTTTTCACCAACCATTCTAGTGAGGGAATCGCTTCGTTTATTTGATTCAACTTATAAAGTGACATCCCCTTGGAGTATTCCCCTTCCACTTTTTGTTGGGTGTTAATTGATGGCGTTTCTAAAACAAACTTGGCAAAATTCAGCGCTTTATTTAAGTCTTCCGTTAAGTAAGCGCAACGCATTACTCCTAATCTGGCGTTGAAAATATTTGTTGGTTTTGTGGCTAAATTATCGAATTGTTCGTAGTACTTCAAAGCCTTGATGTAGTCCTCATGCGTATAATAGTAAGCCGCGGTTCTTGCTGCTGCCGATTGAGAGAAATTAGTTGTTGGTGTTGCCAAATACTTCTCAAAATAACCGACGGCTTTCAGCGTATCTTTTTGTTTGAAATAACTGTGCCCGAGGTAATAATAGGTTTCATTTACAAATCGTCCGCTTGGAAAACGCGTTAGATAGGTTTCAAATTTTCCGATGGCATCACTGTAAGCGCTGTCCATATAACTTTGAAATGCAGGGGTGAAGAACAAATTCTCTTTTTCATCTGCTGAAATATTGGCGCACGCATAGCGATCTGCAAGCTCGGAAGCTTTTTCAGGTTGTTTTTTGGCAGCGTAAACATCAATCAATCCTTTAACGGTTTCCTCACATATGTCTCGAACAGTTTCATATTGATTTAAAATTTTCAAATACTCAGCCTCTGCTTGGTTGTAATCCCATTTCTTATAATATAAATCTGCTATACTCAAACGCGCTTCAATTACCAAACTAGATTTCGGGAAGTCTATGATGAATTGTTTGAAGATGGTAAGTGCTTCGTCATAATTTGCCTGACCAACGTGTGCTCTTCCCAAATCATAGGTGGCATTCATCACGTATTTCGATTTTTTATATTTCGTTACGAGCTCAGTTAGGTTTTTAATATTTTCCTGTGGCTGGTTATTATAACCATGCGATTTCGCAAGATAATACAATGCTTTATCATTCAAAGCAGTATTCATTTTAAGTCCCTCAGAATAAAATTGAACTGCTAGGTCATTTTTTTCGGTGGTATAATATCCATCTGCAACACGGAAGTAAGCATCAAGCTTCTTTTCCTCATTCTTTGGATTTGATTGTAAGTATATTCTAAAAATTTTAATTGCTTCTTCAACCTCTTCCTTTTTAAGGTGAGCGTAACCCATATTGTAATAAGCGTCCACTTTCTCAGAAAGTGCGTCAGAAGCTGGTGAATTAATAAACTCGCGATAAGTCACAATTGCCTCCGTCATATCGTTGTTTCTGAAATAAATATCAGCCATCCAATATTTGGAAAGTGCAACTAATTTTGGATCTAATGGATAGCGATCAACTAGTTTAAATGCTTTCAATGCTTCATCGTGGTTGTTTTTTTGAAACAATTCAACACCATAATTGAAAGCAACGGTTTGATAAACTCGTTTGAGTCGCGCGTCTTTATTAGGAAGTTTATCCAAAGATTCCAATGCTTTCGCAAAATTACTGGTGGAAGTGTAAACATTCACCAGATACTGAAACACATCTTCTTTTCGCTTTGAATTTGGATATTTAGACAAGTAGTTCTCAAAAGCGCGTACCGACTCATCGTATGGATTAATGTCTACTTTGAATGAAATTACGGCGAAATTATAAAGCGCATCTTCTTGAATTTCAGGAATTTTTGTCATTTCTGAGGCGCGCTCAAAAGCACTTCTCGCTGGCAGTAATTTGTCCAAGTTTTGATAGCATTCCGCAATGTGATAAAGAGCAATTTGTCCCAGGCTATCATCAAAGCGAGTTACTTTATCAAAAGAGCGAATGGCTTTTTCGTAGTTTTTCGTTTGATAATAAGAATATCCCAATTCATATGCATCGTCGCGAGAAGGTCTTTGTTTCGTTTGATATTGCTCTAAAAATTCGATTGCTTTTTTGTAATCAGCAAGTTTGTAATATGAGTTTCCGATGATATGTTGAATGTCGGATTCATTGTCTAAAAAATTGCATTTTAAAACAGTAGGCGAAAAATCAACAACCTCTTGATAACGTGCTTGTTTGTGATAAATTTGAACGATGTAATAAGGGACAACACCACAAAATGTAGAATCTTGTCGCAATTTCAAAAATCCTTCTAACGCAACCTGAAGTGAATTCTTCAAATAACTCAAATGGGAATAAAAATAAAGACTCGGGGAAGCATATTGACTTTTCCCGTCTTTTGATTCGCGAAAATTACTGAATGCTGTTTCCTTGTCTCCATTTTGATAGGAGGAATATCCCAATTTGAAATAAAATTCATCACGCTGATTGGTGTCGAGTTCTTTTACTTTTACTTTATCGAACCATTTTTGAGCATCTTCAAATTCTTCTTTTTGAAAGAAATACTTCCCGATCCGATAACCGATTTGGTTGCGATAAATATTCTCGGGAAAACGTTTATTGAATGATTCCAATAAGGGAATTGCATCGTTGTTGTAAAGTTCAAGTGCTGAAATTCCCTCGTAGTAAAGTGCTTTAACCAAGAGTGGGTCATTTTCGTTTTTATTACCTTCAATGAAGTTTCTAAACTCCTTGCGAGCCGCACTGAATTGGGATTTTTCGTAAAGTTCTTCTGCACGATAGAAGTTTGCATAATCGCTTGTGTATTTTTCTGTTTCTTGAGCAACAAAAAACATCGGAGAAAAACCCAGTAAAACAATTAATTTTTTAAGCATAATTTATCGCATGTAAAATTAAAAACGACAAATTGCCTGTAAGTTTCTCGACTCAAAAGTTTTAAACCCGTCTTTGTTAAGATAAAAATGAAGCATATTGACCTGAACTTAAATCCTTTGGTGAAATTTGTAAAAAACTAACGAAAGTGTCGAAAGTAATCAGTATTTCCAACGCGCAAATTTATCAGCAGGATAAGCTCATTTTGAAAAATGTTTGGTTGGATTTAGAAGCCACGGAATTTGCTTATTTAATTGGTAAAACCGGTAGCGGAAAAAGTAGCCTTTTGAAAACGATTTATGGAGAATTGTTTTTAAAAGAAGGTGAAGGAATGGTTTCAGGTTACAACCTCAGAAGAATTACAAAAAAAGAAGTTCCTTTTTTGAGAAGAAAAATCGGGATCGTATTTCAAGACTTTCAATTATTGACAGACCGAAGCGTAATTCAGAATCTATATTTTGTGCTTGGTGCAACGGGCTGGACAGACAAAGAACTGATTCACAAAAGAGCCCTAAGTTGTCTTCAATTAGTGGGAATTGAACAAAAGGCGAATTCAATGCCACATACCTTATCTGGTGGAGAACAACAACGCGTTTCCATTGCAAGAGCCTTACTCAATAAACCTGAGTTGATTTTGGCGGATGAACCAACCGGAAATTTAGATCCCGAAACTTCGGAGGAAATCATGCAGTTATTAATTGCCGTTGCCAAGGAAGAAAACACTGCTATTTTAATGGCTACTCACGATATGCAAATGGTTCAAAAATTCCCGGGTCGTGTGCTAAAAGTCGTTGATGGGGAAGTGAAGGAATTATAGTGGTTTAAACAAAAAAGTATGAACACATTATTCAATCCCATTTTTAATGATTGAAATTCAATAAATCTGGGTATTCACAAAAGTTGAAGATTGTGGATGTTCTTTTATCTACGCGATGCTCAAACGTAATTTCATCCAAAGCACCGGATTTTCCGTTGTATTCAAAACTATGATCAGTTCTTCTTGAAACACTGTCAAAATGAAACATTCTCATTAAAGAATAAAAACCTGAAACCCCAAGTTCAGAAAGAGGGTTATCTTTTGTTAATCCTTTGCCATTACATATCTGAATACAACCTGAAAAAATCAACCCCAAAGTTTCATTATCACCCCGAGGTTCCTGAAAGTAATCCACCTGTCTATATTTATCTATGCCAAGCAATATCAGGCGTTCTGCTTTGGCATATAAATAAGGAAATTGATTGTCTAACGCATAATCCTGTTGTTCCTCTGACATATTATTAAACAAATCATCAAGTGGAATCAACTCTATTTTATTTTTCATAATTTATTTTTGGGCTGTTTTTAAATCGTCGTTTTCAATGTTAAATTCAAAAACGTCGAAATTAAATCTAAAGATCAAATCGATGGATTAAACTAATTCCCTTTTGAGTATCTTCAGAACAATATCTTTTCTCAAATTTCAACGTTTCTTTCAAATCATCATCTTGAAAGTAATTAAGAGCGAACAGTTTACATAATGCAAAATCATAATCTATGCATGTAAGTTTGTCCCCTTCTATACTCCAGCCCATAGCCAAAATTTGAAAAGCAAGCTCATTGTTTAACATTTGGGATTCAAGCTTAATTTTTCTAATCGATTTCTCGAAAGCATAGGAAACACATTTCTCTATTAATTCCATTTTTAATAACTCAAAAGCCATTTCATCGGATATTCTAAATTCACACCAAAACTTTCTCAATAAATGCAACTTTGATAAAATATCAACTTTAGATTTCCCAATCAAATCAAGGTATTTATTGTAAGGCGATGTATGTCTTTGAGGAGTAAGGTATTGTTTTAAAATAAGTGAATTTAGGGGCTGTCCGTCAACTGCCCAATAAGCAGTTAACTGGGCAAAAGCCTCATGGGTTATTTTATCGTGAGATGAATATCCACATTTCCAGTTGACCCCTGCACAAACTGACCAATGGGAAAGCCAATGACCTAATTCATGATATAAAACCACCTCTCTAATCGCGTTTTCTATTTCTAAAATTGGATAAGCTATTTCGGCGATCAAGTTAATACTAAAAGCTTCAATACGGTCAGAGAATAATATAATTACACCTTCCTTCGTTGACGAACATTTTTCTAAACAAGGTTCATCTCCTGAGGAGAAAATATATACCCCAAGATAATCAGGTGTGCCCTCTTCATTGTGTCGCTCAAGTTGAGGGTATTCCTTACACGCATTATTAAAAGTATCGTAATAAACTTCTGGGAAACGATCTACTAAAAAACCATTTTCTATAAAAAGTACTTTCAGCCAAAGCATTTTATTCATTTCATCTGCTGAGAATCGATATGCCTTTAATCCACTCATCTTTTATTCTTTATTATTTTTTGTTTTAAATTTAATTATTTTAGTTCTATGATTGTTAACGAAAGAAACTAATCATTCACAATAGCCACCAAATAAAACTTATTTTCAAACTCAAACTCCTGGCAAAAAAACATTGCGTTTTTATTTATTAAATTTTGAAGGTGGCGATCCTTAATCATTTCTATCAAACTAGAAGCAAGACTATTGTGGTCAAAGTTGATTGTTGATTCAGGCAAAGTCCAAATTTGATGATAACGAACCGGCGTTTTTGCTTGATGACTTTCATCCTTATAGATATGCGACAAAAAGCTATTTTTAGCTGCTTCATTGAGCGAACTATCTTGTTTAATAATCATATTAAACTCATCTTCAAGCTTATCCATACAAGCATAAGAAAAAGGTAATGTTGGGTGTTTTAATAAATACTCCGTTGTGGGAATCAATCTTTTTCTACGATTAATTTTCTCTACTTCTTCTTTGGTAAAGATTTTTGGTGTGCACACTATAACAGTACTCCCATCTTCCATTCTTTTTTCTTCTGTTATTTGAGCGTTTGTTAAATTAGAAATTAAAACAACTGCTGCACTTAAAAGGACCTTTTTCATTTTTTTTAGATTTTAGAATTATTAATTAAATTGACTTATTAGATTTTTTTAATTTTAATGATTACCCTTATTCCATCAAATACTCATCCCTCAACTCCATTAAAATCCTACCCATCACATTATGACCATCTCCCTCATTTTCACTTATTTTTTTTGCGCCCCAAAACTTATGTCTCTCCCCATTTCTATTACCTATATCTTCATAAATAAAAGCATCCTTTATATTCATTAATTCTCTTTTCAACTGAGGATGCTGCTCAAATTTCATTCTCACACACTTTTTCATATTCTCTACATCCTGGGGAGACATAGGAATCACAACCATTTGATCCTTAAACTTTTTCGCCTTCATTTTTGCACCCATCGGACTTTTTTCTTTTCTTATTATTTCCTTAATATCCTCATCACTATACCTCATCCCCTGAAACAACGCTTCACTTGTGAGCCAAACTTTCCCATCATACTTGATCGGATAAGGAGCCATATTTCCCATCCAACCATACTTCTCTGCAACTTTTTTAAACCAAACATTTCTCATATATTATTTATTTAGGGGTTACAAACGCACATACACAGAAATTATAACACACTGTGTATCTATTCTTTTTCAGCAATAAAATGAGGGGTAACTTTTGTGTCTAAGACGAAGCTAGATTTTATTTGTGGAAGAAAAAAATGATTTTTAAAAAAGCCCTTTTCCGTTAATTTCTGTCAATACTTTTTCAAACCACCAGATATTCCTTAACTTTATTCATGCGATTATTCGTTTTAGTAATTTTTTCTACTCTTTTTTTTGCTTGCACGGATTTTGAGCAGTCGAAGCAATTGAAGCAAGTAAATAGCTTGCATAAAAATTTAGACTCGCTATCAATCGTCTTAAGCCAAATAAACGACTCTCAATTAACAGAAGAAATAGAAAAAAATCGTGATTTGATTTCGGATTTAACAATGTCCGCAACCAATGACACATTAACCGAGACCGAAGCCAAAATGTTAGACAACTATGCAAATTTTGCTTCAAAACTCTCATTTTTGAAAACGAGAATGGAAGAACTAAAAAACACGCTTGAGGAACAGAAAAGCATCGTCAATCATTTAAAAAATGACATTGAAAACGGTTCCGGAAAGCGCCACTTATATAATGATCAAATAAAGTTTGAACAAAGAAAGCAAACCATTATTGAAAATGAAATAAACTCCATTAAAACAAAGAAGACGAAAATTATGGATAAAACCGCAACTTTTAAATTAAAAACACGGGAATTAACCCAAAAACTTGAATCAAAAGAATTATAAAAATGAAACTTTTTCCATTTTATTCATTATGCATTCTATTCATTTGCTCCTGCGAATCGAAAGAGAAAATCAAACAAATTGAACAAATGACTAAGATGATCAATGAAACTGATTCATTAAATCGAATTTTTGAAAAGAACAAGTTAGATTCTACGGCAGAATATCAATTAGCCGCAAACACCTGCATGCTTCGATTGAAAAGCAACTACAAACCGACAAAAGTTGATCTGGTTTTTGGAAGAAAAGTTGACGAATTTAAAAAGCTACAAAAGTTATTTAAAAAAAAGGGGAATCATAAAACAATCGCCAATGAAGCTATGGTAATTTCAAATTCCATTCGCGAAGAAAAACAAGCTCTGTATAATCTAAAAATGGATGTAGAAAGCGGACATGGAGATAAGAATAAGTACGATGAATTTATTACCTTTGAACAAGGCAAGGTAAATACCATCAAGATACTTTTGGAACAATATTTAATAAAAAAGAATAAATATCTTCCTCTCTTCATAAAATCGGTGAAAGAACTAAACGACTTTATGGATAAGTGGGAAAAAGAAAATATGCAGTAAAAATCATGCGATTAATCATCTTTTTTATTTCGCTATTCAGCTTAACCGCCTCTTGGGCTCAGACCGAAACAGATATTCAATTGGCTCAGTATTATTATGCTTCAGGAGAATTGGATAAGGCGCTTCCCTATTATGAGAAAATTTACAATTCTAGCCCAACAAAAGTTTATTTCAATCGGTATTTTGAGTGTTTGGTTGCTACAAAAGATTATAAGTCCGCTGAGAAGCTCGTGAAAAAACAAATAAACCAAAATCGATCTGACTATGATATGAAAGTCATGTTGGCGCAATTCTACGAAGATATTGGCGAAACAGAAAAAGCGGAAAAAAGCTATAAAGAAATTATTGAGAACCTGCCTGATAACCCTTCACAAATCATATCCATATATCAAACATTAGCACTCAAACAAAAATTTGATATGGCAAAAACGGTTTTGGATAAAGGAAAGAAATTGGCAAGCTACTATCCATTTAACTTTCAATATGCCGATCTATATGCTCAAACGGGTAAGAAAAAGGAAATGATTGCAGAGTATCTTGATTATCTAGATCTGCAACCCACTACCATAGAATCCATCGAGGCTTCATTGGCGGCGCGATTGGACTTAAGCGCCAACGAAAACGCAGATTACTCGCTATTAAAGGAACAACTTTTGATGAGAAGTCAAAAAATAAACGCATCAGTTGTATTCTCTGAGCTTCTAATTTGGATGTATACGCAAAGTAAAAATTTCGATGGCGCCTTTACACAAGTCGTTGCTATTGACAAACGATTTAAAGGAGATGGTTATCGCGTATTTGAGTTGGGAGAAATATGTGTCGAAAACAAAAATTATTCGGTAGCAAGGAAATGTTTCAATTATATTATCAACTTGGGAGAAAACAATGAAAACTATATTCCTGCTTTTAAAGCATTATTGAATACACATTTTCTTCAAATTACAACTAACCGAAATTTTTCAATGTCAGAAATTGATTCGACAATAATGACATATGAGCAAGCGTTGAATAAATTAGGAAAGTCAAGTTCTACACTTCCTGTGGTTTTGGAACACACAATGATTTTGGCATTCTACGCGAATCAATCTGATAAAGCCCAAGAGGAATTGAAAGCAGCAATGAACTTTGGCGGACTTACTGATGTTCAAAAAGCACAAATCAAAATGCAACTTGCTGATATAAACGTGTTGAGTGGAGACATTTGGGAGGCCTCTATTTTATACATGCAAGTGGACAACGATTTCAAATTTGAGTCAATTGGTCAAGAAGCCAAATTCAAAAACGCGAAAGTTTTCTATTACGACGGAGAATTTGATTATGCGCAAGCTCAATTGAATGTGCTGAAGGAATCTACATCAAAACTGATTGCTAACGATGCGATGCAGTTATCCGTAATGATCACTGATAATTATGGCCTGGATAGCAACTTTCAAGTAATGTCGTGGTTCGCAAATGCCGATTTACTTATTGAACAACATAAATACGACGAGGCATTCAAATTGTATGATAGCATTCAAATCAACTTTCCCTATCATTCCCTTGCAGACGAAATTTTGTTCAAAAAAGGTAAAGCGATGGAAATGCGTGGAGAATGGCAAAAAGCATTGGATTATTACGATGATCTATTGAAATTCCACGGACAAGATATTTTGGCGGATGATGCTTTATTTCGTTCGGGAGATATCAATGAAAACATCTTGTCAAACAAAGAAAAAGCCCTTGAGTTTTATCGTCGATTGGCAATTGAATACAAGGGAAGTTTATATTCAGCCGAAGCTAGAAAACGAATTCGTGTGTTACGTGGAGATAAAAATGTTTCCGACGACGAACTGTAACTTTTATTTCGAATCAGGCATTTCTCGCGTGAACGATGGTATTCCAGTAACATCCAATCCCGTTATTAACAAGTGGATGTCGTGCGTTCCTTCATAGGTAACAACGGACTCCAAGTTCGCCATGTGACGCATCATCGAGTATTCACTTGTAATTCCCATTCCTCCGTGGATTTGACGGGCTTCGCGGGCAATGTTCAATGCAACCTCTACATTGTTTCTTTTCGCCATTGAAATTTGAGCAGATGTAGCTTTTCCTTCGTTTCGCAATTGCCCTAGACGCAACGTCAACAACTGGGCTTTTGTAATCTCAGTAATCATTTCAGCCAATTTCTTTTGAATCAATTGAAAGGCCCCAATCGGAACATTGAACTGTGTTCGCTCTTTTGAATATCTTAAAGCTTGATCGTAGCAATCCATCGCTGCACCTAATGCACCCCAGGCAATTCCGAAACGAGCTGAATCCAAACAGCTAAGCGGAGCTCCAAGTCCAGTTCTACCTGGTAGAATGTTGGCTTTCGGAACTTTTACATTATCAAAAATCAATTCACCAGTTGCAGAGGCGCGCAGGGACAATTTGCCATGCATTTCTGGTGTCGAGAAACCTTCCATTCCTCGTTCCACTATCAATCCATGAATTCTACCACTTTCATCTTTCGCCCATACAACGGCAATGTGAGCAAAAGGCGCGTTTGAAATCCACATTTTGGCTCCATTTAAAATAACGTGATCGCCAGCATCTTTGAAATTGGTTATCATTCCACTTGGATTGGAACCATGATCAGGTTCTGTTAATCCAAAACAGCCCATCATTTCTCCTCTCGCTAATTTCGGAAGATACTTTTGCTTTTGTTCCTCGTTTCCGTATTTCCAAATAGGATACATTACCAGAGAAGACTGAACAGATGCCGTTGAACGCAAACCAGAGTCACAACGCTCCAATTCTTGCATAATTAAACCATAAGAGATTTGGTCTAACCCAGGGCCCCCATACTCTTCAGGAATGTAAGGTCCAAAAGCACCAATTTCACCTAAGCCCTTGAGTAAATGCATTGGAAAGGTCGCTTTCTCATAGTGCTCATCGATAATGGGAGAAACCTCTTTTTTAACCCATGCTCGAGCTGCGTCACGAACCAATTTGTGCTCATCTGAAAGTAAATCATCCATATTGTAGTAGTCTGGATGCTGATAAAGATCTGTTTTCATT